>Ga0299914_10000726_pt1 | contig 20532 bp, 16 predicted proteins | sample RVTome_10_FD_201361 | JGI IMG/M metagenome (GOLD analysis project Ga0299914, IMG submission 201361) | Soil microbial communities from uranium-contaminated site in the Upper Colorado River Basin, Wyoming, United States - RVT153D57 (version 2) ...
GCGGTGTGAACGAACGCGGCTTCGACGTTGACGAGGCCAATGGACCCTTCGGGGACGATGAATACGGATATCGCTTCTTTTGTGGCATCACGCAAGCCGGCATCAATGCGACTCATCGCGTTCATCTGCATCGCCGTCAACTGGAATTCATTACTGATATCGATGATCTCGATACGCAGCTCACCTGAGTCTTTCCAGTACAGGCGGCGCGTCGCGGGCGCGAGGATATCGATGACACGCTCGTGCAGATACACGAAGGCGGCTTCCTGCGCGCCGGTCGCCGCAACCATGAAATGCTCCGCGACTATTTCGGGATGCTTCGTGATCAGAATGTCGACATCGCCATGCATGAGGCGCGGCGCATACAGCAAATGAATATCAACCTCTGTGCCCCATTGCAGGAACATCGGGTAGACGCCCGGCCCAAGTACACGCTCGATGCGGCGGTTTTTTCTGACGAGACCGCGCTCATGCTCACCGATGACGTAACGTTTGAATCCAGACACGGCAATCTCCTTGCGGGAAGTTCCTTGATGCGAAAGCACGTCGATGCGCTTTTGCCATGAATAAAGTGGGCGCAGTCCACGTCGTGACAGCGGGCTTGCTGCGGTGAGCGCGAGGGGACGCAATGGGTCCGGGCATTCGTGACGCGGTGTTGCTCGCGCCGTCCGTGCCGTTCTCCGTTGCGCTGCCTTTCGCCAGCGCGGGCTTGCCGATCGGCAGGTCGCTGCGGCCTGTCGTCGTCGCTGCAAGACATGTCTAGCAGCGCTTTCGACATCCGCCGGAACTGCGCCCGTCAGGTGCGTTACTCCGGCGGTGCCGGGGTGGATTCGAACCACGGGGCGCACTGGCCCTTGACCATGGAAGCACTTGGAAAGGTGCTTGAAGAACGGGAATCGAACCCGCGACCTGCTGGCTTGCGGCCAGTTGCTCTACCACTGAGCTATCTCCGAAGGTGAACGGCACGGGATTCGAACCCGCGACCATCGGCGAACCGATTGCTCTCCCAATTGAGCTAGCCGCTCTGTTTGCGTCATTGCGCGGAACACACGTTGCAATTCCAGCCTCCGTGCGCCGGCCAGGCTTCGGAACCTGGACCACGATACGCAGCAGCGCGAAGCAGACTCTAGATGCCGTTGCGCGATACCGGTACTCGGGATCATCCGGATTTTTCGGCACGTCGTCGCGTCGCTCCAGACGCCGATCCGCAAAATCCCGCTGTATCCGGACTTCCATGCTGGCTCCTGTTTTTACCCGCTCAGATCAGCACTTCCTCCGGCAGGCCGCGCAAATTGTATTCGGAACTCATGACACGGCCGTAGGCGCCGGCATTCGCTATCAGCATCACGTCGCCTTCATGGCAGGCAGGCAGGCGCCGCTCGATGCCGAGAATGTCGCCGGTTTCGCAGATTGGCCCGACGACGTTCGCGGTGACGCTGACGGTTTCATCCAGCCGCGACAGGTTCACGATGTCGTGATGCGCGCCGTACAGTGCGGGACGGATCAGGCTGTGCATGCCGGCGTCGGTGCCGACGTATTGCGTGCCGGTCTTGCCCTTGACCTGCGTGACGCGCGCGAGCAGCACGCCGGCTTCGGCGACCAGGTAGCGGCCAGGCTCCATCCACAGTTCGAAGCGCGGATGCGCATCGCGGAATTCCTGCAATAGCGCGGCGAGCGCGCGCATGTCGAGCGGTGCGTCGCCATGACGTTCCGGCACGCCGAGACCGCCGCCCAGGTCGAGAACGCGGACATCGGGAAAATCTTCCGCGGCGGCGGCAAGCGCCAGTGCCACGTCCTGCCAGAGTTGCGGATCGCGTACGCCGCTGCCGGCGTGCGCGTGCAGGCCGATGACGCGAGCTCCCGCGTTGCCGGCAAGCGCTGCCGCTTCCGCGAGTTCTTCGCGCGGAATGCCGAACTTGCTGTGCGAACCTGCTGTGCGCACGTGCTTGTGATGGCCGGCGCCCTGACCGGGGTCCACGCGCAACAGGATGTCGCGGTCGCGAAATATTTCCGGCCACTCGCGCAACGCATAGAGGTTGTCGAGGGTGACGGGCATGCCGGCAGCGAGTGCGGCTTCGTAATCGCTGCGCGGCGCGAAGTTCGGCGTGAACAGCAACTGCCCGGCTGCGATGCCGGGAAACAGTTGTCGCACGCGTTCGATTTCACCGGGCGACACGCATTCGAAGCCGATGCCGCGTGCATGCAGCCGCCGCAGCACGTCGGGATTGTTGTTGGATTTCATGGCGAAGAACACGCGGTCGACCGGCAGGCTGCGGACGCGATCGGCGGCGGCATCAAGTGACGCACCGTGATAGACATAGCGCGGTGTGCTGCTCGCGGCTTCCTGCAACAGCAGCTCGCGCGCGTTGCGCCACCATGATGATTCCCGTTGCGCTTCATCGCGCGGTGCGAACAGCGTCTGCCACGCCGGTCCCAGCACGTCGTCTTCACCCTCGGCCAGGATCACCAGCGCGTGCAGTTGACGCACCAGCCGGCTCGCATCCGTTTCATCGACGACGACGGTGAAATTCAGGTCGTTGGCGGCCTGGCTGACAAGATGCACGCGGCGTTCGTCGAAGAGTTCGAGCACCGGTGCGAGGCGATGCAGGTTTGCGCGCATCTGCCGCCCGACCAGACTGATCGCGGCGCAGCCGGTGATCAGCCGCGCGCGGCACAGGCTGTCGAGATCCCTGAGTAAATGGCGCACGCTTTCGGTATCCAGGCTGTTCGCCAATGGATCCAGCGACACGGTCACCGTGGTCTCGGACGTGGACACGAGATCGATGGACATTCCGTGGCGCTTGAACGCAGCAAACGCATCGGCAAGAAACCCGACCTGCTGCCACATGCCCGATGTCGACATTTCGATCAGCTGGATGCCGCGTCGCAGGGATACCGCTTTTACGCGTCCGCCGAAATCCGCGCTCTGCGGACCCACTTCGGTACCCGTCATCGAGGGATCGGGCGTGTAACGGACGACCAGCGGAATGTTCGCGCGGCGCACTGGTTCGATGCAGCGCGGATGCAGCACTTTCGCGCCTGTGCCGGCGATTTCCTGCGCTTCCTCGTAGTCGAGCCGCTTCAGCAGGCGTGCCCCGGGTATGTCGCGCGGATTTGCGGTGAACATGCCGGGCACGTCCGTCCAGATTTCCAGGCGCTCCGCGGCAAGCTTGCCGGCGAAATACGCCGCGCTGGTATCCGAACCGCCGCGCCCGAGCAACACGGTGCGCTGCTCGCTGTCGCTGGCGATGAAACCTTGCGTGAGGACCAGCGGCGCAAGTGCAGCGAGACGTTCGCTCAACGCCGCATCGGGCGCCGCGCTGCAGACCGCGGAGAGGAAATGCCTTGGCGGGTTCTCGACGGGCTGCGTTTCGGCGCGCAGCAACTCGCGTGCATCCTGCCAGTCGGGTTCCAGTCCCAGTTCGCGAAGAAACGCGAGGCCGAGTTCGCTCGCCATGAGCTCACCGGCAGCGAGCACCTCGGCGCGCAGTCGCGGTGTCACTTCGCCGGTGAGCGTGGCGCCCAGAGACTGTTGTTTCAGCCGCGCGATTCTCGGCGTAATCGCTTCGCCGGGTATGTTCATTTCCGCGGCGAGCGCGCGATGGCGTGCCTCGATTTCCGCGAGCGCGGCGTCGCGTGCGCTCTCCGAGGCTTCGTCCAGCAGGCGTTCCAGCAGGTCGGTGACACCGGTGAGCGCCGATTGCACAACGAGTAGGCGTTTTCCGTTCGTCAACGCAGCCCGGATCTCCGCAGCGGCATTCTTCCACGACGCGGCGCGCGACACGCTCGTGCCGCCCAGCTTCATGACTACCCAGTTGCTCGCCTGTCGTTCGTTCATCTCGCGGCTCCTGTTGCAGGATCAATGCGTTGCAGGGCAGGGAACGGGCACAAAAAAACCCGCATCGTTGCCGCTGCGGGTTGGTTGAATCCGGTTTTCGTTGTCACGTCACCGAAAGCACTCCGCCCGCAGGTTGCGGCGGTTTGTGTTTCAGGGTGACGGCTGCGCGGTTCATGCGAGGCAATGTCACATCAAAGGTAATTATCGTCAAGTAGGACCGAGTATTGTCAGAAAAAAAAAGTTGCGGGAAAACCCCTCCGTGCACGGGGGAATAGTCTGCTTTTTCCGAATCCGGATAGTGAAGTGTTCCAATCGAGGCCGGGTTGTTCGAGAACCGGTAACGGCGAGGTGGCCGGTGAATCAATACTTGCGATTATTCCTGTTGCTGGCAGCCAGCATGGCGATGCCGGCGCTTGTTGTTGCCTGCAATGCGGAAGGCGAAGCCGGTCCCGCCGCCGGCGATCCGCCGGGCAACGAGGGCGTGGCCGGTGACGATTCGGACGGCGATGGCGTCGAGGACGACACCGACAACTGTCCGTCCATTGCCAACGCTTCGCAGGAAGATATGGACAATGACGGCACGGGCGACGCTTGCGACGAAGACGTGGATGGCGACGGGATCAACAACGCCGACGACAATTGCCCGGCGATCACGAATCCGAACCAGTCCGATTCGGATGGCGACGGGATTGGCGACAGTTGCGATGAAAGCTCGGGTGGCGTGACGGAAATCTGCGAGCCGGACGACGATTGAGGGCTTGGTTCCGCTTGGATATCAGTGCCTGCCATCAACGACAACGCGCGTGCCGGCACGGATATCGCCGGTGCGCGCGTTCTGCGGCGAATGCAGGATCGCGAGCATCCCCCACAGATAGCCGATCGGCAGGAACTCGATTGCACGCCACAGGTTGCGGACGAGAATCTGTCGCGGTGACGGCGGGTTGCCCTCCAGCGTGACGACGGAAATCCTCATCATCCGCTTGCCCGGCGTGTTGCCGTTCATGATCAGTTCCACCACCGGGTGATACAGCAGGTAAGGGATCAGACTGAGCACGCCGGTCAGCATGATCGCGTCCTGTTGAAGAACGGGCTCCAGCAGTTGCCATGCGGTGTCCAGGCCTGGTGTTCCACGCAGGCTGGCTGTCCAGTAATCCGGAAACCATTTGAAGAATATCCAGAAGCCCCACAGAGCGACCGGAATGGTGCGTATATGCCAATCGATCAGGAACGCACCAAAACGATTGTGTATGTCGGCGATCTGCCGGCCGTGTACCGTTTCCATCTCGCGCATGCAGTTCTCCGGGCTTTGTGCCGCTACCTTCGTGACATAAAACGCAGGATAACGGCTTTCCGGAATTCCTGTCCGTAATGACGTTCTGTTTTTCAACATACAGTGTCAGGTCGATATGGCGGTCGGCTGCGAAATCCTAGACTGCCGTTTTTCCCGAACGGATGCCTTGTGTGAAAACGCTGTTGATCTGTCACGCCGACGACCCGCTCACGCACGAATCGATGGCGCGCTGGCTGGCGTCCTTTTCGGAGCTTGCGGGGATTGTCCTGATCGAGGAGCCCGGCTCACGCATGCGCCAGCGCATACGCCGGGAAGTGCGCCGCGTCGGGATGCTGCGCTTCATCGACGTGCTCGCCTGGCGTTTTTACCAGCGCCTGATCCTCGCGCGACATGATCGCGCCTGGGAGGCCGGCGCGCTTGCACGTATTCGCGCGCGTTACCCAGCCACTCCAGAAAACACGCCGGTGCTGCGTACGGCAAGCCCGAACTCCGAAAGCGCCTTTTCTTTCATGCACACGCTGCAGCCTGATCTCGTGATCGCGCGGTGCAAGACCTTGCTGAAGAAATCCGTGTTCGATATTCCCGCGCACGGCACCTGGGTGATGCATCCCGGCATCTGTCCCGAATACCGCAATGCGCACGGTTGTTTCTGGGCGCTCGCCAACGGCGACGACGAGCGTGTCGGCATGACGCTGCTGCGTATCGACGCGGGTATCGATACCGGCCCGGTTTACGACTATTACCAGTGTGCGATCGATCCGGTGAATGACACGCCGGCCGTGATCAATCACCGGGTGGTGCTGGATAACCTGGATGCCCTGCAACAGCGTTTCGTGGAAATCGTCGCGGGTACCGCGCAGCCGATAACGACTGCGGGCCGCGATTCCGCGGAATGGGGGCAGCCGTGGTTGAGCCGCTACCTGCGCTGGAAATGGCGGGCAAGACAGGCCAGAGGTTGGCAGGCGAGGAGTGCCGGATGAAAGCGGTTTCGTTGTGCTATCACGACGCCGTATTGAACCAGGCGTTCGATGCGAGCGGATTTCCCGGCGCGAGCGCGGCAAGTTACAAGCTCGATGTCGAGCAGTTGCGCGAGCACCTGGACGCGCTCGCGAAAAAACATCCGGAAGGTGCGCGACGCGTGGACGCGTGCATTGGCGAAACACAGGGCTGCCCGCTGCTGCTGACGTTCGACGATGGCGGCACCAGCGCGATCACGCACATCGCCGGTCTGCTCGAAGAGCGCGGCTGGAAAGGACATTTTCTTGTCACGGCAGGCCGGATTGCTACTCCCGGATTTCTTTCCGCTGCTGGAATAGCCGAGTTGCATGCACGCGGCCATGCCATCGGCAGTCATTCATGGTCGCATCCCGAACGCATGTCGCGTTGCGATGATGCCGTGTTGCGGGACGAATGGCAGCGCAGTGTCGCGCGCTTGAGCGACATCATCGGAACCCGCATCGAGATAGCGTCTGTGCCCGGCGGTTTCCATTCCCGGCGTGTCGCCATGGCTGCAGCAGAGGCGGGCATACGGCTGCTGTTCACATCCGAACCGCACAAGTCCGTCGAGCGGGTTGGCGAATGCTTCGTGCTCGGCCGTTATCACATTCACCGGCGCACATCGGCCGGCATGGCGGCCGCATTGGCGTCCGTGCGCTGGAACGCGCTGCAGGAGTGGCAGCATCTTTTCTGGAACGGCAAGAAATTGTTGAAGGCGGTGGGCGGCAACGCGTGGCATGTTGCACGCGAAGCATGGTGGCGGCAGACGATCAAGCGCGAAAGGTAGCCACCACATGCGGCGCGTCTTTCTTCAGTGCACGCCGAGTTGCGCGAGCTGGTCCGCCTGGTACTCGTTCATCAGCGGTTCGACCAGTTCGTCGAGTTCGCCCTGCATGACCTGTTCCAGCTTGTAGAGCGTCAGGTTGATGCGATGATCGGTCACGCGTCCCTGCGGAAAATTGTAGGTACGGATTCTTTCCGAGCGGTCGCCGGAGCCGACCAGCTTGCGGCGCGTTTCCGATTGCTCCGTCATCTGCTTGTCGCGTTCCGCGTTCAGCAGTTTCGCTTTCAGCAATGTCATCGCGCGCGCACGGTTCTTGTGCTGCGAGCGTTCGTCCTGGCACTCCACGACCATGCCGGTCGGCAGATGCGTGATGCGTATGGCGGAATCCGTCTTGTTGACATGCTGACCGCCGGCGCCGGACGCGCGATAGGTATCCACGCGCAACTCGCCCGGGTTGATGTCCACGCTTTCCACTTCCGCGATTTCCGGCATGACCGCGACGGTGCAGGCGGAGGTGTGGATGCGTCCCTGGCTTTCGGTTTCGGGCACGCGCTGCACGCGGTGTGCACCGGATTCGAACTTGAGCCGTGAATACGCGCCATCGCCGATGATCCGCGAGATGACTTCCTTGTAACCGCCGTGTTCGCCTTCCGAAGCCGACATGACTTCGACCTGCCAGCGCCGCTGTTCCGCGTAACGCATATACATGCGAAACAAATCGCCCGCGAAAATGGCGGCTTCGTCGCCGCCGGTGCCGGCGCGTATTTCGAGAAAGACGTTATCGTCGTCATGCGGATCGCGCGGCAGCAGATGCTTCAGCAGTTCCGGTTCCAGTGTTTCCATGCGCGCCTGCGCGGCGCGCATTTCGTCCTCGCCCATGGCCCGCAGTTCCGCATCCGATTCTTCGAGCATCTGCTGCGCGGCCGCGAAGTCCGCCGCCGCGCGCGCATAATCGTTGAACGCGCGCGTCACGGGTTCGAGGCGCGAGTATTCGCGCGACAGATCGCGAAAGCGGTCGTTGTTGCTGATCACATCCGGATCCGACAACATGTGGCCTACTTCTTCGTGTCGCTCGACGAGACGTTCAAGTTTGGTGCGTATTGAATCTTTCATTGAATTCCGATGTTGCCGTCAGACCTGGCGAAGATATTCCGACTGTTCACTGTTCACTGTTCACTCTCTTTCTCATCCAACCCGAACAACTCCCGCGCCGCGCGTATCAGTTCCGGCTTGCCTTCAAGCGCCGCCTGTCGCAAGCCGCTGGTCGGTGTATGCAGCAGGCGGTTGGTCAGCGTATTCGCCAGCCATGCCGCGACGTCTTCCGCGGAACGCCCGGCGGAAATCATGCGACGGGCCTGTTCCAGTGCGCGATCGCGTTCGTGCTCGCCCTGCCGCCGCAATCCCTGGATCAACGGTACCGCGTCCAGCGACTGCAACTGTTCGATAAACACCTGCGCGCGCGCATTCACGATCTCTTCCGCGTCGCGCGCTGCCTGCGCACGGCCGGCGCGGTTTTCCTCGATCACGTTCTGCAGGTCGTCGACGGTATAAAGATAGACGTCGGCGAGTTCGGCGACCGACGCCTCGATGTCGCGCGGCACGGCAATGTCCACCATGAACACCGGTTTGTGTTTGCGCTTGCGCAAGGCGGTTTCGACCGTCTCGCGTTTCAACACGATGTCGGGTGAGGCAGTGGAGGAAATGACGATGTCCGCCTCGCCGAAATGATCCGGCAGTTCATCGAGGCTGATCGCGTAGCCGCGATGCCGCGTCGCCAGTTCCTGCGCGCGCGTCACGGTTCGATTGGCGACGATCATTCGCCCGAGACCACGATCGTCCAGGTAGCTTGCGGCGAGTTCGATGGTTTCGCCGGCGCCGATCAGCAGCGCGGTGTGTTTCGAAAGATCGCCGAAGATCTGGCGCGCGAGGCTGACGGCCGCGTACGCGACGGAAACCGCGTTCGCGCCGATGGCGGTTTCCGTGCGCACCTGCTTGGCGACCTGAAAGGCGTACTGGAAAAGGCGGTGCAGCACCGGACCGACGGTGTGCGCGGCACAGCCATCGTCATAGGCCTGTTTGAGCTGGCCCAGAATCTGCGGCTCGCCTAGCACGAGCGAATCCAGACCGCACGCGACGCGTAGCAGATGCCGCACCACATCGCGTTCTTCGTATGCGTAGAAACGGTCGCGCACGCCGGGATCATCCGTGGCGCGCGCGCCCGCAACCCAGTCCAGTACGGGCGCCGGCGTTGTGCTGTCCAGCGCGCAATAGATTTCCGTGCGGTTGCAGGTGGACAGCATGATCACTTCCTGCACTTCAGGCAGGCTGCCGAGTTCCTGCAGCGCAGCCGGAAGCTGCTCGCGGTTGAACGCAAGCTTCTCCCGTATTTCCACGGGAGCTGTCTGGTGATTTATTCCAAGCGAGAAGAAGGGCATTGCGCGGCGTCAAGCAGCGAAAAATGGCGGATAAGGTTAACACAGCGGCGCAATTTCCCGGCTGTTATAGTGCGCACCTGTATCAAGCCACTCCGCCTTTCATCATGCCTCGTTGGAGCCTTCCTTTTACGCTGCTCTGCGCCGCCGTTCTACTGGGCGGTTGCGCCACTGCGCCGCCACGGGCGGTGCAGCCATCCGACTCGGCGGATTTCCACTTGTTGATGGGCGAGATTGCGCTCATGCGCGGCGCGTCCGATGTCGCGCTCGAACAGTACCAGCGGGCTTCGGTGCGCATGAATGATCCGGAGATTTCCCGTCGGGCCACCCTGATCGCGCTGGGTGCGGACGATGAAGCGGCAGCGCGCCTGGCCGCCGATCGCTGGGAGGAACGGGCTCCCGCCGACATTGAAATGGCGCAGTACCAGGCGGTGCTGCATGCGCGCGCGGGTGAAACCGGCGCCGCGCTCGATTACCTGTTGAAGATGGTTGATAGCGATGGCGAGGCCGGCGCGAACCTGCAGATGATTACCAGCCTGCTTGCCGGTGAGCCGAATCGCTGGCGTGCAGCGGACCTGATGGCCCGGCTCGCCGCGGCACGCCCCGAGTATGCCGAAGGCTGGTACGGCGCGGCGCTGCTGGCACTGGAAGCCGAGCGGCCGGCATTGGCCGTCGCGTTCTCCACGCGCGCGCTCGAACGTGCACCGGACCTGCTGGATACGAAATTCCTCAAAGCGCGCAGTCAGCTGGCGCTGCGTCCCGGCGGGACGGATAGCGAGAATGTCCTCAAACCGCTGTCCGGCTTTCGCCGTGCCGCCGATCCCGGGCAACGTTATCGATACGCCGGCCTGCTCGTCCTTGCCGGGCGCGATGCCGAAGCGGACGCACTCTACGAAGACATTCTCGTCAACGACCCCGATCAGCACGACGCACGCATGGCCCGCGCGCTGCTGGCGCTCGGCGCCGAACGGCTGGACGTGGCGGAAGCGGAACTTCACGTACTGCTTGAACGTCACGGCCGCGTGCAGGACGCCATGTATTACCTGGGAACGGTCGCGGAACGCCGTAATGCCCCCACCGATGCCGTCGAATGGTATTCGCGAATTTCTCCGGACGTGCCGCGCTGGCTGGACGCGCAGGCCGCCATCGGACGGTTGCTGCTGGAACACGAGGGCCCGGATGCGATGGCGGAATTCTTCGCCGAATTGCGCCGGCTCTGGCCGCAGCACGTGCTCGCACTGACGCTGCATGAAGCGAACCTGTTGACGGTGTCGGGTTATCCGGAGCGCGCGCTGTCGCTGTTGAACGATTATGAGACCCAGGGGACCGGGGAGCGTGCCGCGCTGCGCTGGCAGATGGCGCTGGCGACGGCTGAAGCCGGCAAGTCCGCAAAGGCCGAATCCTTGTTGCGCGAATTGCTGGATGCCGATCCAGACAATCCCTCCTTGCAGAACGCGCTGGGTTACCTGTTGCTCGAACAGGGGGACAGGCTGGAAGAGGCCGAACGGTTGCTGGAAAGCGCGTTTGCCGCGGCGCCCGCGAACCCGGTCGTGCTCGATTCTCTCGGCTGGCTGCGGTTTCGCCAGGAGCGTTTCCCGGAAGCGCGCCACCTGCTGGAAGAGAGCTGGTGGCGGGAACCGTCCGCGATTACCGGCATGCACTTGCTGACAATGCTGCTGACCCTCGATAGTGTCGCGGCTGCGGATTTTCGCGTGGAGCTGCGCAAGCGGTTTCCGCAACTGATGGATACCGAGGGTAGTCGATGAAAAGCGTGCTGTTACCTGTCCTGTTGCTGTTCTCGCTGTTGTTCCTTGCCGGTTGCGAAACGCTGGCGCCGCGCATCGAAGGGCCGGCGAACCTCGACGCATGGGAGGAGCGCCGTGCCTGGCTGGAAGGACTGGAGTCCTGGCAGCTGGAAGGGCGCGTCGCGATCAAGGCCTACGATGACGGCTGGACGGCGTCGGTCGACTGGATGCAGGTGGGCGATCACCTGGACGTGAATTTCTCCGGGCCGCTGGGTGTGGGCAGCGCACGCATTGCGGGTACGCCGGCAGCGCTGGAAGTGCATACCACGGAGGGCGAGCACTTCATGACCACGGATCCCGAGACCGATCTGTACTGGCAACTGGGCTGGACCGCGCCGCTCGACCGCATGGGGTACTGGGTGCTGGGTCTCCCGGGCCCTGGAGGCAGCCCCGTACTCGATGTGGATGCCGCGGGCCGGCTGGTGCAACTGCGACAGGGCGCCTGGATCGTCGATTACGTCGACTACCGGCTGCTCGATGACGGCCGCGCGCTGCCGCGCAAGATCGAGATGTGGCGGGACGGCGTGCGAATCCGCCTGGTGATCAGCGACTGGCAGTTGCAGGAAGGCAACTGAGGCGGCTTCCGGGCTTTTACGGCCCGGTTTCATTTGACACCCCCTGTGCGGAACAGGAAAATACCGGGCTCTCTCGCGGCCGGGCGTTTTGCTGGCCGCGATGCATTTTGGGGGTTGCCAAGTCCCGGAATGGACAAGAGACGGGCTTTGCCCGATCGATTTTTGGGGTGTAGCCAAGTGGTAAGGCATCGGGTTTTGATCCCGTGTACCGCAGGTTCGACCAGCGAGCGGACGAAGTCCCGGTACTCCGGGAGCGAGCGCAGGACCGCGTAGCGTAACGGAGCGGGTCCCGAGCAAAGCGAGGGATGAGGAGCGTTAGCGACGAACAATCCTGCCACTGTGCGCCACAACGAACAGATGCAGGTCGAGAAGTTTTTTGGGGTGTAGCCAAGTGGTAAGGCATCGGGTTTTGATCCCGTGTACCGCAGGTTCGAATCCTGCCACCCCAGCCAGATTTGAAGAGTGACGTTGCTGAAACTTTCGTGCAGCTAAAGCGCCGAGAGTTCCAGTGGCAGATTCGGTTGAACGTAAAAGCAAAAGAATCGGGTTTGCAATAAAGGGGACGCGCATGCCGGTCGGCAACATGATGGTTTTTTCCGGGAACGCGAATCCGGAACTGGCGCATTCGATTGCGAGCCACCTGCAACTGCCCATGGGCAAGATGGCCGTCGGGCGGTTCTCGGACGGTGAAGTCGCTGTCGAGATCATGGAGAACGTGCGCGGTCGCGACGTGTTCCTGGTGCAGCCGACCTGCCCGCCGACGAACGAGACCTTGATGGAACTGCTGGTGATGGTCGACGCCATGCGTCGCGCTTCCGTCGGCAGGATCACCGCGGTGATTCCGTATTTCGGATATGCGCGGCAGGATCGCCGTCCGCGCGCGACGCGCGTGCCGATCACCGCGAAGCTGGTCGCGAACATGCTGACCACCGCGGGTGTCAACCGCGTGCTGACCATGGATCTGCATGCCGACCAGATACAGGGATTTTTCGATATCCCGGTGGATAACGTCTACACCTCGCCGGTGTTGCTCGGCGATGCGTACAAGTTATTGCAGACGCATGGCGAACTCGTCGTGGTGTCGCCGGACGTGGGTGGCGTGGTCCGCGCAAGGGCATTCGCGAAGCGCCTCGATGATTCGGATCTCGCGATTATTGATAAACGCCGTCCGCGCGCCAATGAAGCGCAGGTGATGAACATCATCGGTTCGGTCAGCGGCAAGGTCTGCATGATCGTCGACGACCTGATCGACACCGCCGGCACCTTGTGCAAGGCGGCCGGTGCATTGAAGGAACATGGCGCGAAAGCCGTGTACGCGTACATCGCGCACCCCGTGCTGTCGGGCAAGGCGATAGAGAACATCGAGAATTCACAGCTGGATGAGCTGGTCGTCACCGACACCATCCCGCTGCGTGGCGACGCCAGCAAGTGCGCGCGCATCCGCCAGCTCGGCATTGCCGACATCCTGGCCGAGACCATGCGCCGCATTTCCGACGAGGAATCGGTTTCCTCGCTGTACGTCGATTGAGGAATTGTGAGAAGTGAGGGGTGAGAAGTGAGAGGATTTTCCTCTCACCTCTTGCGTCTCACCTCTCACATGAAAGCCCCCGGTCTGGTCGCAAGTCCGGGTCAACACTCTGATGAGGTAATGAAAATGTCCAAAGTCGATTTCAATCTGACGGCCGAAGTCCGTACGGATGCAGGGAAAGGTGCGAGCCGCCGCCTGCGTCGTGCGGGCCGCGTGCCAGGCATCATGTACGGTGCCCACAAGGAGGCGACCGCCATCACGCTCAATCATACCGAGCTGGCGCGTCACCTCGAGAACGAAGCGTTCTATTCGCACATCCTGACCATCAAGATCGGCAAGGAAGAGCAGCAGGCGATTCTGAAGGACCTGCAGCGCCATCCGTACAAGCCGGTCATCCTGCACGCCGATTTCCAGCGCGTTTCCGCGAACGAAGCGATTCGCGTCAGCGTGCCGTTGCACTTCCTGAACGAAGCCGTTTCGATCGGTGTGAAGCAGCACGGCGGCGTGATTTCCCATCTGATGACGCAGCTTGAAGTGTTCTGCTTGCCGAAAGACCTGCCGGAATACATCGAAGTCGATATTGCCGCGATGGATATCGGCGAGTCGCTGCACATCTCCGACCTGAAACTGCCGCAGGGCGTGACCTCGGTCGAACTGTCGCACGGCGAAGAGCACGACCAGCCGGTTGTCGCCATTCACCATGCGCGCGTCGTCGTTGAAGAAGTACCCGCGGAAGAAGCTGGCGAAGTGCCTGCGACTGCGGTCAAGAAGGAAGAGAAAGGCGGCGAGTAATCGCCGTCTTTGCCTTCTTCCCGCACCATGTCGGGACAGGAAATACGTCTCGTGGTCGGCCTCGGTAACCCCGGGGCCGATTACGTTTCAACGCGTCACAACGCCGGTTTCTGGTTCGTGGACGAACTCGCACGCCGTTTCGGCGGGCAGTTCAAATCCGAAAAGAAATTTCACGGCGAGATGGCGCGTATTGACGTTGCCGGACAGGACATCCGCCTGCTCAAACCGATGATCTACATGAACCGTTCCGGTCTTTCGGTACGCGCCGCGGCCGACTTCCTGAAGGTTCCCGTGCAATCCGTTCTCGTGGCGCACGACGAGATCGACCTGCCGCCCGGCACGCTGCGACTGAAACAGGCTGGCGGTCACGGCGGGCACAACGGCTTGCGCGATGTGCATACGCACATGGGCGCCGATTATCTTCGCCTGCGCATCGGCGTCGGTCATCCCGGCAATGCGAGCGAAGTTGTGGGCTACGTGCTCAAGCGCCCTTCGAAAGACGAAGAGGCGCTCATACAACGCGCCATCGACGATGCCGCGCACGGTTTCGAAACCCTGCTGAAGGACGGGCTGCAGAAGGCGCAGACCGAACTGCACAGCCGGCAGGCTTGAACGATGCAACTCGAACGCGGCGGTTTCGTGCTGAGCGACGACAAGGCACTGCTCGATGTCGCCCGCTTGCACGCCTGGATGGCGTCCACGTACTGGGCGCGCGGCGTTCCGCTGGATGTCATGCAACGCGCGATCACGAATTCGGAGTGCTTCGGTATTTACGGCAAGGGCGAACAGGTCGCGTTTGCGCGCGTCGTCAGCGATAGCGCAACCTTCGCGTACTTGTGCGATGTGTACGTCGATGATGCGCATCGCGGCAAAGGGCTGGGCGAGTGGCTGGTGTCATCCATCCACGCGCAACCGCAGTATCAGGGCCTGCGCCGCTGGATGCTCGCCACACGCGACGCACATGCGCTGTACGCGAAGCTGGGCTGGACGCCGGTCACTGATCCTGCGCCGCTCATGCAACGGCACGACCCGGATGTCTACACGAGAATTTCGACTGAGTGACGCGCCTTTTTTCTGAATCAAAGCCGTCAACAGCCAAGTAAACAAGAACGAGAGATTTGTCGTCCTGGCAAGGCGCGGAGCGATTTCGGCGAGGGAGTTTACCGGTCGTAAATGACCGGGAAGAAATCGGTTCGCAACACAGCCAGGGCGGCAAGGATCCGTTCCCAACAGGTAGAGACAGCGGTAATGGCAATCAGATGTGGAATCGTGGGATTACCCAACGTCGGTAAATCCACGTTGTTCAACGCGCTGACGAAGGCGGAAATCGCGGCAGAAAATTATCCCTTCTGTACTATCGATCCGAACGTTGGTGTCGTGCCCGTTCCCGATCCGCGCCTTGATGTGCTAGCCGGCATCGTCAAGCCGCAAAAAGTGCTGCCGACCACTGTCGAGTTCGTGGACATCGCCGGACTGGTGGCGGGTGCTTCCAAGGGCGAGGGCCTCGGCAACAAGTTTTTGTCGCACATTCGCGAGACGGATGCCATCGTGCAGGTCGTGCGCTGCTTCGTGAACGACGACGTCGTGCACGTCGCCGGCAAGGTCGATCCGCTTTCCGATATCGAAATCATCAACACCGAACTCGCACTTGCCGACCTCGATACCGTCGAGCGCGCCATGCAACGCGCCGAGAAAATGGCCAAGGGCGGCGACAAGGATTCAAAGGCGCGTCTTGCCGTATTGGCAAAGATCAAGCCGGTTCTCGACGAAGGCCGTGCCGCGCGCGTCGTCGAGCTCGACAAGGATGAGCGCAAGCTCGTACGCGATTACAACCTGCTGACCATCAAGCCGCTGCTGTACATCGCGAATGTCGACGAGCAGGGTTTCGAAAACAACCCGCTGCTGGATGCCGTGCGCGAACACGCCGAAAAGGAAAACGCGGAAGTTGTTTCCGTATGCGCGGCCATCGAAGCCGAAATCTCGCAGCTCGATGATGCCGACAAGATGGAATTCCTGAATGACATCGGCCTCAATGAGCCGGGCCTGAACCGCGTGATCCGCGCGGGTTATGAACTGCTCGGCCTGCAGACGTATTTCACCGCCGGTGTGAAGGAAGTGCGCGCCTGGACCGTGAAGCAGAATGCGACGGCGCCGCAGGCAGCTGCCGTGATTCATACCGATTTCGAAAAGGGTTTCATTCGCGCGGAAGTGATCGCGTATGACGACTTCGTGGCGTGCGGGGGAGAGCAGGGCGCGAAGGACAAGGGGAAGTGGCGGTTGGAAGGGAAGGAGTATCTGGTACAGGAAGGCGATGTAATGCATTTCCGCTTTAACGTTTGAGCGGCGTCTTTTCCGCTGATACTGCGTTACGGCTCGATTTCTGCTCGGTCATTTACTACTTGTAAACTTCCTCGCCGAAATCAATCCGCGCCTTGTCTGAGCGAAAAATCCGCTCGCTCAAAGCTGCGACTAACGTCATCGAAGACCCCGATAGAAAAAGCCCCGATAACGAGGGGCTTTTTGTCGTGCCGAGTGAAACGCGCTAGACTTGCCCCTAAATTCCTGCTCGCTACAACAATTCAAGACGTCGCACGACAGTGGATATCAAAATATCCTCTCCTTTCGGATCCAAAAACTTCCGTGCGTGCATCACAATCTTTTTCTTGATTCTTTTGACAACGCGTTTCAAATCAGATCGAACTTTGCTCGACAAGAATGTCCAAGATGAAAGAAAATCTAGCACTAGAATGCTACAGACAATCGCCAAAAACACGGCTTGGAAAGAAGCTCCTTCATCTGCCTCGGTAAGATGAATGCGATCCTCGTCGATAAACGCGGTCATCGACTCCCATCCACCGTGGGTAAAATCCGAAAGAAATTCGTAAAGCATGTCGAAGAGTTCGATATCAACCTTATGATGACTCGCAAGCGCCTTCACGAAGAAGGAAATATGCGCTTCATACTCAACACCGGAATTGAGGTCAACGATCTTCCTTCGATCTATCTTTCCGGCCTTCGTAGACTTGTATTCATGCGTACCTGTCCTCAAGCCGGCCTGAGCGTCGACCATGTGAGCAAGCTTATCTGGAAAACGATCTGAATAGATAAGGTTTAGATAGCTCTCATATATGCCCCGAATAAGAGGCAGCGCCGACAAACCGTCTTCTTTTGCTAGTAAAAAATTAACTCCTCGGACTAAATGGAAACATCTCGCAGACAACAAAATTATGTATTCGTCCAGAGTAAGGAGCTTGCTTGAAGAGAGCCGTGGCCTTTTATTCTTTGATAAGCCGAACTCAAGCGCATAGCCGAAGGACATGATACAAGCATCAATTTCGTTTACGAGCTCACGCGTTGCAACCACAAATGGATGCTCTTCCAGATCGTTTTCAAGTAGATCGAAGTACTCGTCAATTGCGGCATTCCACTCCGCTAATTCATTCGGCGTCAACAAGTGACGGTTATCCTCTGTAACCATTAGACCGGTCTTATTGTAGGCGTAGATGAGTTCTCGTCGTGAATCAGCCCGCCGCATTGCATCCACAGTCTCTCTTCGCATATCTCTTTCCGAGTAGAGATATCGTTGCAAGAACAAGGGATCCTTAGATCTTGGCTTCCTACCCATGACCCTTTCGAAATGGCCAAGTTGATCATCTATTACCTCATGTATCTCTGGCGTCCACGGAACAGATCTATACAGATTTCCCGCGGAGTCCTGAACCCACTTAAACTTCTTTCGTTTGCAACATGTTGCGTAAGCCCGGCCGCTATCACATCCGCAAACTGCTAGATCATCGATCTCTGTCGTCACTGCGTCGTCCTCGATAGAACATCCTATACTCTCGTGCCTGCACCGCGTTTAGGAGATCGCGCGGGGTTACCGCAGGACAGCGCGGCGTCAATACTTCGTGTGCCTAACTGCTTCTACGCACCACCTCAGCAACAAGTGGTGCGGCACATTGGCAAAGTTGATGATCCCGATCTCGATTAGGAGACTTCTGTCCATGCTCAAGGTTGCACCGAACCTGGTAAATGATCATAAAAATCGCTTGGAGTTTTAGCAAAGAACTAGCGGATGAGAGGAACTCTTGAGCGTACTCACTCGTGTCACGACCGTTATTACGCATATCGTTCACCGGTAGAGAAACTAAATAGACAAGATCAGAGGAGTACTTCTCGAGTATTTCACTCGCATCTTTCTCTGATAAGTTAGCGGCAAGAAACGCATTAATCTTGTCACGTTCGAAACGGCCCGGCGATGAGAAGAAAAGATTGTTGAAACCCCGCCAGTAATTGGACATCGCATCAATAGGATCATTCGCTCTATAACCGCGTTCCAACCATTCAGTTGCTTTCATTATTTATGCAATCCGTTTCAATTACTTGCTAAAAAACCTGTTCAATTAGTGCTTGAAACTATATCGTTTTTCTCGTTCATGAAATGCCTTCTCCCCACCTTCCAAGATATCGCAAACGCACTCTCGGATGCCTATACAACCAGGGACCTTCAGTCTCGAGTTTTCAAGAGAACCGCTCTTGTAGCGTAATCTCGGTGCTCCGGTGTCAGGGTTTCCTGTGTGGTTTGCTACGACTATCAGCTCAGCATCAGCATTGACCACCAAATTGGGATTATGCGTGATAACTATTATCTGCCGTCGCTTCTTTGCTAATCGAAAGTAGGGTGTCAAGACAGAGTAAATCGATTCGTTGTCCAAGTTCTCTTCCGGTTGATCAATAATAAGGGGAGCCATCTCATCTTGATCCATTGACAAGTAGAGGATCATTAGCACTATCCCTTTGGTACCCGGCGAGAGCGCTTCTAGAGCAACTCCGTCATAACGAATTCCGTAACTGAGCCCGATTTGTCGGGTATCGAACAGCCAGTTATACCAATCTGCGCGACTAGGGGTCTTATCACGAAGCTGGCTATCTAGCGTAAACGTGCCTTGGTCGTCATGCATTGCCTCAATCAAAGCATCAATCGACGTTAATACTCCTTCGGCATCGCAACTTCGAAGAGACGGCTCAAAGTGTTCTCGTAAATGCTCCTGTAAAGCACCCTTCCCCCTGAACGCACCAATTTTTGTTCGGTCGAGCAGGCGCTCGCCTTTATCAGCCCACTCTTGAAATTGCACGTTAGCTTTTACAAAAAATTCGAGTTTCTTTTCGTGATCCCCACTCTCGGCGAGCTTTTTGCTTAACGGCGTATACAACAGACGTAAAATTTCTTGTTCTTTCTTTAGTGTTTCAAATAGTTCTCTGAAAAGGGCCTTCCGCTCGCCGCGAACTTCTTCAAGCCTTTTTACGTACTCGTTGTCGATACGGGATATTTCAGCTTCCAGTTTTCCAGTCTTTGCCCGTTTTTCCTTAATTGAAATCGCGATCGCGCGCCGCTTCTCTTTAATAGCCTTATCTTCGTTAGACTGTTTATCGAGCTTACTAATCAGAGACTTGATCGCAGTTAATGTTTTGTTATCCGGCCATACATCGGTTTCCTTCCCCGCCAGATCAGTCTTAGAATTGGTGATATTAGACTCTCTTTCTAACAGCGCAGATTCGACATCCGATACGCTCCACTTTGGCTGGAACAATTGGATTTGAGCCGGAGTTAGTCCAATTGCCTTTAAGTCGGATTCCATATCTTTGAACCATTCGAGGGACGCTCGAACAGCTTGCTTAAACGAATAGCGGACATTATTTATTTCGTTAAGCTGTCTTCCGAATCGAGCTAGTGTGATTTCAATACTCTCCTCTTGTTTACGTGCCTCGATAAGGAGTTTATGTATCTCCGTCTCGGCGTCATCAGCGGACGGTGGTATTTGATCTTCCAGTGTTTTTATTTCACCTAGAAGTGATTGCCTTTGTTGAAACTTGTCGTCTCGCTGTCGAATCTCGTCTTCAATCGTCGTAAATCGGTCGTTCGCCTGAGAGATTTTGGCACGCAGGGTAGAACGATGATCTCGTATTGAATTTACACGGAGAGTGCGGAGCTCGGTAAATGAACTTGCACCTAGTCGTTCCGCTTCGTCCAAGTGCGAAAAGACGACCTTTTCTATTTCATGAACTAACTCGGTCCCTTCGAGGTCATCGGTGCAGAGTTTCTCAACGAATTGCTGCGAAAGATACTTTACAAGGGGCTTTGCGATAGAAGGACTGGCAGGGAATTTGGAATCAACTAAAGTGCCGTCTGCCCAGCCGATTTTTACGCTTAATTGATTTTTTAGTTCGGATTTCGCACGAGTTAAAAAGGATCTAGAGGTTTCCTCCCATGCGCCACATGCAAACGCGATGGTATCAGCCAAGGCGGTCTTTCCAGATCCTTTCCCGCCGATAATCGCGTTTAACCCAGAGTTCAGCTTTATAGACTGTGTAGCAAACCAGCCTTCTACACCACTGATTGAAATTTGTTCAATAACTTTTGATTGATCATGGGCAGCGGGAGGCTGTTTCCCGATATACACGCGAGAGTCTGGCTCATAGATGATCTGGCG
>Ga0299914_10000727_pt1 | contig 20516 bp, 20 predicted proteins | sample RVTome_10_FD_201361 | JGI IMG/M metagenome (GOLD analysis project Ga0299914, IMG submission 201361) | Soil microbial communities from uranium-contaminated site in the Upper Colorado River Basin, Wyoming, United States - RVT153D57 (version 2) ...
CGGCGATGGCTCTCAGTGTCACGGGCCAGCCGCGCGTGAGGTAGCGGACCACCAGGACGGCGGCTGTGGCGGCCGCTGCCGACACGAGCAGCGGCACCACGCGCCCGGCGGCCACCCGCCGTCGGCCCAGCATGTAGGCGACCCGGGAGCGCAACAGGGCGAACTCGACCCAGGCCCCGACCGCCGCGCCCAGCCCCAAGCCGACGCTCCCGGCACGCAGGGGCAGCGCGTCGTTGGCGCGAACGGCGGACGGCAGCGCCTCGAGATTCGGGAACACGGAGCTGGACCAGCCGCTGAGGCGACCGTCGTACACGAAGACCTGCTCGAGCTGCAGCATCAGCACCACGCCCAGTGCGGTGGCCACCACCACACGAACCGTGGCCAGCTTGGCGGCCGTGACGACATCGCCCTGGCTGAACAGGGCGTTCTGCAGCAGCCGGCTGCCCGACACCGCCACCATGCCCAGCGTGTAGGCACCGAGCACCAACGTGACGAGCAGCGTGGCGTCGGATCCGAAGCTGCTGCGCTGGAACAGTGTTGCCACGATGAGGTCGCCCGCGAACAGGTAGAGCACGGTCACCAGGCCGGTGTAGAACCACACACGCTCCAGGCCGACGGACAGGCGGACGGCGATGCCCCGTAGGTGCTGCTGTTGACGGGACATCTCCGGAAGCTCGGCGGCGGCCACGCTCATGGCGAACAGCGAGACGGGGAGCAGGTAGAGGATCTGGGCTGTGACGAGTGCGCTGACCGCGCCGACAGCCAGGAACGACGCAAGGAACTGGTCGATGTAGGCCGAGAGCTGGACGACCCCCCGGCCGATGACGGCGGGGCCGAACCTGGTCACCACCGAGCGCACCTGCGGGTGGCGGGGCGCCCACAGCTTGCGCAGGCCGCGGCGCAGGCGTGGCTCGACGGCCAGGACGGCGGGTAGCTGGATGACGAGCTGTGCGGCGCTGCCGATGACGACGGCCCACGCCACTGCCTCGGCCGTGTCCTGCGCGCTCCAGGACCGCAGGCCCACGAACACGAGCACGATGATCTGGACGGCGTTCCACAGCACGGGAGCCACGTAGGGCAGGAAGAAGTGGCGGTGGCTGTTCAGCACTCCCAGGCACCAGGCCGACAGCACCAGCAACCCGGTGCCGACGGCGACGATGCGGACGAGTTGCACCGTCAGATCGAACGTCTCGGTCGGGAAGCCGAAGGCCAGGACCTTGGTGAGGGGTTCGGCGAAGACGACGGCCACCGCCACCAGCACCCCGGTGGCGGCGACGAGCAGCGACGCCACGGTCCCGGCCACCTTGCCGCTGTCCTCGTCCTCGTCGGCCAGCATCTTCGAGTAGACGGGGATGAACGACGCCGACAGCACCCCCTCCCCGAGAAGGTTCTGCATGAGGTTGGGGATGCGCATGGCGGCGGCGAAGGCGTCGGCGGCGACGCCCAGGCCGAGCTGGCTGCGCAGCAGGCTGAGCCGGACCACGCCAGAGGCACGGGAGAGGAGGATCCCGGCGAAGACCGCCGAAGCCCCGCGGCGTGTCCCCGCGGGGGGTGTCCCCGTGGGGGGTTCGGCGGTGTCTGTCACGCAGGCAGTTCCTGACGGACCCACATGGGTTCGGGGGCGTCACGGCGGCGGCGGCGGCGCCGGAGCTGGGTGAGCCACCAGAGCACCAGGAACGCGGCGGCGCCGCCTGACAGGACGAGCGCGATGCCCGCCAGCGCCGTGGAACGCACGCTGACGACACCGTCACCGAGTTGCAGGCCGCCGTCGGGGGATCGCAGCTCGATGGAGAGCGGGAACGAGCCCGAGGTGAGGGCCCTGACGGTGAACTCCTGTGACGTCACCCCCGGTTCCAGCACGAGCGTGGCGGTCTCACCGTCCTCGAGCCCGGTGAAGGTGAGCTGATCGCTGACGAAGCTGGCCTCGATGCGCACGGGGTAGTCGAGTCCGTTCTGGAAGCTGAACGGCAGGCGGCCGTCGCGCGAGGTGAGCTGCACGGACTCGATCGGTGGTGGCGACACCGCCGCCACCTCGCTGAGGACCCTGTTGGTGGTGGTGCGCCAGGTCGCCTCACGCGTCTCGGAGTCGACATCGTCGGCCAGGGCCATGAGCATGTCGACGTGCAGCGGCTGGTACACCCGGCCGACGTCGGCGTCGAAGATCATCGACCGGTAGCCCGAGAGCGTGCGGTTGGCCCGCTCCGCCAGGTCGAGGTCCCCAGCGAGTGGCTCCACGGGCGTGGAGCTCAGCTCCACCTCCACCTCGTCGAGCACCTCAGGCCGGCGGTCCAGGAGCTCCCCGGCAGTCGTGGGTCGCAGCAGGGGCGAGCGCGTCAGACCACTCAGCAGGGTGTCGACGGCGGCCGGATCGAGATCGTCGGTGCTGCGGAACAGGAGTGTGGCGCCCGGGTCCTCGTCGAATGAGCGCAGAGCCAGCTCGGCCAGCAGGCGGTGCGCGGCCAGCACGGGGTCCTCGGTATCGCGCAGGCTGGCCAGGTCCAGCGCCACGGCTGCGTCGATGCTGGACGTGGTGGTGTCGATGCGAACCGTGCCCGAGGCACCCGACCCCCGCACCGGCAGCCCCGTCACCTCGCCCGGGTCCAGGATGGCCGACGTCACCCCCATGCCGGTCAGGAGCTCGAGGCGGGCATCGCTGGTCGAACCGTCGCTCAGCCACAGATCGGTGCGGGGCTGCACGCCGAGGTATGTGCTGAGGGCGCGGTGGCCCAGGCCGTGCAGCTCGGAGATGTCGGGGGCCATGCCCGCACGGGCCACGCTCGCCTCGTCGGCACGGACGAGAGTCGACCCCAACAGCTCACGATCCCTGGCCAGGTTCCGCAGGTCGGTCACCAGCAGCTGTTGACCCGGCGCTTCCAGCAGCCACGGCGAGATGCTGAGGGTGGCGGGGAGGTCGTGCTCGGTGAGGACGCGTGCCCAGTCCCGAATGCGAATGACGTCGGCGGCGGCCGGCTGATCGATCGTGCCCGGCTGGGGCCCGGCGTGCAGGTCCGCCACCACCGCGATCGGCAGGGGCAGCACGATTGGCTCTCCCGGCAGAGGGATGCGCACCAGATGGGTGACGATGCGACCCACCAACTGCTGGTTCGGGTCGCGTAGATCGATCCGGACGGGGTACACGCCGGGGCGGGCCAGCAGCACCTCGTCGATGTCACCGTCGGGGTCGTTCCGCACGGGGATGGGGACCGTCACCCGGCCGGTGGAGTCGATGGTGAGATCCTCCAGCTCCGATCCCACCGCACCCAGGATCCCGCCCAGGTCCTCTGCCACCGTCGAGGCCAGGAAGTCGTCCATGTCCTCGATCCGTTCGTGGACGCTCACGAACAGGACATCGTCGTCGGCGATGACGCCCGGTAGCTGCAACGTCAGCGGGAAGACGCCGTCGGGGGAGGCGACCGGCTGGTCGATCAGCCTGATCCCGCCGCTTCCGGGACCGATCTCCTGGGCACCGGCCGGGCTCGGGCGGCCCGGCCCGACGGGCAGGGCGACGACGGCCAAGACCAGGGCACCTAGGGCGAGCAGCACGCGGCGGGCCGCGCCCGGGCAGCGGCGATCACCGCGTGGTGTCCTCATGCCCCTGACAGCTCCCGTCGGAGCACGGCCAAGCGGTGCGGCTCGGCTGCGAAGCCGAGATGGAGGTAGAGCTGTAGGGCGTTCTCGTTGTCGAGCTGGGTGTTGACCAGGGCACGGCGGGCACCCCGCCTGCGCATCCAGTCGAGCCCGTCGAGGACGAGAGCGGTGCCGAGGCCGCGGCCCTGTTCGTCGGGGTCGACGGCCAGTCGTTGCAGGTACCCCGCCGGCCCGGCGCGGCCGCTCACCGCGTAGCCCACCGGCAGCCGGTCGGTGGCCACCCGGAACCGCGAGGAAGGCGTGGCCCGCAGCGCATCGCGGAGCCCGTCCTGATCGAGGCGCCAGAAGGGCCGGAATGCCCGATGGTCGATGTCGAGCACCCTGTCCACGTCGCCGCGCCGCGCCCTTCGCAGTCCCACGCCGGCGGGTGCCTCGGGCAGGTGGCGGAGGTCGTGTGCCAGTAGGTGGAGCTGCTCGTGCACCTCGAAGCCGGCGGCCAGGAACGGGGACTGCTCCGGTGGGGTGAGAGCAGACGTGATGACGCGCCGGAACCCGCGCCCGGCGAGGGCGACGCTGGTGGCGTTCACTGCATCGGGGGACGGCGGCGAGCCAGGGACCGGCGCGACGTGGGCGATGTCACCTTCGCCCTGCCACCGACCGATCCGGAGCCGGTCGCCGCCCCAGCGGACGATCTCGTCGACGGCCATGGGGTTTCCAGTCTCCCACAACCGGCTTGCTCATCCCCCTCGTCCGACCGGCCTGAGCCGGCGTTCAGCCGGCGACGAGCTGCTCGGAGACCTTGTCCATGGCTGCCTCCTCGGTGACGTTCATCGAGATCGACAGCTCGGACACCAGGATCTGACGGGACTTCTCCAGCATCGACTTCTCTCCGGCCGACAGTCCCTTGGACTGCTCGCGCAGGGCGAGGTTCCTCACCACCTCGGCGACCTGGTAGATGTCGCCGCTCTTCAGCTTCTCCTGATGGTTCTTGAACCGCCGGCTCCAGTTGGCCGGCTCGCGGACGTCCTTGCGGCCCAGCAGCTCGAACAGGTCGGCGACGTCGTCCTCGTCGATGGGCGGTCGCATGCCTACTTCCTCGGCCATGTCAGCCGGTACCGACAGGGTGAGCTCGCCGTGAGCCGTCTCCAGGACCAGGTACTCGCGCGCCTCTCCGAAGGCCTCTCGGGTCTCCTTCTTGGTGATCACCGCCGCGCCGTGATGGGGGTAGATGACGCGATCACCGACCTTGAATGGCACGCGGGTCGCTCCTGAGATCGTGTGGGCGACACAGCGTGCCAGATCACGTCGGGACTCAACAACGCGCCAGCCTGTGACGTCGGGCGTAGCTTCGATGCCGGTGACCTCCCCGTCTGACCCGCCGGACACGCCGGACGCGCCCGACGCGCCCGACGCGCTGCGCCGGGTGCTGGCCGAGGTGCGGCCGCTGTCGGAGCGCTTCGCGCACGCCGGTCACCGCATCTACCTGGTCGGGGGGGTGGTGAGGGACCTGCTGGCCGGCGTCGCCGGCGCCACCGCCGCTGGGGTCGACATCGACTTCACCACCGACGCCAGCCCGCCCGAGATCGAGCGCCTCCTGGCCGGCTGGGCAGATGCCGTGTGGACCCAGGGAGCGCGTTTCGGCACCGTCGGCTGCCGATGGCGGGACCGGACCTACGAGATCACCACGCACCGGGCCGAGGTGTACGTCCCGGACTCGCGCAAGCCCGACGTCCGGTTCTCCGCCGACGTCACCGAGGATCTCGCCCGGCGCGACTTCACCGTCAACGCCATGGCCAGGAAGCTGCCGGGGGGTGAGCTGGTCGACCCCTACGGGGGCGCCGATGACCTGGCGGCAAGGCGTCTGCGCACGCCCCTCGACCCCGAGGTGACCTTCTCGGAAGACCCACTGCGCATGGTCAGGGCGGCCCGCTTCGTTGCCAGCCACGGACTGGCGCCCGATCCCGCCGTGGTGACGGCCATGGGGGCGATGTCAGACCGCATGGAGATCGTGGCCACCGAGCGGATCCGCGGCGAGCTCGATCGGCTCGTCGTCACGGTGCGGCCATCGGCGGGCCTGGACCTGCTGCGGTCGACGGGGTTGCTGGCCTTCGTCCTGCCCGAGCACGTGGCCTTGGACGACGATGCGTGGGCCGAGCTCATGGTCCGTGTCGACCGCACCCCCGCAGACCTCGTGGCCCGCCTGGCTGTGCTGCTGGACGCGGTCGTCGATGCCGTCAGGGGCCTGCGCCGGCTTCGTTCGAGCAAGGAGCAGATCGGGGCTGTGCGGGCGGTGAGGATGGCCCTGACGGATCTGGAGCTCCGGCCCGGAGCGGGAGCCGGCGCCGACGCGGGGACTGGCGCTGCGGCTTGGCCGGCCGAGGCAGCCACCCGGCGGTTCGCAGCGGCAGCGGCCGGTCACACCGAAGCCGGCCTGGCGGCCGTGGCCGGTGAGTACGGGGCCGCCGCCGCCGCCGCTGTCGCCGCTGCCCTGCAGAATCTGGCAGCGGTCGGGGAGCTGGACGATCTGGGACCTCAGCTGGACGGAGCCGAGGTGATGGCGTTGCTCGGACTACCTGCCGGGCCCCAGGTCGGGGAGGCCCTCGACTTCCTGCAGGAGCTGCGGCTCAGCGAAGGCCGCCTGCCTCGCTCCGAGCTGGAGGGGCGTCTGCGCGACTGGTGGTCGTCGGGTCAGCCGGCCACGAGCTGATAGATCGTGCCGGCCAGGCTGACCACGACCACCTCGCCCCTGGCGTCGGTGGCCAACTCGACGATGCTGGTGGCGCTGGCGTCGAGGGGCCGCACCTCTGTGGCCACGCCGCCCTGGTGGCGCAGGCCCCATATGGTGCCGCTGCAGAAGTCGGCGAACAGGTAGGTGCCCACCAGGCCACCGATGGCCGTGCCCCGGTACACCGGGCCGCCCGTCACCGAGCAACCCTGGGCGTGGCTGTAGGTGTGGATCGGACCGACCGCACCTGGTGCGGCACGGTTGGGATCGAACAGCGAGTTGCCCTCGAACCGGCTCCAGCCGTAGTTCCGGCCACCCACGCCCGCCGGCTGGTAGTCGATCTCCTCGAAGCTCCCCTGGCCCACGTCGCCGATCCACAGGTCGCCCGTCACTGGGTCGAAGGAGATGCGCCACGGATTGCGCAGCCCGTAGGCCCAGATCTCGGCCCTGGCCTCGGGAGTTGTCCGGAAGGGATTGGTCGGCGGGATGCCGTAGGCGGCGGAGCCGGGCGGATCGCGGGGGTCGATGCGGATCAGCTTGCCCAGCAGGGTGCCCAGGTTCTGGGCGTTTTCCTGAGGATCGCCGCCGCTACCGCCGTCACCACTGGATAGCCACAGGAGCCCGTCTGTGGTGACGTGGAGGTCACCCCCGTTGTGGTTTGGGAAGGGCTGATCGATGATGAGCAGCTGGCGGCGGGTGCCTGGCAGTGCCGTGGCCCCGCTCATCCGGTACTCGGCCACGACGACAAACCCGTCGCTCGTCCGGGTGTAGACCACGTAGAGGAGCCCGCCAGAGGGAGCGAAGTCGAAGCCGAGCAGCCCGCGCTCGCCCTCGCCGGTCGTCAACTGCTGGATGTCCAGGACCTGGCTGCGGGCGCCGCTGCCGCGGTCGAGGCGAACTATGCGGCCCCGGCGCTCGGCCACGTACAGCACCGCCGCGGGCTCGCCAGGTCGTGGCCGGACGGCGATGGGGCCCACGAAGTCGGCGATGGGAACCAGCCGCGTGCGGACCTGGCCCAGGGGCGGGGCCGGGGGCGGGACCGTCGGCGGCCCCGGCGCGGGAGCGCCCAGCCGAGGGGCCAACCCCGACTGCTGCAGGTGCCCGTCAGGGGTCATGAGCCAGTGGCCGTCGTCGGCGGGGCGCACCGCGAAGGCGCTGAACAACACGCCCCGGTTGGCGACGGAGCTGATGAAGCGGGCGTCCCCGTAGTCGAACTCGCCGCCGTCGGAGGCGAAGAGCCGGTAGCCGCGGCCGGTGCGGGTGGCGTCGATGCCGATCACCGGGCGCACCAGGGCCAGGTTGCCGGCAGAGCCGAAGAAGCGGGCGTCGCCGTAGGTGAACACGCCGCCGTCGGACGCCGTCAGCCAGTAGCCGCGCCCGCTGGGGGTGGGGGCGCCGCCCACGACAGGGGCGACCAGGGGGAGGTTGCCAGCGGAGCCGAAGAAGCGGGCGTCGCCGTAGGTGAACACGCCGCCGTCGGCGGCGAACAACCAGTAGCCGCGCCCGCTGGGGGTGGGGGCGCCACCCACGACGGGGGCGACCAGGGGGAGGTTGCCAGCGGAGCCGAGGAAGCGGGCGTCGCCGTGGGTGAACACGCCGCCGTCGGCGGCGAACAACCAGTAGCCGCGCCCGGTGGGCGTCACCGCGCCACCGACCAGGGGGGCGGCCAGGCCGCGGCCGGCCTGATCGCCGAGGTCAGGAACCGAGCCGTAGCTGTGGGCGGTGCCGTCGGCCTCGATCACCAGGTAACCCCGCCCGTCGGGGGCGCTGGCCATGCCCACGACGCGGCTGGACACGGCGGCGGCAGCGCTCGGAGCGGTGGCGATGAGTGCCGCCAGCACGGCGGCTAGCCCGACCACGACCATCGCCGTCACCACGGCCGCGGCCCGCGTGAACCGCCCCCGCGCCAGCACGGCGCTCAACCTAACGAGCGCGAGGCGGTCGTGGGGTTCACCTCTGGGGGATGGCTGGAACCCGTCTCGGTGGCCCCCGGGCGGAGGGCCTCCGGGCGGAGGGTCCGGCCGGACGGTCAGGGACCGGCGATGAACGCCTCGACGGCTCGGCGTGCCTCGTCGTCGTGGAGCTGGCGAGGGGGGCTCTTCATGAAGTAGGCGGAGGGGGCCTCCAGGGGGCCGCTGATGCCGCGATCGAGGGCGAGCTTGGCGCAGCGGACGGCGTCGATGATCACGCCAGCCGAGTTGGGTGAGTCGTGCACCTCCAACTTGAGCTCGACGGTGAGGGGCACGTCGCCGAAGTTGCGGCCCTCGAGGCGGATGTAGGCCCACTTGCGATCCTCCAGCCAGGGCACGTGGTCCGAGGGGCCGATGTGTACGTCGTTGTCTCCGATGCCCTGCTCGATCTGGCTGGTCACCGACTGGGTCTTGCTCACCTTCTTGGACTTGAGCCGGCTCCGCTCGAGCATGTTCATGAAGTCCATGTTCCCGCCGAAGTTGAGCTGGTAGGTGTGGTCGATGACGGCGCCGCGATCCTCGAAGAGGCGTGACAGCGTGCGGTGGACGATGGTGGCACCAACCTGGCTCTTTATGTCATCGCCGACCAGAGGTACGCCTGCCGCCGCGAACCGCTCGGCCCACACCGGGTCGCTGGCGATGAAGACGGGGATGGCGTTCACGAAGGCGACACCGGCGTCGAGGCAGGCCTGTGCGTAGTGGCGCTGGGCCTGTTCGGAACCGACCGGCAGGTAGCTGACCAAGACGTCGGCACCGGTCTGTCGCAGCACGTCGGCGACGTCGACGGGCTCGGCCGGGGACTCCTCGCAGTTCTGGCGGTAGTACTCGCCGAACCCGTCGAGGGTCGGCCCCCGCTGGACCTCGACGCCCAGGTGAGGCACCTCGGCGAACACGATCGTGTTGTTGGGCCCGGCGAAGAGCGCTTTGCTGGCGTCGAGGCCGACCTTGGTCGCGTCGACATCGAAGGCGGCCACCAGGTCGATGTCGCCCACGTGGTAGCCGCCGAGGTCGACGTGCATGAGCCCGGGGACGTTGGTCTCCGGCGCGGCGTCGCGGTAGAAGTGGATGCCCTGCACAAGCGAGCTGGCGCAGTTGCCCATGCCCGCGATCGCGAGTCGGACCTTGCTCATGGGGCGGTACCTCCGTGGGGTCGGGCGTCGGCGGGAGCCGGTGCGCTGTGTGTTTCGGATCGGGTGGAGAGCTCGTCGAGCCATGCCAGCTCGTGCTCCAGCTCGTCGAGCTCGTGGTCCAGGACGGCAGTCCGCCACGGGTCGTCGAGGGTCCGCACGTGCCGGCGCAGCTCGACGCGCCGGTCGGCCAGGACGCGACGCCGCCGATCGATCAGGTCGAGGCGGGCGTTGCCGTCCAGTTGGCCGGCGAAGGCGATCTTGATGGCGAACACCCGGTCATCCACGTGTTCGTCGGCCAGCAGCTCGGCCAGGCGTGCTCGGCCCAGCGGGGTGATGGAGTAGACCTTGCGGGCCTTGCCGCTCGGTCGCTTCCCGGGACGGGAGGCCTCGGCCCGGTACACGGCCGCCTCGCCGTCGAGGGAACCGGTCATCGGTATGGCGGCCCGGAAGCGCCGACCAGGCTGGGTCTGGCCGCGTACGGCGCCGCCGCGGGAGAGGCGGCCGAGCGCCGGGTACACCGAGCCGAAGGAGGCCCGGGTGGCGAGGGTCTCGAGGCGGCGCTTGATCTCGTAGCCGTGGAGGTCCTCCTCGGCGAGCAATCCCAGGATGGCGAGCTCGAGCACGGAGACACACGCTACCACGATCTAACGAAAAGTTGTATCGAGTCGATATAAGGCTCGAGGACGACGACCGGACCTCTGGGTGGGAGGATCCGGAACACCCGGCGGTCCTGTGAGCGGGGCCGGATCGAGGCGCTAGATTGCCCGCCCGTGGGTTTCCAACCCGGGATCGCAGCGACGGACACCGGCAACGGTGTCGGGGCGGTGGACTACCGGCTCCAGCGTCAACGGGTTCTCACCGAGGTGGCCGAGGGCCGAGTGGGACGTGCCGACGTCTGCGATGCTCATCCCGAGTTGCTGCGCGTAGCCCGCAACGTCGCAGATGTGAGCGACCTCGTCTGCCCCGTCTGCGAGGACGCCGCGGTGGCGAGGGTGTCCTACGTGTTCGGGCCCCGGCTCCCCGCCGGAGGCAAGCTCTGCACCACCGGAGCCGAGGTGGCACGGTTCCGGCAACGGTCGGGCTCGTTCAACTGCTACGAGGTCGAGGTCTGCCCGGCCTGCGGGTGGAACCACCTGCTGCGCCGCTATCCGCTGTAGGCGGAGGGCTCAGTCGGGCAGCTCGTGGGGGTACATCGTCTGGCAGACGAAGCACCACTGCTCGGTGTTGGCGGCGGGTCGAACCAGGCGCTGACGATCCCAGTCCTCGGGAGTGATGTAGAGGCGGCGCACGGTGACCGGATCGTCCACCTCGTCGCCGCAGCTGTCACAACGAGCCATCGCTCCGTGACGCTACCGGTGGGCGCCGTGGGGCGGCACTGCCGGCCCGGCGCACCGGCGTCGCTGTCGCAGGTGCCGCGTACGGTGTGCCGACGAGTGGGAACCGGGGACCGGATCGCCTAGCCTGGGCCGGCCCACAGATCCCCTGCTCCGCTCGACGGGGCCCCGGTCAGGGTGGCCGGGTCCGAAGGAGGTGATGGCGCATGCGCGCCTACGAGTTGATGATCATCTTCGATGGTGCGCTCGACGACGCCTCGGTGTCCACGACGTACAACGAGGTCCAGGCGGAGATCTCCGCAGTGGCCACGATCGCGAAGGCCGACTTCTGGGGGAAGCGGCGCTTCGCCTACGAGATCGATCACAAGACCGAGGGCTACTACGCCGTGCTCGAGGTGCTCGCCGAGGGTGGAGCCCTCGATCCGGTGGAGCGCTCGTTGCGACTCGCGGACGCCGTCGTCCGCCACAAGCTCATAAGGCTGCCCGACGACGAGGCCGCCCGCCGCGGCCTGCTCGAGGACGGCCAGCCGGCGTCTGCCGGCTGATCCACGGAGAACCGAAATGGCCAATGGCAACAGCGTCACGCTCGTGGGCAACCTCACCCGGGACCCCGAGCTCCGTTTCACCCAGTCCGGCATGGCCCGCGCCATCCTCGGCCTGGCCGTCAACCGGCGGTGGCAGAACCGTCAGTCCGGCGAGTGGGAGGAGAGCACCAGCTTCTTCAACGTCGTGTGCTGGCGCGAGATGGCCGAGAACGCCAGCGAGTCGCTCAGCCGGGGCTCCCGGGTCCTGGTCACCGGTCGGCTCGAGCAGCGCACCTGGGAGACCCAGGACGGCGAGAACCGATCGGTGGTGGAGGTCATCGCCGACGAGATCGGTCCCAGCCTGCGCTGGGCCACCGCCGAGGTGACGCGCAACGAGCGTCGCAGTGGCGACGGCGGCGCAGGTGGGGGCGGCGATGGGGGTGGCAGCCGCGGCGGCGGGCAGGGTGGCGGCGACGCCGACCACGTTCCCGAGGAGGAGCCGTTCTGATGGCCAAGAAGAAGCGGCCGCAGCGAACCAAGCCGCCCGAGAAGGGCCGGGTCCGCAAGCCCAAGGTCAGCCCGCTGGTCAAGGAGAAGATCGAGTACATCGACTACAAGGACGTGAACCTCCTGCGGGCGTTCATGTCCGAGCGAGCCAAGATCCGGGCCCGCCGCGTCAACGGCAACGGCGCCCAGCAGCAGCGCGAGGTGGCCAGGGCCATCAAGAACGCCAGGGAGATGGCGCTGCTCGCCTACAGCAACCGCGTAGTGACCCAGCGCCGGGGTGACAAGCGCCGGCCGCCGCGCCCCGAGGGACAGGACATGGCCCCTTCGCCTCCGTCGGGTGACGGTCCGCGCGTGGGCGACACGGCCCCCGCGCCCGAGACCGCCGTGGCCGGAGGTGACGAGTGAACGTGGTGCTTCGAGCCGACGTGGACGGGCTCGGCGAAGCCGGCGAGGTGGTGGACGTGGCCGACGGCTATGCCCGCAACTTCCTCATGCCCCGCGGCCTGGCCATGGTGGCGACGGATGGCACGGTCCACCAGGCCGAGAGCATGCGGCGTGCCCGTGACCTTCGTGAGGCCCGCGACCGTGGCGCCGCCGAGGAGATCGCACGCGTCCTCGTACCGCAGGTGGTCACCATCAAGGCCAACGTCGGGGCCGAGGGCCATCTCTACGGCTCCATCACCACCAGCGACGTCGCAGACGCAGTGCTGGCCCAGACCGGCATCGACCTGGATAGGCGCAGGCTGCACGTCGACGAGCCGATCCGCGAGGTCGGGGTGCACGAGGTCAACGCCCGATTGCACCGTGACGTCCAGTTCGTGATCAGGGTGGAGGTCACGGCCAGCTGACCCAGGCTGTCCCCAGGGGCGCCGTGGCTGTCCCCAGGGCATCCACCACCTGCGGTCCTCCATCCACAACCTTGTTGCTCTAGCGACCCACAAGGTCGTCCTGTCAGGGTCGGTGGGATCGGAGTCGGAGGGAGACGTCCGCGGTGACGGAGCGGGAGAGGGTCAGCGGGCGGGTGCCGCCCCACAACCTCGATGCCGAGCGGTCCCTGCTCGGGGCCATGCTCCTCAGCCGGGACGCCATCGGGCCGGCAGCCGAGAAGCTCGACCCTGGCGACTTCTACAGGCCTGGGCACCAGCACATCTTCGATGCCGTCTGCTCGCTCTACGCCTCCGGCGAGCCAGCCGATCCGGTGACGGTGGCCGAGGTCCTGTCCAGGGCAGACCTGCTGGAGCAGGTCGGAGGACTGGCCTATCTCCTGGAGCTGCAGTCGACGACGCCGGCCACCTCGAACTCGGCTCGCTACGCCGGCATCATCGAGGAGCGGGCTCTGCTGCGGCGCATGATCGGCGTCGCCGGCGAGATCGCCGAGTTGGGCTACAGCGTGCCCGACGACGTGTCGAAGGCACTCGACGAGGCCGAATCGGCCATGTTCGCCCTGGCCGACCGACGTGTCACCGACACCACACGTGTCCTGCGGGACCTGCTCACCTCCGGCCTCGACCACCTCGAGGACCTCTACGACCGCGGCGAGAGCATCACGGGTGTGCCGTCGGGCCTGGTCGACCTGGACGAGCGGCTGTCGGGGCTGCAGCCCAGCTCGCTGGTCATCGTGGGAGCGCGGCCGGCGATGGGCAAGTCGGCGCTGGCCCTCGGCATCGCAGCCCACGTCGCCATCCGCAGCCACCGGCCCGTGCTGTACTTCAGCCTGGAGATGGGACACCTGGAGCTGACCCAGCGGCTCCTGTCCTCGGAGGCGGAGGTGCGCTCGGAGCGGCTGCGCAACGGCAAGCTCACCGACGACGACTGGTCTCGGATCCACCGTACTGTCGGCCGCCTGGCCGAGGCCCAGCTGTACATCGACGACAACCCTCATCTCACAGTGATGGAGATACGGGCCAAGGCTCGCCGCCTGAAGTCACGCATCGGCGACCTCGGCCTGGTCGTGATCGACTACCTGCAGCTCATGAGCGGCCGCAGCACGGCCGAGAACCGCCAGGTCGAGGTGGCCGAGATCTCGCGGGGGCTGAAGATCCTTGCCCGCGAGCTGGAGATGCCGGTGATGGCGCTGTCCCAGCTCAGCCGCAACCTCGAGACCCGGTCGGACAAGCGGCCGATGCTGTCGGACCTCCGTGAGAGCGGCTCACTCGAGCAGGACGCCGACGTGGTGCTGTTCCTGTACCGCGACGAGCTCTACCACCCCGACAGCGCCGACCAGGGCCTCGCAGAGTTGCTGATCGCCAAGCACCGGAACGGACCGACGGGGTCGATGCAACTGGCGTTCCGCTCCACCTTCACCAAGTTCGACAACCTGGCCCGCGCCGTCTGAGCCGCTGCGAGCTCCTCGCACTCGGTGGTACGGCCCCCGAGACCGTCACCTCGGGACACGTCACCTCAGGACAGGTCCCCGCCCAGGACCAACGCCAGCAGCACCAGACCGACCGCCACGCCGATGCCAGCCAGGGGGCCGAGCTCGCGGACCAGTCCGACGACGATGACCGTGATGCCGGCTGCAAAGGGCGGCAGCGGTCTCAACGTGCTGCCCGTGCCCTCGACGCGACGCACGCCGGCAACCAGGGCGACGAGCAGCAGGACCAGCGCCAGCCCGGCCGCCACCGCCAGAGGTGACAGGTAGCCGACAGCGGCGGCGACCACCACGGCGCCGATTGCCAGGAGATCGAAGTGGCGGCGCACGGTGACGAGCATGACACCTGTCCTCCCATCCGGTACGGGACCTGGGCGCCTTGTGAGGCGGCCAGGCTCGGGGGACACTCCTGTGGTGTTCCTGGGAGAGGATCTGCTGGCGTGGCTGGTGCTGGCCCTCGGGGCGGCCATGGCTGCCGGCAACGTCGTGGCGTTGGCCCGCCCGCCCACCGAGCCGCGAACCGACGGCGACCTGGCCCGTGCGCCGGTGCTGCGAAGCGTCCTGTTCATCGCCGTGGGCCTGGTGGCCGCCATCTGGGCCTTGGCCTCACTCGTCGGCTGACGGCCCCTCCGTCGGTGGTGTTCCCGGCGACGGTCCCGGCGACGTCTCCGTCGGTGGTCCCCCTGGAGTCGACGGGTCCGGGGAGGTGACGCCGGTGTCCGCGGCCTCAGCCCCGCTGGCCGGCTGGATGACCTGGAAGCCGACGTCGACCTGGTGCGCGTCGTCCACGTAGACCTTCACGTCGAAGGCACCGGGACCGGGCACCTTCACAGCCCGAAGGTCGAACACGTGGGGGAGCTGGCTGCGAGCGGCGATCGGCTGGCTGGGGGCCCTGGGCCGCATGAGTCCCTGCCCAGTGGCCAGCTGCTTGCCATCCGGATCCACGATGTGCACGGCGATGCGGTGCTCGACCTGGCGCTCGAAGCCGTCCATCTCGATCACCACGGCCAGTGCCACGTTCATCGGCGCGGGAAACGAGGTGCGGACGAGCTGGTTCACCCCACCGGCCACCACGTAGAGCAGCCCATTGCGCACCTGGGCGTAGTCGCAGAGGATGGCCGTGGTCAGACGCACGAGGTCGGCTCCGGATGGAGGGGCGACGAGCGAGGCTAACCGGCACTGGCGCCGGGTGGCACGGCTCTCCTCGGGTGGGGGCGGCGCTGCGTGCCGCGTGCGGCGCCGGGGCGGTGGGGTGGCGGCTGCTGAGGCACGGAGCCGTCGGGTGCAGGGGGACGGCGGCGGGTCATCCGGGTCAGGGAGAGGGCGAACGCCACCAGGCAGATGGCGGCGCTGCACGCAAACGTGAAGCCGAACGCGGCGGCGAACCCGTCCGAGGCCTCCCTGGCGTCGAACAGCGCACCGGCCATGGCCGCGCCGGCCACGATGCCTGCGGTTCGCATCATGAGGCTGATCCCCCCAGCCGCGCCCTGCATGTCGGCGGGCAGGGACCCCATGACGAAGCTCATGTTGGGCACCGAGAACAGACCCAGCCCGACGCCGACGACGGCCAGCGTCAGGGCCACCCAGCCCAGGCCGGAGTCGAGGTCGAGCCTGCTCATCGCCCACAGGCCGATCACCTCGGCAGCCAGGCCCGCGGTGGCTACGGGGGCAGGCCCGAAGCGGTCCGAGAGCCTCCCCGCTGCCGGTGCCACCACGGCGGTGGCGGCCGGCAGCGTCGTCAGCACCACTCCGCCGAGCACGGCGCTGGCACCCAATTCGTCGACGAGGTACTGGGGCACCAGGAGCCAGGCCGCGAACATCGCCCCGTTGGCCAGCGCGGTGAGAATGTTGGCCACCCCGAACGAGGTGCCCGCTGCCCGCACGGCAGCCATGAGGCCGGCCTGCGGCCGTGGCGCCGGTGACGGCACCGTGGTGGCGCGGCGGATGGTGCGGCGTGCGGCCACGGCCAGACCGATGGCCACGGGCACCCGCACCCAGAAGACGCCACGCCAGCCGACCAGGGCGACGATGGGCCCGCCCAGCGCCGGTCCCACGGCCAGCCCCACGGCGGCGCTCATCTGGAACAGGCCGAGGGCCCGCCCGCGCCGGTCCCCCGTCGTGGACAGCGTGACCAGGGCAGGAGCGGCAGCCATGACAGCGGCCGTGGTCACGCCCTGGGCCACCCGGCCGATGAGCAGGACCGGGAAGGACGGGGAGGCGGCGCACCAAGCCAGCGCCACGGCGCTGGCGGCCGCCCCCCACTGCACCACACGGGTGTGGCCGATACGGTCGGCCAGCCGCCCGGCGACGACCAGGACGGCCGAGTACGACAGCACGAAGCTGATGACGACCCACTGCAGCGCCGCCACCTCGATGCCGAGATCGTCGGTCAGGTCGGGGAAGGCGATGTTGAGGATCGAGTCGAGCGAGCCGTAGGCACCGGCCGCCGCCGGAAGTGCAAGGGCGGCGACCCACGGAGCCGGCCCGCCCCTGTTACCCCGCGACGTCACCGGCTGACCGGCCGAGTCACCGCCTCATGCCATCGGCTGGTACCACTCCGGGTACGCGCCGTCGGCCGCGTCGGATGGGGCCAGGACCGGAATGGCCATGGCCGCGCGCACATCGGCCAGGGGCTCCTCGCCGTGGGACCAGAAGTCCCAGCGCTGCGACAGGGTGTCGCCGGCTGAACGGTCGCCGCGATCCCAGGCCACCCAGAACTTGTGTGGCTCCAGGCTGCCGGTGGTGGAGCCGGCGAACTTCGCCAGCTCCACACCCAGGTGCCAGCTCACGATGACAGGGAGGATGTGACCCGTCACCGGTTCCACCGGGTGCATGCCCGCCGTGAAGGTGGAGACGAGGAGCTCGCCCTGGGGGGAGGTGTCGTAGCCGCTGAGGATGTGGGCGCAGTCGTGAGGGGTGGTGAACGACTCGTTGGCGGCCCCGGCCACGCCCGGGTACTCGAAGCCGTTGGCCGCATAGAAGTCGGCGAAGGCGCGACCGAAGCTGCCCTCGGCGTTGGAGGCCAGGGCGCGGTATCGCTCGTGTAGCTCGGGGTCGGGTGTGTCCCGGTACGGCATGAGCCAGGCGTCGAGGTCGTCGGACATCCATCGCCCGGTGAAGCTGCGCATGTTGCGACGGCCGATGTCGGCTCGAGCCTCGGCGAGCCGCTGGCGGGCCAGACGGCCGAGATCACGGAGGTAGGGCTCGTGCACCCCGAGGGCAGCGGCGTAGGCGCTGGCGCTGCGGATTCGGTCGCGGTCCAGCTCGCCGTCCACGATCGACATCACCGTCAGGAAGGCGGCCACGTGCTCGACATCGGCGGTCTTGGTGATGACGGCCGCCAGCTCGGCCGGCGTGATGTCGCCCAGGGCGTCGGGATCGAGCTCCCCTTCCATCCTGAACACGACCTCGTGCGCGGCCACCAGCGCCACCTTGTCGGCGTCGCTCAAGCGATGGGCCCCGCCGGCGGTGGCGACGTGCTTCATGGCCCGCAGCGCGGCGGCGGCCTGCTCTGGAGTCCCCCCGAACAGCATCGCCTCATGTTCTAACCGGTCACGGCCCTCGGGTTCGACGCCGCCGCCGATCCTGCTCGACCGCGCCGCCCGGCTCAGCCCTGATCCTGCTCGACCGCGCCGCCCGGCTCAGCGCCGATCCCTCACGACGACCGGCCGGTGCCCGTCGACCAGAACCGCCCGCACACGGGCGCCGATCTCGGCACGGACCAGGTGGGATCGGGTGGCCTGCACTACCGCCCCGGAGCGGAGACGGAGCGTGTAGCAGTAGGTCGGCCCCCGGAACTCCACCGCGACCACCTCCGCGTCGCCACCGGCATCGACCTCGAAGGTCATGTCGTCGGGCCGCACCATGGCCACGGCGTCGGTCGGTATGGGTGCCTCGAGCGGCTCCAGGGGCCCGAGCTCGGTGCTCGCCGCCGTGGCGCCGTGGTGATCGATGGCCAGGAAGCTGGCCTCGCCCATGAAGGCGGCCACGAACCGGCTGGTGGGCTGGTGGAACACCTGCCACGGCGTGCTCAGCTGCTCGATCCGCCCGCTGCGCATGACCGCCACCCTGTCCCCCAGGGCCATGGCCTCGGTCTGGTCATGGGTGACGAACACCGCCGGGGTTCGTGCGGCCCGCAGTATGGCGACCACGTCGTTGCGGATCTGGGAGCGCAGGTTGGCGTCCAGGCTGGCGAACGGCTCGTCCAGCAGCATGAGCATCGGTCGAGGGGCCAGGGCACGACCGAGCGCCACTCGCTGGCGCTCGCCACCGGAGAGCTCGTGGGGGTAGCGGTCGCGGTGCTCGGGCAGGCCGACCAGCTCGAGAACCTCGGTGACCCTGGCCCTGGACTGCGCCCGTGTCGTCCCGTCGAGACCGAAGGCGATGTTGCGGGCCACTGTGAGGTGCGGGAAGAGGGTGTGCTCCTGGAACACGAGCCCGATGTGGCGGCGCTCCGGGGGCACGTGATGCCGACCGTCGTCGACGAGGGTGCCGCCGAGCTCGATGCGCCCGGAGTCGGCTGGGAGAAGCCCGGCGACGACGCGCAGCATGGTCGACTTGCCGCAGCCGCTGGGACCCACCAGGACGACGAGCTCGTGGGCAGCGAGCTCGATGTCCACGCCGTCGAGAGCGACGGTCGGGCCGAAGCGCTTGCTGACGCCCGAGAGGACCAGTGCAGGCGCCGCCGGCACCGCCTCGGGCGGGTGGGCGACAGGGTGGGTGACGGACGGGACGGTCATCGGGCCGGGCGGGTCATCGGGTTCGTGGTGGTCGTGCTGGGCGGTCATGTGCGGTGTCGTCGAGCCCGGTGGGGGTGCCGGCGCGCCGGTTGAGCTGCCACGAGAGCAACGCCACGGGGACGACGGCCACGGCCACGATGGACAATGCTGGCAGCGCAGCTTGCTCGAACCGCGACTCCGAAGCCAGGTTCCACACCCAGACCGGCAAGGTGTCGAAGCCGAACGGTCGCAGCAGCAACACGATCGGCAGCTCCTTGAGGGCGTCCACACCGACGATCACGGCGGCGGTGGCGATGCTGGCCCGCGACAGCGGCAGATGCACGAGCAGTGCCGTTCGGCGGGGGCGGGCCCCGAGGCTGCGGGCTGTGGCGGTCACCTCCTCCGGTACCTGCTGAAGGCCGGCTTCGGTGGCCGTCAGCGCCGGGGCCAGGAAACGAACTGCGTAGGCGTAGACGAGACCGAGGAACGAACCGGTGGCGACCACTCCCGGCAAGCCGGAGCCGAACCACCCGAGCAGGTCGTTGACGGCTACGAGGGTGAGCAGGACCCCGATGGCCACCACCGGTCCGGGCACGGCGTAGCCGACGGCGGACAGCCGGGCGGCCGCACCGGTCACCGGCGAGCGGGCGAACCGGGCCGCGTTGACGACGACCAACGCCACGGTCAGGCAGACGCCGACAGTGGCCACCGCCAGGACCACGCTGTTCTGGAGATACTCGGCGAAGCGAGCGGCCAACGGCACGCCCCGCTCCGTTCGCACCTCCTGGAACGACCACGCCACCAGCTGGGCCGCCGGGGCACCGAAGCCGAGGACCACGACGCCGGCGCACACGCCGGTGGCGACACCCGCACGCCAACCTCGCAGACGCTTCGGCTCGAACCCGCTTCCTGCACCTCCGGCGCTGGCGAAGCGCGCCCGGCCCCGCAGGGCCCGCTCCAGCCCGATCACGAGCAGGGCGAAGACCAGCACGAGCGTGGCCAGCTCACTGGCTGCGTCGCGATCGAACGTGCCCCGCCAGATGCGGAACACACCCACCGACACCGTGTCGACCCCGAAGTACTGCACCGTGGCGAAGTCGGTGAGGGTCTCCATCATCACCACGGCCACGCCGGCGGCGAGGGCGGGTCGAAGGAGCGGCAGCACCACCCTGCGGGCGGCAGCCACCGGGCCGGCCCCCAGCGTGCGCGCCGCCTCGTAGGCGGCACCGGCCTGATCCCGCAGCGCCGCTCGGGCGATCAGGTACACGTACGGGTACAGCACGAGGGTGAGCACGACGATGGCGCCGCCCAGGGAGCGGACCTCCGGGAACCATGCGTCCTGACCGAACTGGTCACGCCACCAACCCTGGATCGGTCCGGTGAACCCGACCACCGACAGGGTCACGAAGCCGAGGATGTACCCGGGCATGGCCAGGGGGAGCACCAGGAGCCAGCCCAGGGCCCGCGCACCGGGGAAGCGGTAGGCGGTTACGAGCCAGGCCAGGCCGGCACCGATGGTCAACGAGCCGGCGGCGACGCCGACCAGCAGCACCGCGGTGCTGACGAGCTGGTCGGGGAGGCGGGTCTGCCACTGCTGGCGCCACACCTCGACGTTGGGGTTCAGCACGCTGGCGGCCAGCATCGCCACC
>Ga0299914_10000730_pt1 | contig 20471 bp, 19 predicted proteins | sample RVTome_10_FD_201361 | JGI IMG/M metagenome (GOLD analysis project Ga0299914, IMG submission 201361) | Soil microbial communities from uranium-contaminated site in the Upper Colorado River Basin, Wyoming, United States - RVT153D57 (version 2) ...
GCTCAGCAGGTTACAGCGTTCTCGTCGCCCGCGCTGACTCCGGCGCCGCGGCGGCGGCGGCCCACCCCGGTCCCGAAAAGCCTTCGTGCTAAGCTCGGGACATGGTGCGTGCCGCGCTCGCCTCAGGTTTGGCTGCCGTGATCCTGACGACCGTCCTGGCCGGGCAGCAGCCCACGTTCAAGGGCGGCGAAACGCAGATCGTTCCGGTGTACGTCACGGTCACCGACCGGCAGAAGCGGCTCGTGCCCGACCTCGAGCGCGGCGACTTCCAGATCCTCGACGAAGGCCGGCCGGTCGACCTGCTGCTCTTCGACAACACGCCCCAGCCCATTACCGCCGTCGTCATGCTCGACACGAGCCTGAGCATGGCCACGAACTTCGAGATCCTGCAGAACGCAGCGGAGCAGTTCCTGATTCGCCTGCTGCCGGAGGATCAGGCCGCCGTCGGCGCCTTCAATGACAAGATTCAGTTCGCCAGCGAGCTCACGTCGGACCGCGACGCGCTGGTCGCGTCGCTGCGGGAGCTCGACTTCGGGAATCCGACCCGCCTCTACGACGCCATCGACGCCTCGCTCGAAAAGCTCCGCCACATCGATGGCCGCCGCGTCGTGGTCGTGTTCACGGATGGCGCCGATACGGCCAGCGAGGTCGGCTCGCGCTTCGTCCTCGATCGGGCGCGGCGCGAGGAGGCGATGGTGTACGCCGTCGGCCTGCAGAGCGAGTACTTCGACGGGCAGCGCTACGTCAGGACCTCACCGGATCGCGGGCTGAAGCGCTTGACGGACGAGACGGGCGGCGGGTACTTCGAACTGAAGAAGTCGGACGACCTGGGTCCTACCTTCACGCGCATCGCGCAGGAGCTGCACAGCCAGTACGCGCTCGGCTTCGCACCCGCGACCGACGGCAAGCAGCACAAGATCGCCATCAAGCTCGCCAGACCGGGCCTGACCGCCCGGGCGCGGCGCACGTATCAGGCTCCCGCGGATTCCGGGGGGACGCGTTAGGCAGTGCGCGGCCGCACTCCCGCCGGGGGGCTGGTCCTCCGGGTCCAGCGCCTCGAGTCAGCTCAACAGTTGCGTGTGCAGGAGGTCCTGACGTGCCGGCGGCCCGTCAGGCGATGACCGCCGCGATGATGATCAGGACGATCGTCAGGGCAGTGACCGCTTCCGCACTGCCGGAGAATGTCCATTCGAACCTGTTCATGATGACAACCCTCGTCACGTTTAGACGCGCGGCGGGGGGCGATCGTTCACTGGACTGACCGCCAGGAGGCGGAGGATGGCTGTGTCAACGGGCCGCGCCGAGGTGGTGGATGCGCTCAAGGCCGGAGGGCTGATTCCCGTCATTCGGGCGCGGTCGGCCGACGCGGCCATCCGGATCTCGGAGGCGCTCGTCGGCGGTGGGATCAGGACGCTCGAGATCACGATGACCGTCCCGGATGCGCTCGGCGCCATCCGCGCGGTCTCCTCGGCGCTTGGACGCGACGTGCTGCTGGGCGCCGGAACCGTGACGACACGCGAGACGGCGATCGGCGCGGTGGACGCGGGTGCGCGCTTCCTCGTGTCGCCGGCGATCGTGCCCGACGTCATGACGGTCGCACATGAACGGGACGTTCCCGTGCTGCCCGGCGCGCTCACCCCGACCGAAGTGCTCCAGGGGCACACGCTCGGCGGTGACATCATCAAGATCTTTCCGGCCAGCGCGGTAGGGGGCGCCGCGTATCTCAAGGCGCTCAGGGGCCCCTTTCCCGACATCGACTTCTGTCCGACAGGCGGGGTGAATCTCGACACGATCGGCTCGTTCTTCGAGGCGGGCGCGGTCGCGGTCGGCGTCGGCGGGGAGCTGGTTCTCAACGCGGCGATCGAGCGGGGCGAGTTCGGGCGCATTACCGAGCTCGCGCTCCGCTACGTGGACGCCGTGGCCCGGGCGCGACGCTGATTCACCGCACGTCCCGACGGTCGAATCAGGTGGTCACTTCGCTTCGCGCACTCGCGGCCTCGGTGCTGGTGACGGCCGCGGCGTGGACGCCCGTCCTCGCGGACGAGGCCGCGGCTCTCCGATCGAAGGGCTACGATGCCGCGTACAACCTCGATCACGAGGAGGCCGTCGCGCTGTTCCGCGAGGCGCTGGCGCTCGCGCCCGAGTCCCCGTCGAACCACCGGGGCCTCGCGACCATCAACTGGCTGAGCATCGCGTTCGGCCGCGGGCTCGTCACCGCCGACGAGTTCATCGGCGGCGCCCCGCGTCAGACGCTGGAGCTGCCGGAACCGCCCGCCGCCCCGGCGCGCGATTTCCACCATCACGCCGCGCGCGCGCTCGCACTGGCCGAAGCGCGGCTGCGAGCGGACGCGCGCGATCCCGACGGGCACTACGAGCTCGGCGCGGCCGTCGGCCTCCAGGCGTCCTACATGGCGAGCATCGAGGGCAAGCTGTTCGGCGCCTTTCGCGCGGCGCGGCGCGCCTACTCCGCGCACGAGCGCGTCCTCGAGCTCGACCCGTCGCGCCACGACGCCGCGCTCATCGTGGGATCGTACCGGTACGTCGTTTCGACGCTGTCGATGCCGGGGCGGTGGCTCGCGTACATGGTGGGCTTCGGCGGCGGGAAGGAACGCGGGATCGAGATGGTCGAGCGGGCCGCCGCGCACGGGGGCGACGCCCGGACGGAGGCGCGGTTCGGCCTGGTGATTCTCTACAACCGTGAGAAGCGGTATACGGAGGCCCTGAAGGTGCTCGCGGACCTGCGGCGCCGCTATCCCAGGAACCGCCTGCTGTGGCTCGAATCGGGGGCGACGGCGCTGCGGGCGAAGCGCTACGACGAGGCCGAGCGGTTCCTGCGGGCTGGAATGGGACGGCTGCCGGGCGACGCCCGGCCTCGCTCGTTCGGTGAGGAGGCCCTCTGGCGCTACAAGCTCGGCGAGGTCCGGCTCGCACGCGGCGATCGCGGTGGCGCGCGCTCCGCGCTCCGCGCCTCGCTCGAGCACCCGGCCCGCGAGTGGGTGCGCGCCCGCACGCACCTCGCGCTCGGGAAACTGGCCGATCGCGATCGCAACCGGGACGCCGCGCGGGAGCAGTACCGGCTCGCCGCGACGTTCGCCGAGAGCGGCCGCGACCCGGCGACCCTGCGCGAGGCGAAACGGCTCAGCCGCCGCCAGCCGTGACGCCGCGAGTCCTCCACCGCGGTCACCCTGTCCTCGCCGGGATTCAAGTCTCGACCGGCCTCGCTCGTGTGCGCCGGAAATGCGCGCGGCCGCGCTGGCTCGCGGCTTGCTCCCCCTTTCGGCGCCTGCCGTTCGGGAGAGACACATGCACGCTGCCACCGGCTGCCTGCTGGCGGTCGCCCTGCTTGCGAGCACGGGGTGTACCGTGGGCGCGTACGGCGCGCCGCGCCATGGTGACGTCCGGCATTCCTACGGGCGCGCCGCGTTCGATCGGGGCTATCGCGACGGCCTGTCCGCCGGAGAGCGCGACGCCCGCCACGGCCGCCGCTACGACCACAAGCGCGACCGGCTCTATCGCGATGGTGTCTACGGCTACGACCCGCGCCTCGGCTCGCGCGGCCAGTACCGGCGGGTCTATCGTGAGGGATTCGAGTCGGGCTATCGCGACGGCTACGCACGCGCGGGGCGGTATCCGGATCGGCGAGGCCGCGTCGTTCCGTACGGCCGCGGGACCTACGGCGCGGCCGCGGCCGCGCGCGAGCGCGGGCTCTCGGACGGATACGAGAAGGGGCGCGAGGACGGGCGCGACGGCGATCGCTTCGATCCGCGCCGCCACAAGTGGTATCGAGAGGGGGATCGCGGCTACCGGCGCGAGTACGGACCGAGGAATGCCTACGAGCGGGTCTACCGCGAAGGCTTCACCCAGGGGTACGAGCGAGGCTATCGGGAGTGGCGTTCGGGATACCGCGGACGGTGAGTTTCCGCCCTAGGCGCCCGGGCCGCTGACACCCAGCAGGAACTGCCGCACTCGCGTGAGGAGGCTGGTTGCGCTCTCGATCGGCGCCCGCGTGGAGACGATGGTGCTCCGGGCGCGCGCCGACTCATGGCGCCGGCGCGCCACCTCCGCCGACATGACGTCGAGCACCGCGGCGTGGCTCATGACGAACTCGCGGAAGCCGTCGGCCGTGATCTCGACGAGCCGGCACTCCGTCACCGGCGTCACCGTGGCGGTGCGCGGCTCCCCGGTGAGCAGCGACATCTCGCCGAAGAAATCGCCGGGACCCAGCATCGCCACCGGCTCCCGCACGCCGTCGATGGTGACCTGCGCCGTTCCCGAGCCGATGACGAACGCGGAGCTGCCCGGGTCCCCTTCCGACACGATCGGCTGCCCCGGACCGTGCAGCACCTCCCTGCAGAGGGCGGCGAGCTGGTGCCGCTGGGCCTCGGTGAACGTCGCGAACAGGGCGGCTCGCTCCAGGATGCGGGCCCGCCGTTCGACGCCGACCGACGGCGGTTCCTGCTTGTCCTCCCGCCCGATCTCCACCTGGATCGGAAACGGGATCTCGATGTTGTCGCGCTGGAACGCGTAGTAGATCGCGCACCGCACGCGGTCGTACGCGACCTCGTCGTGCGCGAAGTCGTCGATCCAGAAATAGATGCGGAAGATCAGCGCGGAGTCGCCGAAGTCGTGCAGCAGCACCTGCGGGGCCGGCGACCGCAGGATCGACGGCTCCCGCTCGAGCCCGCGCAGGATGGAGTCCTTCACCACCCCGGGCGGCGTGCCGTAGGACGTGCCCACCTGCACGAACAGACGGGTCGGCGCCACCGGCTCCGAGTAGTTGTTGACGGCCTGCTTCCCCAGCTCGCTGTTGGGGATGATGACCTCGTTGCCGTATCGCGTGCGGAGCTTCGTGGCGCGCCAGGTGACCTCGATCACCACGCCTTCCCACTCGCCCGCCGTGATCCAGTGGCCCACCCGGAACGGCTTGTCGACCTGAATCGCCAGCCCCGCGAACATGTTCCCGAGCGTGTCCTGCAGCGCGAAGCCGATGATGACGGCGCCCACCGCCGAGGTCGTCAGGAACTTCTCGCGCAGCACGAGCGTCGCGAAGATCGCGAAGAGCGTCACGATGACGGCATCCTGCACGATCGCGGGGAAACGCTCGGGCACGCGATCGACCCTCAGCGGGTTGATCACGAGCATCACGAGCGCATTGATGACCGCGAGCGCCAGCGTGAGCGTCTCGATGGAGCGCAGCTGCGCCGCGAGCTCCGGCTCGGGCGCCGCCAGGACGAGGAAGGCGTCGAGCCCCAGGAAGGCGATCAGCAGGGCGAAGCTGACGCGCAGACGGCTGCGGACGAGCCGGTTGGGCGTCAGGAGGCCGGCGGCCAGCGTCAGGCCGAGCAGGATCAGCCCGGCCAGCAGGTGGGCAGGATAGTGCGCCATGGCGTCAGCCGCGCTACGGCAGCTGCCCTTCTTTCTTGAACGCGTCCAGATCGGCCGCCGAGACCGTGACGTCCACCGCGGCGGGGTTCGCTCCCCCCTTCGCCTCGCGCTCCCGATCGACCCCGCGCGAGGCGCCCGAGCCCGTGACCTCGGCCGACTTCTTCTCGCCGCCAAGGGAAGGGGCGCGAAGAGCCGAAAGGCCGAAGCGCTTCTTCTTCGGCGCCTCCTCTCCCTTCGGCTCCTTCTCCTCCTCCGCCGGCTTGCCGGACCCGCCCCCGGTCAGGCCCGCGGATCCCTCGGCCACCGCCGCAACCTCGCCGGGCGGAACCGGGGTGTACGTGACGTGCTTCGCGAACCTCGCTTCGAGCGTCGCCGTCGCGTCGAGCTTCTTCGAGCGGATCGTCGCATCGAGCTTGTCGAGCCGCTCCTGCATCTCGGGGTGCGACGCGAAGAGCCCCTGCTTCTCGCTCGCGCCCGTGTTGCGCTCCATGATCGTCCGGAGGAATGAGCCGAGTCCGCCCGGCGCATAGCCTGCATCTGCCGCCAGGACGACGCCGTTGCGGTCGGCCTCCAGCTCCTCACCGCGTCCGAAGCCCGCCATCACCATCTCGCTCGCCCGATCCACCAGCTGCGAGAACAGCGCGGAATTGCCCGCCAGCGTCTCATCGGCTCCCATCTGAAGGGCCTTGCTCTTCTGGATCGCCTTCATCGTGTGCTTCCCGGTGATGTGCTCGATCTCGTGTCCGAGCACGCCGGCCAGCTCCGCCTCGCTCCCGATCAGCGAGAGCGCCCCGCGCGTGATGTGGATGTAGCCCCCCGGCGCCGCCAGCGCGTTCACGCCGTCGGTGTCGAGGACGACGAAGCGCCAGGGGAGGTCGGGGCGCGAGCTCGCCCCGGCGAGCACGGTCCCGACCAGCGTGAGGTAGCGGTGGATCGCCGGGTCCTGAACGACGCCGTAGCGCTCGCGGATCCGCTCGCTGACCGCCGCGCCGAGGCGCTGCTCGTCCTCGTCGGTGATCTGCAGCCCCCGGAGCTGTTTGGCGCGCTTGGTGATGGCGCCGAGCTGCGAAGAACCGCCCGCGCCGGCCGTGGCGGGCCACGCCAGCGCCAGGCACGCGAAGAAGACGAGGCTGAATCTGCTCATGACTCGATCACCCCTGGAACGACCACTTCATAGATATCGACCGGCTTCGTCTTGCCCTTCACGGTCACCGCCCCGAGCGGCCGCACCTCGTGCGAACTGTCGAGCAGCCGGCGCGTAGCCTCGCTGATGAGGATGCGGGTCCCGTACTGCTTGTTCAGCGACTCGAGACGGGCGCCGAGGTTCACCTGATCGCCGATGACGGTATAGCTCATGATCGCCTCGGACCCGACGTTCCCGGCGACCATCTCGCCGCTGTTGATCCCGATGCCGATGTCGAGCGGCGGCCGTCCGTCACGCCGCCATGCCTCGTTGAGCGCGTCGAGCTCCCGCACCATCGCCACGGCCGTCCGGACGGCATGCTCGGCGTGCCGGTCGTCCTCGATGGGGGCGCCGAAGAGCGCCATGATCATATCGCCGACGAACTTGTCGATCGTGCCCTGGTGCGCGAAGACGATCGGCACCATGCGCGAGAAGTACTCGTTGAGCTGCTGCAGGATGTCCTCGGGCCGGCCGCTCTCGGAGACCGTCGTGAAGCCCCGTATGTCGCTGAACAGCACGCTCATCGTCCGCCGCTCGCCGCCGAGACGGGCCACGGACGGATCGTGCAGCAGCCGGGCGTAGACGTCCGGTGACACGTAGCGCGAGAACAGACGCTTCACCCGCCGCTTCTCCCGGCCTTCGATGACGTAGTGGTAGGCGACGCCGCCGAAGGTCGCCAGCGTGATGGCGACGAGCGGATCGACCGCCGCGGACCACACGCCCTTGCCAAACAGCCAGGTCACCGCCCCCATCAGGCCGGCCGCTCCCACGAGGGCTGCGGCCGTGGCGACCCACGGGCCGAGGTAGACGGCCGCAGCCGCGAGCGCGACCCCGGACATCGCCGTGATCGCCGCGCTGGCCGCCCACGACGCCGGCCGGAGGCTCCGCCCCGACAGGAGACCGTCGGCGACCGCCGCATGCACCTGTGCGCCCGGCATGCCGTCCCCGAAGGGCGTCGAGAACACGTCGTGGAGCCCCGGCGCGGTCGCGCCGACGAACACGATCTTGTCCCGGAAGGCGGAGGGGTCGACGGTGGGTTCGACGCCGGCCAGGAGCTGCTGTTCCGCGTAGAACAGCGTGTAGAACGAGTGCTGCGGATAGGTCGGGCGGCCGCTCGCCATCACGCCGCCCGCGAAGGGGAGCAGCGCGCGGCGCGAGCGTCGGCGCTCGCCGTAGTAGCTGGGAATCCCGTCCTCGACGATTGGAAGTTCCCGGTCGCGCATGCGCAGGCTGGCGGCATCCATCCGCACCTCATCGGCGGAGATGCCGAGCGCCGCCAGAGCCGCCGCCACGCCGAGTGACGGCAGCTGCACGCCGTCGACCTCGACGAACGGCACGAAGCGCCGCAGGGGACCGTCGCCGTCGAGGACGAAGAAGTTGTGCGCGACGGCTCGGCTCGATTGGACCAGCGCCTTGATCGGCCAGCGCACGAGCGGGCGGGCTTCGACGGCCCCGTTCAGCTGGAACGCCGGCAGTGCAGCGGGTCTTGCGGTGGCACCCTCGCGGGCCACCGCGGGCGTCTCGTGCAGGCCCTCGGGCGCGGCATCCGCCATGTGAATCACCGTGGCCGCGCGCGCCGTCGCCTCGGCGAGCGCCGCATCCGACTCGGCGCCGCTCACCCTCTCGCCTTCCAGCTCGATCGAGCGGCGGTCGTTCTCGGTGAACAGGACGTCGTAGGCGATGACCCTGGCCGGCGCCCGCGCCAGGAAGTTCAGCAGCTCGGCGTGCACGAGACGAGGCCACGGCCAGCGGCCGACGATGGGCTCCAGCCGGCGGAGGCTGTCCTCGTCGATGGCGACGAGGACGATGTCGGGATGCGCTTGCGCGGCGTCGGCGGTGAGGCGCATGCGGAGATCGTAGGTCTTCAGCTCGACCGTACGCACGAACTCCAGGCGGCCGATCGCCAGCGCCAGCAGTGCCGACGCCACGCCGAGCACGAGAGCGGAGGAAGCCTTGTTCAAGCGGCGCCGCTCAGCGTAGCACACGCGCTGGCCGGAATCTTGCTGAAGCGCCGTAGCCGGTTATGCACCGCATGCGGCGGCCGTGCGCCGCCGTCGAAAGGAGCCACACATGCCCCCACGCGGCGTGAACAGCGCGAAGCGCAAGCGGCAGTACGAGCACATCAAGGAGTCGCAGCGAGGCAACCCGAGGGCCGAGGAGATCGCGGCGCGCACGGTCAACAAGCAGCGGTCGCAGGCGGGCGAGACGAAGCGAGGCGGTGGGCGGAAGCGGAAGACCTCGAAGAAGTCCACGCGCGGCCGCAAGTCGTCTTCGTCGACGGGACGTTCCTCCGCCTCGTCGCGGAAGGGAACGCGCAAGGGAACGAAGCGGTCGTCGAAGAAGCGGTAACGCAGCGGCCGCCGCGGGCCCCGCCGGCGGGCGGGGCCCGACACACCTCTACCGGCTGCAATGCTCACTGTCGTAGTTGGGTCAGTCGGTCACGACATCCATCTCCCTGTTATCGCGGAACCGAGCGCACACAAGCCGGGCATGGCCTGTGCGTGATGGCTTCGAACGATTCCGACCTGGCGGATTCTGAAGGCAAAACCTCTCATTCTCCTGTTTGGCGGTCACGGCATTTGGTGACCGCGGCGGCGAGTGGAGGGGCCTTCCGCGTCCGCGCAGCCGAACCGGGGCCGTTGATCGAGAGAAACAAAGGACAACGCCATGGCCCAGACCATTGCTACACCACAAGGCAGCGAGCCTGCAGCTGACAAGACGGCGATCCGGCCATTCCGCGTCAACGTGCCGGAGGCGGACCTCGACGACCTCCGCCGGCGCATTGCGGCGACACGCTGGCCGACCAGGGAGCTCGTCGAGGATCGATCGCAGGGCGTGCAGCTGGCGACGCTGCGGGAGCTCGCCCGCTACTGGGCGACCGAATACGACTGGCGCACGTGCGAGGCGCGACTGAACGCACTGCCGCAGTTCACGACCGAGATCGACGGAGTGGATATCCACTTCATTCATGTCAAGTCCCGGCACGAGAACGCGTTGCCGCTGATCGTGACGCATGGCTGGCCCGGCTCCGTCGTCGAGTTTCTGGAGACCGTCGGTCCCCTGAGCGACCCGATCTCCCACGGTGGCACCCCCGAGGACGCATTCCACCTGGTACTGCCGTCCCTGCCTGGCTACGGCTTCTCCGGGGAGCCAACCGAGCTCGGGTGGGAGTCAGGCCGCATTGCGCGCGCATGGGCGGGGCTGATGGATCGCCTCGGCTACACCCGCTATGTCGCACAGGGTGGCGATGTCGGCGCTCTCGTCACCGATGTGATGGCGCGCCAGAGTCCGGACGGGCTCGTCGGCATTCACGTCAACCTGCTCGCGGCGGCGCCGTTCATCGTCGATCAACTGCCGGCGGAATCCGAGCAGGAACGCGCAGCACACGCGGCGCTCGCGACGTTCACGACCGACGGGTTCGGGTACTTCCAGGAGCAGGTCACCCGGCCCCAGACGATCGGATACTCCCTGCTGGATTCACCCGTGGGGCTGGCGGCCTGGATGCTCGACCACGACACGGACAGCTACCACAAGATCTCCAGGGCGTTCGTCCACCGCGAGCCCGTGGGCAATCTCACCCGGGACCACATCCTCGACAACATCTCGTTGTACTGGTTGACCGGCATCGGCGCGTCGGCCGCCCGGTGGTACTGGGAGACCGGACGTGCCCAGGCCGCAGCGCACGCGGCCGGCGCGGCTCCTCCGGCGGTCTCGGTGCCGGTCGGGTTCACGTCGTTTCCCGGGGAGATCTTCCCTGCCCCGCGCAGCTGGGTCGAGACGGTCTACAAGGACCTCGCCTACTTCAACGAGGCCGACAGGGGCGGCCATTTCGCCGCCTGGGAGGAGCCCGAGCTCTTCACTCAGGAGGTCCGCGCCACGTTCAAGTCGATGCGGTAGCGCGGCCGCGGTCCGCGAACGGAACGACACCAGGCACGCGAGATCGTTCTTCGTAGTAGCGTCATTCGTTCACCTTTGTCTGTGCCAGATTGAACCACCTACGTAGGCTTCCCAGAGAAGGAAGATGCGGGACCGGTCGAACGGCTACGAGGGCATCGCCGAAGCCTTCATGAGGGCTCGGACGCCCTCGATCGGGCCGACTGTTGTGCGGAGGTGGGCCAGGAGCCTGCCAGCCGGTGCTTCCGTCCTCGACCTCGGATGTGGGAGCGGGATTCCGATTTCGGAGGCGTTGCTCGAGGAGGGGTTTGCGGTCTACGGAGTTGACGCGTCGGAAACACTCATTGCGAAGTTCCGCGAGCGCTTTCCGGGGGTTCCCGTGGAATGCAGTCCCGTCGAGGACTCGCTCTTCTTCAGCCGCCGCTTCGACGCGGCGGTTGCCTGGGGGCTGATGTTCCTGCTGCCTGCTGATGCTCAACGCGGCCTGATCGGCAAGGTGGCTCGTGCGCTGAATCGCGACGGACGCCTTCTTTTCACCGCGCCGAGGCAAGCTGGGACGTGGACCGACGCCATGACCAGCTGTCCCTCCTGTTCACTTGGATACGAAGCGTACGAGCGGGAACTGGCAGCCAACGATCTCCGTTTGGTGGGAAGCGACCTGGACGAGGGCGATAACCACTACTACTTCGCCCTCAAGCCGTGAGTGAGCTCGCTGGTGGCCGGCTCGTGACGACCCCTCGCCCGAGCCGTGAGTGAATGGATGGCTTGCCATCCGTAACTCGCTCGGCGTCAGTTCCGCGAGCGAAGGATGGTACCGGTACGGGGATTCGAACCCCGGTCCCGTGGCTGAGAACCACGTGTCCTGACCCCTAGACGATACCGGCACTCGGGTCGCAGGAACCTCCAAGTATAGCGATGGCAGCAGGTTCGCGTCAACGGGGCTGCCGCGCGAATGCGCGAACGGCTATGATGACGGGATGCGGTTTTTGGGGGGGCTGGTCCTCCTCCTCGCGCTGGCGGCAGCGGGGGCGTGGGTCTACGCCGGGTGGGGCGGACCGCCGGTCATCGCGATCGAGAAGCCGGAGAAGTTCCTGGGGCGGAGCGGCGATCTCGAGGTGACCGTGACGACGGCGCGCGGCGTCGACGAGCTCGAGATCGCGCTCGAACAGAACGGCCAGTCGACGCCGATCTTCTCGCTCGGCGCGACCGGCGAGTCCACCCTCGTGCGGGAGGGCGCCGATCGCATCAGGGTCGTCCGTCCGCTCACCCGGAAGGACGTTCCCTCGCTGAAGAGCGGCGAGGCGCGGATTACGGTCACCGCCGCTCGACACGAGCTGTACGGGTTCCGGCGGCTCGCCTCCACCGAGTCCAGGGCCATTCAGGTGAGGCTCGAGCCGCCGCGTCTGGCCGTTGTCTCGACGCACCACTTCGTCAACCACGGAGGCGCCGAGCTGGTCGTCTATCGCACGTCGCCGGCCGACGTCGCCTCCGGCGTCCGGGTCGGCGAAATCACCTATCCCGGCTATCCTCTTTCCGGCGCCGGCATCGCCGCCGACCCCGCTCTGAAGATGTCGTTCTTCGCGCTCCTGCACGATCAGGACCTGACGACGCCGGTGCAGGTATTCGCGGTGGACGAGGCGGGCAACCGGGCTTCTGCCGCCGTGGACGTGAGGCCGTTCCGGAAGCCGTTCCGGCGCAGCCGGATCGAGATCACCCCGCAGTTCCTGGATCGCGTGGTGCCGGCGATTGCCGAGAACACGCCGGACCTCGATGTGGACCAGGACGACCGCCTTCAGGCCTTCCTCCGGATCAACGGCGACCTGCGCGAGAAGAACGCCGCCACCATCGCGGAGCAGGCGCGCAAGACGGCGCCGGAGATGCTCTGGAGCTCCGCGTTCCAGCAGCTGAGCAACTCTGCCGTGCAGTCGTCGTTCGCCGATCACCGCACCTATTTTCACGGCGGCGAAGAGATCGATCAGCAGGTGCACCTGGGGTTCGATCTCGCCGTGACGGCGGCCGTGCCGATCGGCGCGGCGCATCGCGGACGCGTGGTGCTGGCGGAATACCTCGGCATCTACGGCAACTGCGTCATCCTCGACCACGGGATGGGCGTGCAGTCCCTGTACGCGCACCTGTCCTCCATCGACGTCGCCGTGGGGGATACGGTCGAGAAGGGCGCGATCCTCGGCCGGAGCGGCATGACCGGGCTGGCGGGCGGCGACCACCTGCACTTCACGATGCTCGTGAACGGCCATCCCGTGAACCCGGTCGAGTGGTGGGACCCGAAGTGGATGGAGGATCGCGTGCTCCGCAAGATTCGCGAAGCCGCGCCCGGCGCGTCAGCGCCGGCGGCGGCAGAGGCGGCGGCGGTCCGCTAGCGCCATGGGCAGCCCGGTGCCTGACGCCGTGAAGACCGCGCCCGCTCCGGTCGGCGCGCGCGCTGAGCCCGGACGGGCGCTCGCGGACTTCGTCATCCTGACGAAGCCGCGGGTGAACGTCCTCGTGATCTTCACGACCCTCGTAGGGTTCCGCCTGGCGGCGCTCGAGGTGGATCTGCTGCTGCTGATCCACGCGCTCATGGGCACCACGCTGGTGGCCTCGGGGGCGGCGGCCATCAACAACGTCCTCGAGCGCGAGATCGATGCGCGCATGCGTCGGACGCGGACGCGTCCGCTGCCCGACGGCCGCCTCTCGACGGGGCAGGCGGCCTGGTTCGCCGCCCTGCTGTCGGTCGCCGGCATCGTCCAGCTCGCGCTCGGCACGAACCTGCTCGCGGCTGCCGTGGCACTGGTGACGCTCGCCAGCTATGCCTTCATCTATACGCCGCTGAAGCGCGTCACCTCGCTCTCGACCGTGGTCGGGGCCGTGCCCGGGGCGCTGCCCCCCGTCATCGGCTGGACGGCGGCGACCGGATCGTTCTCGATCGAGGCGGCGATCCTGTTCGCCATCGTCTTCCTGTGGCAGATGCCGCACGTGCTGGCGGTGTCGTGGCTGTACCGCGACGACTATGCGCGCGGCGGCATCCGCGTGCTGCCGGTCATCGAACCGGACGGCGCCAGCACGGCCCGGCAGACGATCGCCTACTCGGCGGCCCTCGTGCCCATCAGCCTGCTGCCCACGGTGCTCGGCTTCGCGGGACCGATCTATTGCGGCGGGGCACTGGTCGCCGGTCTCGCGATGGCGGCGTCCAGCGCGCAGTTCGCGCGATCGAAGACCGTTCCCGCCGCCCGGCGCCTCTTCCTCGTGTCGCTCATCTACCTTCCGCTGCTCTGGGTCCTGCTGCTGGCCGACAGCGCCGGCCGCTGACCAGCCTGAGGTCCGCCGCCTGACGCGGCGCGCCGCGCGTGACGATTGCCGATCTCCCCACGCTCAACGCCGCGCTGAACACGACGGCGGCCCTGCTGCTGGCGGCGGGCTGGTGGCTGATCCGGCGCCGCCGGATCGAGGCGCACCGCCGGTGCATGATCGGGGCGTTCGCCACGTCGGCGCTCTTCCTGACGTCCTACGTCGTCTACCACCTGCACGCCGGTTCACGGCCGTACGAGGGCACGGGCGCGCTGCGCGTCGTGTACTTCACGATTCTGCTCACGCACGTCGTGCTCGCGGCCGCCATCCTGCCCCTGGCGATCGTCACGCTCGTCCGCGGTCTCAGGCGCGACGATGCGCGGCACCGCCGTATCGCGCGGTGGACGATCCCGATCTGGCTCTATGTGTCGATAACGGGAGTAGTGATCTACGCGATGCTGTACCACTTTCACTGAAGTGCACGGCCCGCGGATCGCTTCTTGCGTTCGTCCGCGCAAGACGGCCGGCGCCAATTGTGTCAAGCATCGTCCGGGCCTCGCGAACGGAAGTTGAACCGTCGGCCGCCGCCGCCGTCGTTGTCCCGATGTCGACAAAGTGGTCGTTCGAGCACGGAGTGCGTCGGATTGCCGTCATGCGCGGAACTGCCATTGGTGTCGCTTCCGTGCTCACGGCTGCCGTCTTCTACGTCACCGAACGGATGCTGCTGCGGTACGGCGCGCTCACGGGCGTGGGCATCTCAGATGCAGCCGGCTCCGGGTTTCCGGTCGATCTGCATGTTCTCGCGCACCTCGTGCAGCTGGGCTGCGTCGCGCTGCTCGTCGGGCTGGTGGTGGACGGCGAGCTGCTGGCGGGTCGGACCATTCGCCGATTCGCGGCCGAGCGTCAGGAATTGTCAGCGTCGGCCGCGGAGCGGGACGCCGCTCTCGAGCGCGCGCGGGACCTCGAAGGCCGTCTCGAGGCGGCGGAGACGCAGTTTCACAGCATCTTCGAGTCCGCCGGCCTCGGCATGGCGCTCTGCACCGCCGAAGGACACCTGCAGCGGGTCAACCGACCGCTCTGCGATCTGCTCGGCTACAGCGCGCGGGAGCTGCAGCAATCGAGCCTCCTCGCGCTCACCCACGCCGATGACGTCCCCAACGCCGCGGCGCTCCTTCGCGCGATCGCCGGCGGCGCCAGCGGCCCGTTCCGTCTCGAACAGCGGTATCTCACGAGCGACGCGCGCGTGGTGATCGCGCAGGTGAGCCTCTCGGTCGTCCGGGGGGCGGAGGGCCAGGTGCTCTACTGCCCCGTGCAGGTCGAGAACATCACGGCGCGGCGCCGCGCGGAGGAAAGCCTCGCCCGCTACACGGCGAACCTCCAGGCGCTGACGCTGACGGACGATCTGACCGGACTGCACAACCGCCGCGGCTTCCGCACGGTGTCCGAGCCGCTTTGCGCGGCGCAATCGCGCAGCAGGCAGCCCCTCATGCTGGTGGCGGTCGACATCGACTATCTGAAGGCCATCAATGACACCTGGGGTCACGAGGCCGGCGATCGCGCCATCGTCGTCGTGGCGTCGGCGCTGAACGGCTCCTTCCGAACCTCGGATGTCGTGGCGCGCGTGGGCGGCGATGAGTTCCTGTGCCTGCTGCCGAACGCCGGCAGCGATGATGTGACGCAGATCCGGCTGCGGATCGCGTCGCGGATCGCGCGCGAGCTCGAGCAGATGCCGCAGGAGTTTCCGCTGACGGTCACCGTCGGTGTGGCGATCGCCCAGCCGCAGACGCCGGTGAATCTCGACAACCTGATGCGCGAAGCCGACCGCGCGCTCTACGCCTCGAAGCGCGGCAGACCGATGCGCAATCTGGTCGGCGCCAGGATCGCCTAGTTCCCTTTTCCCTTTTCCCTTTTCCCTTGACCGATCAGTAGAGCAGGTACTCCGCCCTCAATCGCCGCCACTGCGCCTCATCCGGCCGCCACCGTTCGCTGATCGATTCCGGCGTCGCGCCGTGCCGAAGCGCCTCGAGCTGCGCGCGGGATCCGAAGAGCCGCCAGGTTTCGCGCAGGTCGTACCGGTCGCCGTGGAGCGTGAAGAGCGCGGCCGCAATCTCGAGACCCACACGCACGGGACGCAGGGCCGCACGGTCGGTCACGATCATGAAAACGCCGTGACACTGCTCGTTCGCATGGACGCTCGCCGCCGGTGTGAAGGCGACCGGGTAGAAGCGGATGCCTGGCAGCCTGCGCCCGTTGAGCGCGTCGGCCAGGCGCCGCCCGTCGATCCATGGAGCACCAATCTGCTCGAAGGGGCTGTCGGTGCCGCGGCCGACGGAGATGTTCGAGAACTCGAGCGATCCGACACCCGGATACAGCACGGCCTGATGCATGTTCCGCATGTTGGGCGAGGGGTTCGTCCAGGCCAGGCCGGTCTCGTCGTACCAGCGGTCCCGCGACCAGCCGCGCATCGAAACGACCGTCAGGTCGGCGCCGATCCCGTTCTCGACGTTGAGCAGCCGCGCGAGCTCTCCCATCGTGAGGCCATGGCGCACCGGCATCGGGAAATAGCCCGTGAATCCCCTGGCGGCCTCCTCCTGAACGGGACCTTCGACGAGATAGCCGGTGATCGGGTTCGGACGGTCCAGCACAACGACCGCCAGCCGCCGCTCGGCCGCGGCTTCCAGCATGTACGCCATCGTCGTCATGTAGGTGTAGAAGCGCGCGCCCACGTCCTGGAGATCGATGACGACCGTGTCGATGCCGGCCAGCATCGAATCGTCGGGCCTCCGGGCCTCTCCGTAGAGCGAGTGAACTGGCAGGCCGGTGCGCTCGTCGCGTCCCGAGCTCACCGGTGCGTCGGCCCGGCCGCGGATGCCGTGCTCCGGGCTGAACAGCGACACCAGCGTCACGCCCGTGGCCGCGCGCAGCACGTCGATCGTGCTCTCACCGGCGAGTGTCAGGCCGGTGTGATTGGTGAGCAGGCCGATGCGCCGCCCGCGCAGCAGTGCGAACTCGTCGAGCGCCAGCACATCGATGCCCGCCAGGACTCGAGCTCGAGAACGGGGCGGTGGTTCCGGCAGCCGCGCGCCGAAGTCCCTGCCGGCCTGCCGCATCGCCGGCGGAAGTGGCGGCACGCCGGTGGCCGCCGCAGCCACGATCGTCGCGAGACGCTCGCGCATGTCGCGGAGGTCGCCGGCTCCCGCAGGGTGCACGCGGTTGGACAGCAGGATCACGAACGTGCCGGTGAAGGGATCGATCCAGAGGGACGTGCCGGTCCACCCCGTGTGGCCGAACGATCCGACCGGGAAGAGGTCGCCTCTCGGGGACGCGTACGGCGAATCGACATCCCATCCGAGCGCTCGGACGTCCCGGGCGGCCGGCGGCGGGCCGGCGCGCGTCATCAGCTCGACGCCGAGAGGGCTGAGAACGCGTACGCCGTCGAGCGCACCACGGTTCAGGACCATCCGGCAGAAGCGGACGAGATCGTCCGCTGTGCCGAAGAGCCCGGCGTGTCCAGCGATGCCGCCCATCCGGCGCGCAGTGGGATCGTGCACGACGCCGCGCAGCATCGCCGTATCTCCGGCGCCGCACGGGCCGGCGTCGGACTCGCACGGCTGCGTCGGAGCGATGCGGAGCCGCAGGTCCGGCCCGGGCCGGAATCCCGTGTCCTTCATCCCGAGGGGATCGAAGATCTGCGCCGCCGCGAAGCGGTCGAGTGACTCGCCCGTGACGCGTTCCACGATCTCGCCGAGCAGGACGAAGTTGAGATCGCTGTAGACGAACCGCTCGCCCGCCGGGAACGCGGGAACCTCCTGCGCGACCAGCTGCAGCGTCTCGTCCTTCCCCGCGAACGGCAGCGCCAGATCCAGCCCCGGCCTGAGCCCGGAAGTGTGCGTCAGGAGATGACGCACGCTGATGCGGTCCTTGCCGTAGCGGCCCATCTCCGGCAGAAAGCGCACCATCGCATCGTCCAGGCCGAGGCGCCCCTGCTCGAGGAGGCGGAGCACGGAAGGGGTGGTTGCCACGACCTTCGTCAGCGATGCAAGGTCGAAGATGGTGTCGAGCGTCATGTCCTCGGGCGCGGGTACCAAGGCACGCCGCCCGAACGCTTTCCGGTAGGCAGCCCCGCGGCGGTCTCCCACCACCACGACGGCGCCCGGGAGATGCCCCTCGGCGATGGCGCCCTCGATCAGGGGCTCGATGGATTCAAGGCGGGCGGAGTCGAGCACACCGGACCGCGATGCGGACACCGATGGCTCGCGGTCGCGCGAGGCAGACGCACAGGCCTGTGCAACGAGCGCCAGGAGCAGGCAGACGGCGAGCCGGCGCGAACGGGACCAATGGCACATGAGCTACGCCACTCTAGGCTCGCAGCACCCTTCGCGGCAACCCGCGGCGCGTCCTCCGGGCGGCCAGCGGATCGGCTGTCATCCGGCGCGTACCCGGGTCAGGCCTCGACCGGCGCCGGAGGGCTACCTGTCTCCACGCGCGTCAGCGCGAGACCGGCGAGCACCGCGGCCGCGCCCGCCATCTTGGGCATCGTCAGCGGCTCGCCGAGCACCAGTGCCGCAATCCCCATCGCGACGAGGGGGACCACGTTCGAGTAGAGGGACGTGTGGCTGTTCCCGAGGTGCTGCACCCCCGTGTACCAGATGAGGTACGCCACCACCAGCGCGAACACCGCGGAGTAGATCATGCCGATCCAGGCCATGCCGCTGACCGCCGTCCAGTCCAGCCGGACGAGCGACGGGATGCCGAGGGGCAGGTAGCCGGCGGCGCCGATCATCATCGTGAATCCCGTCAGCACCAGCGGCGAGTGGCGGCTGAGCAGCGGCCGCGAGCCGATCGTGAACACGGCCCACATCAGGAGCGCGCCGGCGATCATCAGGTCGCCGAGACGCGTCGCGCCCGCGCCCTGCTCCTGCGACACGACGAGATAGATGCCGGCGAACGACAGGAGCACGCCCGCCCATCGGAGCGGCGTGATGCGCTCGTGTCCCAGAGACGACGAGATCAGCGACACGACGATCGGCGTGCAGCCGAAGATGAGCGAGCTGTTGGCGACCGACGTGCGGGCTACGCCGCCGAGGAACAGCACCTGGTAAATCGTGTGGCCGACGATGGCGAGCACCGCGATCTGCCGCCAGTCGCGGGGGCCGACGCGTCTGATGCTGGCCGCGAGTCCCCCGCGCCTGGCGATCACGATCAGGAACAGGACGGACGCGAGCATCAGCCGGAGCGCGCCGAACCCGTACTCCGGGATCTCGCGCATCGCGACCTTGACGACGGCGAAGTTGCCGCCCCAGATGACGGTCATGATCAGGAGCAGACCGTCGATTCGCGTGAATCCGAGCCGCATCAACGCAAAGGGACGACGCCCTGCCCCGTGCCGGGGAGAGACGTCGTCCCTGGATGGCCCTGGCGTTCCGTGCCGCGCCTAGGCGGTGAACGGGTTGCCGAAGAACAGGATCAGCGAGATCAGCAGGACGTAGATGACCAGCGACTCGATGAGCACGAGGCCGAGAATCAGGCTGAAGCGGATGTCGCCCACCGCGCTGGGGTTCCGGGCGATGGCCTCGACCGCCGAAGCGATGGCCTTGCCCTGTCCGAGCGCGCCGAAGGCGGCGGCGATGCCGAGCGCGAAGCCGGCGGTGATGATCGACCACTGGCCGATCACGTTGCCGGCGGCCTCCGCCTCGACGCCCTGCGCGTAGGCAGGCGAGACGGCGCCGAACGCCAGGACGGCCGCGGTAAGAGTCAGGATGGAACGTGTGCTCACGATGAAAGCCTCCTCTAATGTCCCTCGTGCTCGTGCTCGTGCTCGGCGGCGACGGCGCCGCCCAGGTAGATCATGGTCAGCATCACGAAGATGCCGGCCTGCAGCGTGCCCGTCAGCACGCCCAGGAACATCATCGGCAGCGGGATCACGAACGGGATCAGGCTCGCCAGAATCAGGACGACGAGCTCCTCGCCGAACACGTTGCCGAACAGACGCAGTGACAGGGACAGCGCGCGCGCCGTGTGGCTGATCGGCTCGATGATCAGCATCAGCGGGGCGAGATACTTCGGAAAGCCGGGCGGGAAGACGAAGTGCTTCAGGTAGTTCACCAGCCCCTGCGCCCGGATGCCTTCGATGTGGTAGTAGAACCAGACGAGCAGCGCGCAGCCGACCGTCACGTTGATGTTGCTGGTCGGCGCCATCAGCCCGGGCACCTTGCCGGCCATGTTCGAGAGCCAGATCAGGAGGAACACCGTCCCGATGAGCGGCAGGTACTTCCGCCCCTTGGGGCCGACCAGCATGTCGAGCATCGAGTAAAGGCCGTTGACGGCGTCCTCGAGGATGATCTGGAGCCTGCCGGGGTTCTCCACGCTGAGGCGCGACCGCACGAACAGGCTCAGCGCCACCAGGCCGGCGAACAGTACGAGCAGCATCGCGATGTAATCGGGAATGGGCTTGCCGTCGGCCGGCAGGTCCACCCCGAGCGCGCGGTACCCGAGCGCGACGATCGGGCCCAGCACGGCGTTGATCGCGTTGACGATCCAGAGCTCGTGGTGCAGCTTGTCCATCAGGTGATGCGGTGTGCGGTCGCTCTAGGACGCTGGGGCTCTCGGAATCCGAAGCAGACTGCAGTCTAGCTGCCGGGCCGCGGGTCCCGGGACCGCAGCGAACGGACGGCAGCGGCGGCCGCGGCCACGGCCAGGACGGTGGTCCCGACGACCACACCGG
>Ga0299914_10000731_pt1 | contig 20470 bp, 23 predicted proteins | sample RVTome_10_FD_201361 | JGI IMG/M metagenome (GOLD analysis project Ga0299914, IMG submission 201361) | Soil microbial communities from uranium-contaminated site in the Upper Colorado River Basin, Wyoming, United States - RVT153D57 (version 2) ...
CCCGATCGGGTGCCCCTCCGCTTGGAGAGCCTCGATCACCTGGAGCGAGAACAGGCAGAGTGCCTGGTCGGGGCCGCCGTGATGAACACGATCCGCCTGAACGTCGCCGATCAGACCCGACTCGTCGATGATGGCATTGTCGACGGGGAGTTTGGGCACGCCGCCGTTGCTCGTGTTTATCTGGTGGACCTGACCCATCGGAGAGTGGAAGTGTAAGACGTCCTCGACGCCGGTCTGGGTCATATTTCTCGCCCGATACCTAAGGTTGCGTCATGTCATCAGCGAGGCGGCATGGCCCCGCTCCCAACGTGGCCGCGGGGATGCTCGAGCGACTGGCCGCAGATGTCGCCGTGCCTGGTGACCGTCCCTCCATCAGTGTCGTCTCCCCATTCACCGAGGAGGAGGTGGGTCGCGTGCCGGAGGCGGGCGCCGATGACATCGTGGCGGCCGTTCACCGGAGTCGGGCCGCCCAACCCTCGTGGTCACGGACACCCATGAGCCGCCGGGTGGCCATCCTCTCCCGCTTCCACGACTTGTTGATCGAGCGTGCCGACACCGCTCTCGACATCGTGCAGATCGAGGCCGGAAAGGCCCGGATTCCGGCTTTCGAAGAGGTGTACGACACCATCGCCACCACCCGCTACTACCTCAAGACCGGCCCTGGCCTCTTGAAGCGGAGGCGTCGGGCCGTCTCCTTCCCGGGGATGACGACCGCCTACGAGTACCGCCATCCGCATGGCGTCGTCGGCAGCATCACTCCCTGGAACTTCCCGTTCACCCTCGCCATCTCCGACATCATCCCCGCGTTGCTCGCCGGCAACACCATCGTTGGCAAGCCCGACGAGAAGACCCCGTTCTCCATGCTCTACGGAGCGTCGCTCCTGCTCGAGGCGGGGCTTCCCGAGGGCGTGCTCCAAGTCGTGACCGGATACGGCGAGGACATCGGCCGGGCACTCATCGACGAGGTCGACTTCGTCGTGTTCACTGGCTCGACGTCGGTCGGACGCAGGGTTGCTACGCAGGCGGCCCAACGTCTCATCGGGTCCTCCATGGAGCTCGGCGGGAAGAACGCTGGCATCGTCATGGCCGACGCAGACCTCGACAAGGCGGTCCCGGGCATCGCCCGGGCCACGTTTGCCAACGGCGGGCAGCTCTGCATCGCGACGGAGCGTGTGTATGTCGATGAGGGGATCAAGGAGGAGTTCATCTCTCGATTCGTGGACCACACTCGTCAGATCCCGCTCACCCCGGCGTTCGACTTCTCCTCGGGCCTCTCCGCGATGATCACGAGAGAGCACCTGGAGAATGTCCACGCCCATGTCGAGGACGCAGTGAGCGCCGGTGCGACGCTCCTGACCGGCGGTAAGCCGCGCCCCGACGTGGGACCGTTGTTCTACGAGCCCACGGTGTTGACCAATGTCGACGAGGCGATGTTGCTCTGCCGTAGCGAGACTTTCGGCCCTGTCGTCTCGATATACGGGTACGACGACATCGAGTCCGCCATTGCCCAGGCCAACGACTCCGAGCTGGGGCTGAACTTCAGTGTCTGGACCCGGGACAGGGGTCGCGGGGTGGAGGTGGCTGCACGTCTGCAGGCAGGAACCGTCGGGGTCAACGACGGCTATGCAGCCGCCTGGTCGTCGTACGATTCTCCGATGGGGGGGATGAAGGCTTCGGGCATGGGCCGTCGCCACGGGGCGGAGGGTTTGCTCAAATTCACCGAGTCTCAGACCATCGCCGTGCAGAAGATCGGCCCGGCCTTCGCTCCACCCGGGAGTATGGGGTACGCCACCTATCAGAGGCTGCTCGGGCCTGTGCTGAAGCTGCTTCGCCGCGTTCCCTTCTACAAGTAGGCCGCTACCAGGCCGGTCCCCGCAGGTCGATCGTGCCGCTCCCGGGAGCGGTCGCGGCGAGGTCACCAACCATCACCTCGTTGAACGTGAACCTCTCCAGCTCTCCGAACTGCGTGTTGAGCACCTCGCCCCCGAAGAGACGCCATCCCAGGCTCGCGTAGTAGGGCACCAACTGGTCCCTGCAGACCAGGAGTGCGAATTCGACACCCCGTGACAACAGGAAGTCGAGGGCTCGTCCCATCCCCAGGGCGGCGAAGCCCTGGCCCCGGTGTGAGGGGTGGGTGGCGACGCCACCGATTCCTCCGATGACAGCGGCCTCGTCGTCAACCGCGCCATCCCTGATGAGGAGACCTGTGTAGGACACCAGGTCGTCGCCGAGCCTGACGAAGACGCCCCATTGCCGTGGGGCCCACTCACGGTCGTTCGACGGCGGCTCGGGGTACACCGCAGTCTTCATCGCGCTCAACTCGCCGATCTCCGCTTCGGTCAGGTCGGCGGTTGCCTTGAGCGCGGCGGTTACGGTCAATCCTCGCTCATCTCGGCCAGATCGGCTTGTAGCGTCTCCCGGTCCTCGTCGTCCTCTATCTCAGCCAAGGCAGCGCGGGCCATCTCGAGGTGCTCGGTGAAGGTGTCGACATCGTCGACCGATGCCGCAGCCCTGGCGATGGCCTCGTGGGCGAAACCCTCGACGAACGGGTCGAGGGAGTACTCGACGGCTATCTCCAACGACCTCTCACCGAAGCGGCGAGCGAGGTCGGCATAGCCCAGGACGACGGCCACCCGAGAGACCTGCCAGTCGGCGATGGCGCGATGGCGCGCCGTTCCCACCTCGTACCAGTGGTATCGCTGGGCGAAGGTCGACGCCAGCATCTCCTCCTCCTGCTCCCGGCTGGGATTCTCGCCATCGAGGAGCTCCCATGTGTGATTGAAAGCGCGGGGAGCAAAGGTCCGGTGCCACCTGGCGAGATCGTCCGGGCTCGGGTCTGTGATGGGCTCGATCACTCTCTGCACTCCCTTAGTGTGCGACGTTCGATGGACGACGCAACGATACGCAGCCATGGCTGATCACATCACGGTCGTAGTCGCGGATGAGGAGGTCAGGGTCTCGTCTCCCGATCGTGTCGTCTTTCCCGACCAGGGCTGGACCAAAGGCGACGTCGTCGAGCATTTCGTCACTGTGGCCGAAGGCGCGGCCCGGGGAATCTCCCGGCGCCCCACCATGCTGAAGCGATACATGCAGGACGTGACCATCGACCCGATCTACCACAAGCGAGCCTCGAAGAACACGCCTTTCGACACCGTCCAGATCAGGTTCCCTTCACAGCGCCCGGGGCGGATGAACGTGCCCGTCACTCCGGCCGACGTCATCAGACTGGTCCAACTGGGATGTCTCGACTTCCATCCCTGGCCGGTTCGCGCCGATGACATCGACCATCCCGATGAGCTGCGGTTCGACTTCGACCCGACCGAGGGTTTTGCTTTCGGCCACGTGAGGGAGGCCGCGGCCGGCGCCAAGGAGCTGCTCGATGAGGTCGGTCTCGTCGGTTGGCCCAAGACCTCGGGGAGCAGGGGGATCCACGTGTATGTCCGTATCGAGCCCCTCTGGGACTTCTTTCAGACCCGTCGAGCAGTGCTCGCCTTCGCCCGGGAGCTGGAACGGCGAATGGGCGGCCTGGTCACCACCAGCTGGTGGAAGGAGGAGCGTCATGGCGTCTTCGTGGACTACAACCAGAACGCGCGCGACAAGACCGTCTCCTCCGCTTACGGGGTACGGCCGTCGGGTTTCGTGTCGGCCCCTTTCACATGGGACGAACTGCCCGAAGTGGAGATCGAGCATTTCCCTCTCGGCGGTTTCGCCGAGCGATGGAGTGCGGTGGGAGACCTCACCCACGGGATCGACGCGGCTCCCGGCCGGATCGACACACTGATGGAGTGGGTCGTCCGCGACGACGAGAACGGGATCGGTGACGCTCCCTGGCCACCGCACTATCCCAAGATGCCGGGTGAGCCTCCCAGAGTGCAGCCGTCCAAACAGCGGCGCGCCGATGACGAGTACTAGTAGACGCGGTAATGCTCTGACCGTCTTGGCCTGGGCGGGGACCTGGTTTCTGATCCTGGTCGTGGTGGTCTTCGTCGTGATCAGGGTGGCCAGCGACGTCGGCCACCTCCGCGCCGGCGAGGTGCCGCCAGAAGGGGACTTCGACCGTCGCTACGTCCTCAACCCGTGGAACGCGTACCTGCACATCGTGCCCGGTGCGGTCTACCTGCTCGGTGCCCCTCTCCAGCTCTCCAAGAGGATCAGGAGGCGACACATTCGCTTCCATCGGAGACTCGGGCGCGTCTTGATCGTCGCTGGCGTGGTGACGGCGGTTTTCGCCATCGTGGTCGGGGTGGTGATGCCCTTCGGCGATATGGCCGAGTCTTCGGCCACGGTCGTCTTCGGCATCTACTTCATGACCGCGTTGACGCTCGCCTACCGGGCCATCAGGAGTCTCGACATCCTGACCCACCGGCGATGGATGATCCGTGCCTTCGCCATCGGCTTGGGAGTGGGCATGATCCGGATAGTCATCGGTGTTGGCGAGGTGTTCGGTGTCGGGATCGAGCAGTCGTTCGGGGCAGCCTTCTGGATTGCGTTCGCGATGCTGTCTTTCTGTGCGGAGATCTGGCTGCGGCTACGGCCCGACTTGCCTGTCTAGAGAGCGTCGCGTCTCCTCAGCGCCCAGGTGAGAACGGCAGTCCCGAGCACCAGGGCTGCTGAGAGTTTCACCAGCCCTCCGCCCACACCGGGAGCGACTGCCCCGAGCACTGCGTCTACGTCGAGACCGGGAGTGTCGACGAGTCCGACGTAAATCGAGCCGGCGATGCGCCAGATCGAGAGCTGAGCCAGCCCAGAGACGAGCCCGGACAGAGCCAGCTCGACGAGGACCAGATAACCCAGCCCGACGAGCACCGATCGGGAGAACAGATATCCGACCGGCACGAAGATCGCCCCATATCCAACGGCGGCGGCCAGGAGCAGGGCGGCGCCCGGGACGAGTAACGACAGGTCGGCGCCGTGGAGCAAGCCGGCGACGACAGTCGAGAGCCATCCCCCGAGGGCGATGGTGGCGGCAGCGAGGATGCCGGCGAGCAGCGCCGAGATGGCGAGCGAGATTCGGGGGATCGGGCGCATGTATATGTAGGGGAGCGTGCCTGCGTCGCGCTCGTCGCGGAGAGTGGAGACGGTGAGGATGAGGGCGGCGATGGCGTAGGTGAAACCGACCGACAGCATGATGCCGACGAAGGCCTCGGGGAGCTGGTCCGGCTCGATGTCGATTCCGGCAATGGCGATGATCAGGCCGGGCACCGATGCCAGTAGCACCAGCCAGATGACCCGAGTGCGTCGCATGAGACGGCGATAGAGGTGGGCGGTGAGCGCCATCAGCGGCCCTCCACCAGATAGCGGAACACCGACTCGAGGGACTCGTCTGCGGGCTCGATTCGGGTGACCGACACCGCCCGACCGACGGCCATGGCGGGTAGCCGCAGCGCAACCTCCCTGGCGTCGGCCGCCTCGACCATGAGCCGGGCACCGTTGACGTGTACCCCGATGACGTTGGGCGTGCCGATCAGCTCGGAGGCGAGGGCGCGGGGGTCGGAGCAATCGACGAACAGTTGGCGGGGCTTGTCGGTCATCGCGGCGCGGATCGTGGCCACGCTTCCCACCGCAGCGAGACGTCCATCCACCATGGCGATGACCCTGTCCGCCATCCGCTCCACCTCTCGGAGGACATGGGACGAGACGATGACCGTGCGGCCGGCGGCGCCCAGCTCCTTGAACAGCCGGATCAGCTGGGCCCGCTGCACCGGATCGGCGCCGTTGAGAGGCTCGTCGAGAAGCAGGACTTCGGGCTCGGGCACCAACGCCGCAGCCACCTTCGCCCGTTGCCGCATCCCTTTCGAGTAGCCGCCCAGAGCCCGGTCGGCGGCGTCGGTCAGCTCGACGGTCTCCAAGACCTCCTGGGCCCTCCCCTTGGGATCATCGAGTCGGGCGAGACGCGCGGCCAGCTCGACGAATTGGCGACCGGTCAGGTGCTCGTACACGGCCTCGTCCTCGGGCACCAGGGTCATCGACTCGTACACGGAGGGGTCGTCGCGAGGGTCCTTGCCGAGCACGGCGATCGTGCCCTGGGAGGGCACCTGAAGACCGGCGATGACCCTCATGAGGGTGGTCTTCCCGGCCCCGTTTGGCCCGAGCAAGCCGGTTACGCCAGGCCCGAAGCCAATGGTCACCTCGCTCACGGCGACCTTGGGGCCAAACCACTTGGAGAGGCCGGTGACCTCGACCGTGTTGGTCATGCCAGCCTCCTGTAGCGCCATCGGACGAAGACGGCCGCCACGACCACGGCTGCCCCGATGACCGCCGCGGCGGTCCAGCCCCCGAATCCCGCCGTCTCGGCGGGATAGGTCACCGTGTCCCTGAACAAGGCGTCGCGGATGACGCGGGGGAGATGGTCGAAGGCGAGCAGCGCCGTCCACCGCGCCCCGGCGAACGTGGCCTCCGAGATCTGCGCTGCGATGAATCTCCCCGGTATGAGGACGCCCAGGAAGGCGGCGGATGCTATCCCCGGCCTGTCGATGAACGCGGAGAGGAGGAATGCCAGGGCACCGTGCATCGCCACGAATGCCAATGTGGTCACAGGGACCTTCCACAAGACGTCGAGATTGTCTCCCATGTAGGTCAAGAAGCCGTCGCTGGAGATGAGACCGAGACCGAGGTGAAGCACCACCTGGGGGACCAGGTAGATGGCCCCGACGACCGATACGAAGGCTCCCACCTTCGCGGTCAGATATCCGTCGACGGTGAGAGGTCGTGAGAAGTAGACCGAGAGCACGCCGCGAGTGCGGTCGGGGATCAACAGCCATGGTCCGGCGAACGCGATGAACAGGAGCCCTATCCAGCTGTACAGGTCGAAGAGCTCGCCGTACGACGGGACTCCTTCGGCCAAGGACTCGGCGAGGTCACCGATGAACCAGTGGACTCCGATCACGATGGCGGCCATTCCGACTGCAATCGCGATCATCACCCAGGGATAGACCTTCTCCCTCGCCTTTCGGCCCAGCCCCAGTACGCGGCGGATCCCCTCTTTGTATACGGCCCTTCTCGCCCCGGCCGGCCCGGTGCGCTCACCGTCGTAGGTCCGGTATCCCCGGTCGTAGATGACCTGGTCCGTCATGGCCCCGTCATCTCACTCGGCTGGAGGAAGAGGTCCTCCAGGGATGCCGATCCGCGCACCATGCGCACCAGGCCCGCTCCGGCGGCCGCGGTCTCTTCCAGCACCGCTTGCTCGATGCTCTGATCACCCGGGCCCACCACGAGACGCAGTCCGTCGACGGTCACCTGGAGCCCACGGTTGGAGAGACGTTCGGCGACGAGAAGCGCGTCTGTCACCACTTCGACCTGCACCGACCCGCGCTTCTCGAAGCCCTGGAGAGGGCCGGAGCGGAGCAGGTCTCCGGCGTCCAGCATCACGACCCAGGAGCACGTCTCCTCGATGTCCGTGAGCACGTGGGAGCTGACGATCACGTTGATGTCGAATTCACCGAGCCTCCTGATCAACTGGAGCATCTGGGTGCGACCGGCCGGGTCGAGCCCGGAAGCCGGCTCGTCCAGGAGGAGGAGATCGGGGTCGTGCACGATGGCTTGGGCCAGCTTGACCCGTTGCTGCATTCCCGTGGAGAAATCCCCCAGGAAGCGGAATCTCTCCTCCTCGAGCCCGACGAGGAAGAGAGTCTCCGAAGACCTGCGTCTCGCCTCACTCGGGGGTATTCCGGCGAGTTGGGCTGTGTAGGCCACGAAGTCGGCAGCCGTCTGGTCCCTGGGGAGGCAGTTGCCCTCGGGCATGTAGCCGATCCGGGCACGCACTTCGAGCGGCTCGGTCTGCGGGTCGTGACCCATCACCGTCATCCCTCCGGCCGTCGGGTGGAGAAGCCCGAGGATGAGACGGAGCATCGTGGTCTTGCCGGCCCCGTTGGCGCCGACCAGCCCGGTGACACCAGGTGGGATCTGGAGAGTGAGATCGCGCAGGGCGACCACCCCGCCGTAGTCGTGGGTCAATCCCGCGATCGCAACGATGTTGTCCTGGCCCATCGCCGGGAGTGTGGCACGGGCGGGGAGTTGCGAGAATCGGGGATGACCCCGACCCGACCCTGGCGGTGCGCCGCCCCATGTCGCGACGGCGTTGTGACGGCCCGGCGAGTCGATCCGGAACGACTGCTAGCCGTCGACCACTTCGCGGAATCCGGCGCCCTCGGGACGCTCCAACTGGTCCATCGTGCACTGCGTCGCGTCCTTGTCAGGGCGCCACCGATGAAACCTGGATGCGTGCCGGAAACGGTCGCCCTCCAACTGGTCGTAGCTCACCTCGATGACGACACCGGGCTGGACTGGCGTCCACGAGCTGTCCTTGCCGGCGGACCAGCGGCTCTCCGCCCCCGGAGCCCGAGCCGCTTCGTCGAAGCTCACGTCGGCCTGTAGGTCGACGAACCGCCGGTAGATCTCGACACGGTCGACGTCGGGAAACCCCGAGCAGTGACCGATGAAGTGGAAGTCGCCCTCGTCGTTGTAGAGCCCGAGGAGGAGGGAACCGATCTTCCCGCCGTCCTTGTGCTCCCGAAACCCTCCCACGACCACGTCCACGGTCCTCCGGTGCTTGATCTTGATCATGGCCCGCTTGCCGTGCTGATAGGCGAGGTCGGGCTCCTTGGCGATTATCCCGTCACAGCCCGCCGACTCGAAGTCGTGGAACCAATCTCGGGCTTCGTCCTCGTCGTCGGTCTCCGGGGTCAGGTGCCAGGGAAGGTCCAACTCAGAGTGCAGGGACACCAGTCTCTCCCTTCGCTCGGAGAAGGGTCGCTCCCTCAGGTCCTCGCCTCTGTCGGCGAGGAGATCGAAGGCGACGAGCTCGGCCGGCGTCGCCTCGGAGAGCATGTTGACTCGTGACTCGGCCGGGTGGATGCGCTGCTGGAGGCTGTCGAAGTCGGTGACGCCGTCGATCACCACCACGATCTCCCCGTCGACGACCGTCCCCTGGGGCAACTGGCCCAACGCCGGCCGAAGCTCGGGAAAGTACCGCAGCAAGGGCCGCTTGTTCCGGGAGTCGATGCGAATCTCAGGTGACGACCAGGAGAGCGAGCGAAAACCATCCCACTTCGGCTCGTAGACGAACTCTCCCTTGGGCCACTTCTCGGAGACCTTGGCCTCCATCGTCTCTATCGGCGGTTCGAAGGGGTGACTCATCGGAGACGATCTTATGTGCCGATAGCCTGACACTCACATGAGCGACAGGATCAGAGAGATAGCCAGGACCGCGCTGGCCATCTTCAAGCATGCGGGCAAGGAGTACGGCGCCGATCGGGTCAACCGCATGGCGGCCGCCGTCGCCTATCGAGCGATATTCGCCATGGCGCCCCTGCTCATCCTGACCGTCTACGTGGTCGGGCTCGTCGTGGGCGGGAGTGCTGCGGCTCAGACCGAGATCGTCGTTGCGATCGACCGGGTGGCGGGGCCGACGGTGGTGAGCGCCGTAGAGACGATCCTGGAACAGATGGCCGATACGGGCTCGGTGGCGGGGGTCGTCGCCGTTCTGCTGCTGCTCTGGACCAGTTCCAGCCTGTTCCTCGAGCTCCAGACCGATCTCAACGACATCTTCGACGTCCCATACGGGGAGACGACGGGAATCGTGAGCACGATTCGCAAGCGAGGGCTCGGGTTCCTGTGGGCGTTGAGCCTCGGTTTGATCCTGATCTTGGTACTCCTGCTCAACAACGTGTGGCAGTTCCTGGGAAGTCTCTTCCCGGAGAGCTTCGAGCCGGCCCACGAGCTGATCACCCTGCTGACCCCGCTGGTCTCGATAGTGGTCCTTCCCTTCGTGATCATCCTCATATTCCAGTCACTGACACGGCTCAGGGTCCAATGGCGGGCCGTCTGGTGGGGGTCCTTCTTCACTGCCGGTGCCTTCCTGCTCACCGCATATGGTGTCAGTCTCTATTTCCGCCTCTCGGGCGACAGCGCGGCAGAGCTCGTCGGCGCCCTGTTCGTCATCCTGTTGGCCGCGTACGTCTTCTCGGCGGTGTTCCTCTTCGGCGCGGAGGTGACCAAGGCCTATGAGATCTATCTCAGAACCGGTCGCCCGCCCGGTGCGCCGGTCGACGAGCGAGCCGAGTCCTTCGTCGAGCAACCCGATCCCGCCATGCCCGTGGCGGCCGTCTTCGGGTTCCTGGCCGGGCTCTTCGTCGGGTGGCGAAGACGGTCGTGAGTTGCTTCCTGGTCACAGCCGGGCAAACCCAATAACCTCGGCGTCCGATGGCAATCGACATCCCGGGCTTCATCGCCGATTTCAAAGAGCACGCCACCGATCACGGCTTCCACGTCCATGACGAGAGACATTTCGTGGAGACCTACTCACTGCGACAGTCGTGGGAGGTGGACGTCCACCCCGAGGCCGGCTGTGGCGGTCCCATCGACCTCCATGTCGCCCTCGACGTCGATCCCAATGTGCTGCTGTCACTTCGATCTCAGCTCGAGGAGATGTCCGACTTCGAGGAGCCGCCAGACGAGTACTTCCTCGATCTCTACTTCAACTGGGCTGTCCCCCCACTGCACGATCCGCCCGATCTGTTGGTCCTCGCCACCGATCTCGCCGGTCTGGGGGGCATCGACCTACCCATCGAGGTGTCGGCCGTGGATTCGTATGCCGACGTCATCGGTGCGCCGGAGCGCCGGTTGCAGCTGACCGGGAAGAGTCAGGTGAGCCTGGTCGACGTCCTGATGGGGCGGGAGCAACTCTGTGAGGTCCTGGACAACTCCCGCGAGGTGAGCGAGTACCTGCTCGACAGGGTCAGCCGGTGGATGGATCTTCCCGGGCCCTGAGCCGGCCAGTCGGTCCGGGCAAACCCGGTGCCTGGTACGCCGCAGCCTCTAGAGGACGATGCTGATCAGGGACCACACCGCGAGGGCCGCCGTGGTCAAGCAGAGAGCGTAGAACAGGCCCATCGTCAGTGGCTTGGGTGGCGGGGCCTCGCGCACCGCCGCGACGGGAACTGGCTCGGGAGGGGGTGGCACCGGAACGGCAGACCGCTCGCTGTTTCCGTTGACTGCGGCGGCGAACAGGGCTGGCTGATTGGGGACGAAGCGCAGTGTCTCGTCCTCGGCGGTGATGGTATAGACGGTGTCACCGACATGGACGATCGAGACCTCCTCGGTCGCCCACTGGCCGATCTCGGTGCCCGCAGCGGACAGCCTCAAGAGGCGATCGTCGAGCTCCACGATGACCGGGATGTCGTCGTCGGCCACGGTGACTACACCGTCATAGATGGCCAAGATCCAATTTCCCCCCATGGGTAGGCGGTACAAACTAGGGCGTGAGGCAGACAGCGTCCACCTCGGGCGGCCTCGTTAGAACCGTACTCCGATGGCCTCACACAGGAATCGGGTGTACGGGGCGGCCTTCCGGAACGAGTTCAACAGCTCATCGCCGAAGTCGGTCGAAGTGACCGCTCTCTGGGTGAGCCTGGCGCCGGCGGTGAAGCTGCGCAGTCTGAGATCGTCGGGGTAGGGATGGTCGGGGCCCAGTTCCTTGGGCACCCTCTTCAGCCGGTCATCGTCGTGCTGGGCGAGGGCCCAGGTGTCGGTGAAGGTGCTCGAATGCGCCGCCTCTTCCCATCCGCCCGGGTCGTCGTTTATCGCCTGGCGGATGGCTCTGGCCACCGCCGTCTCGGGATGCCACAGACCAACCCCGGCAAAGCTCTGAGCTGGCTCGATGTGGATGTAGAAGCCCGGTGCGTGCACGTCCTTGCCCGCCTCGTGGCGGAATTGGATCCCGACGTTGGTCTTGTACGGAGCCCCATTCGAGAACCGCATGTCGCGGTATGGCCTCATCAACGACCCGCCGTTGATGCGGGTGTCGGCGGTGAAATGAGGGGAGATCTCACCGAGCCGCTCCCCGAAGTGGGCGATGAGGTCGAGCGCCGGTTCCCTGATGACGTCGATGTACCTCTGTTTGTTCTCTTCCCACCACGGTTTGTTGTTGTTGGCGTCGAGCTCTCTGAGGAACTCGAACACCGCTCGTCCAAAGTATCCGGTCGGCATGGTTGGGCTCCCTTCGCCTCTGCGTCGAACATAGGCCGTGGAATAGACAGAATTGAAGGGGGTTGGAAGAGGGCGCTGAATTGCACGATCGACCGTCGGCCATATCATTCCTATTCCATTGACCCCCATTTTCGCCGCCGCTGAAGACACCGGCACCAATTTCGCCAGTTTCGATGTTCCGTTCTGGGTCTGGATAGCGCTCCTCGCAGCGATCACCATCATGCTGGTCGTCGACCTGCTCTTGGTGCACCGCACCCCGCACGAGATCTCGATCAAAGAGGCCGGGATCGAGTCGGCTGTGTGGATCAGCATCGGTCTCGCCTTCACCGGGGTCATCTTCTGGTGGCAAGGGGGTCAGGCATCCGGGGAGTATCTGGCCGGCTATCTGATCGAGAAGAGCCTGTCCATCGACAATGTCTTCGTCTGGGCAGTGATCTTCAGCTACTTCGCCATACCCCGCAAGTATCAGTTCCGGGTTCTCTTCTGGGGGATCTTCGGTGCCCTGGTGTTGCGGGCCCTCTTCATCTTCGCCGGGCTCAGGTTGCTCGAGACCTTCGACTGGATCATCTATGTCTTCGGCGCCTTCCTCCTCTTCACCGCATGGCGGATCTACAAACACGACGAGGCCGACGTCCACCCCGAAGACAACCCGGTCCTCAAGTTGGTCCAGAAGATGATCCCCTCCACCCCCGAGCTGGACGGGCAGAAGCTCTTCACCCGCCAGCACGGCCGTCTCCTGGCCACGCCGCTCTTTGCGGTCCTGATACTGGTGGAGACCACCGACGTGATCTTCGCCGTCGACTCGATACCGGCCATCTTCGCCGTGTCGCACGAGGAGTTCATCGTCTTCTCGTCCAATGCCTTCGCCATCCTCGGCTTGCGCGCCCTCTACTTCCTCCTGGCAGGGATGCAGGGCCGCTTCCGCTACCTGAATGCCGGACTGGGCGTGATCCTTGCTTTCGTGGGGGTGAAGATGCTTCTCACCCGGGTCTATCACATGCCCACCTGGATCAGCCTCAGCGTGATCGCATCCGTCCTCACCGTGACCATATGGGCTTCGCTGCGGGCGGAGAGCCGTGACGAGGGGCCGCCTCCCCAGGGGGGCGACGGCGGCTCGCCGGTGAGGGTCCCGCCAGGCGACGACTCGGGCGGAGCGTCCGAATGACCCGGGTACTCGCCTTTGGGGACGATCGGTCTGCGGAGGCTGACCGTTGCTGGGACTGGATCGCCAGTCACCATTGGGACGGCTGGCGACTGGAGATCGTCACCGCCGACCCGCCGGCCGACATGCGTCCCATCGAATCGGAGGAAGCCGAGCTCCACGCCTGGGAGCCGGACGGCCCACGTCCGACGGTGGGTCTGGGATTCGCCGCTGCCGAGAACTTCCGTGCCGAGATCGACCCGCGGGTCGCCCTCATCTCGAGACCTTGGGATCTCGTCGCCATCGGCCCGAGCGGCTCCGGCATGCTGAGGTCATTCCATCTCGGGAGCACCGCAGACTGGCTCATCCGCGAGCCCGCCTCCCCACTGGTGGTGGCCCGACAGGCCGGGAAGGTGGGCAAGGTGACGGTGGCCGCGGACGGCTCAGCCCACGCCAGGAGGGCCATCGAGACCCTGGCCTCCCTGCCCTGGCTCGATGGGGTGTCGGTGCGGGTCGTGGCGATCGACGACGGGCGGGTGGACACCAGTCTCGCCTTGGAACAGGCAACCGCGATCCTGTCAGCCACCAGTGCTGAAGTCGAGGAAGCCGTTCTCGACGGCAAACCCACCCGTGCCCTGATGTCAGAGATCGAGCAGACACAGCCCGATCTGGTCGTGATGGGCGTCAGGGGTCAGGGCGGGCTCAAACAATTGGTCGTGGGCTCGACGGCTGCTGCGATCGCCGGGTCTACGGACCGCTCGATCCTCGTCGCGCATGCACTGACTGACGTCTAGCTCAGCCCAGGACCCGCTTGCAATTCCAGGCGTGCCAGTAGGAGTAACCCAGCTGCTGATAGCGGTTCGCCAGCCAGGCCGCAGAGGCCGTGTTCGCCTCGGGATCGAGGGCGCTGTACCCGGCATAGCCCGCAGCAGGTGAAGTGCTGGCCCACGTCGAGGGCAGGAACTGGAACAGGCCCGAAGCGCCTGAGTAGGGGTTGACCGCGCCGGGATCACCGTTCGACTCACAGTCGATGATCTTGAGCGCCTCCTCGACGCGATTGGAGGGGAAGAACTGCTGCACCATCGATCGCCACTGCTCAACCTGGGGCGGGTGATCCCATGGGCCTCCGCCTCCACCTCCGCCTCCGCTCGACGTGGTTGGTGGTGCCGGCGCCGTCGTTGTCGCGCTGGGCGGATCGGTGGTCGGGCTCGACGAGGGTGCGGTCGTGGTGGTGGTGTCGTCGCTTCCCCGGCTCTCCTGCCGCTCCCGCTCGGCTTCCTTTGCTCTCGCAACCTCGACTGCGCTGAGAGCGGATCGGTATTCGCGGTCTGCCGCCTCGGCATCGCGTATCGCATCGGCGACGTCGGCGTCGGCGCGCTCGAACAGCTCCGTGTATCGGGCCACCTCGGCGTCTATCTCGGCCTGGAGCTCTTCGTACTGCTCTTGGTCGGCGACGAAGGTCTCCTGGAGGTCGATCAACCCTTTTCTCTTGGCGAACAACTCGGTGACAGTGAGCCGGCCGTCGGCGACCACGTCTTCCACGACGGAGCTCGCGACGAGAGCCTTCTCGACCGTCCCGCTGTTCACCACCGACACGCTCGGCGACGCCACCACCGTCATATAGGCGTCGACGGCTTGAGTCTCGATGTCGGCCTGGATCCCGGCGAGCTCCACGTCCGCGTATCCCACTTGAGTAGCGATGCGATCGAGGTCGGCGCCCACCTCGGAGAGCTGGGCGGTGAGCTCGTTGAGTCGGGCGATCGAGTCGGCCAGCTCATGTTCGATCTCATCACGGTTGGCAACGGCCTCGTCGACCAACCCCGAGGCCGTTTCGACTTGGTCGCGGGCCTCCTCAGCGGCCCCTTCGGCATCGTTGTCGGACTGGGCGAGCGCGATGGAGCCACCCGTGGTCATCAAAGGAGCCAGGAGGGAGAAAGCGAGGAATGCCGCGAGTTGGCGCATGAACCGCATTGGGGTGACGCCGAGGGTAACCAAAACCGCGATGGTGCGAGAAGTGGAGAGGTGTCGTCTCTATCGTTTTGGGCCTTTGATGAAGCGTCCCATCAGGGTTGGCATCGACTCGATGATCTCGGCGAAGTGATGGAGGGCGTCGAATACAGCCGGTGCCTCGGACTTGTCCGGGTCGAGGCGTGCCATGAGCTCGATTCCCAGGAAGAGCGCCGATATCGAATATGCCGCCTCTCGCGCCGGCAATGCGTCGGCGATCGCTTGACCCCGCAAGGCCTTGTCGAGCGCATCCTCGACGAGGTCGATCCAGCCCTCGAATCCGGCCAATATCGCCTGCCCCATCTCAGTGTCGGCCGCCGCACCCGCCATGAGCTGGGTGAGGACGGCAACCGATCCGTCTCTTCCGGCCTCGTCGTGAAGCCGACGCGCCACGTCGACCAGGGACGACAGCGACGTGACGTCGTCGGTCATCCGCCGGTAGGCGGCTACGCGAGCGGCCGAGGAAGCCCGGGCTGCCTCGGTGAGGAGATTGGTGACCGAGCCGAAGTGGTAGAAGATCAGGGCCTGGTTGAAGCCTCCGGTGGCGGCGATGGCCCGGGCGCTGGTGCCGGTGATGCCGGACTCCCTCACGGTCTCGAGGGCGGCGGTCATGATGCGTCGTCTCGTGTCGCTGGGCTCGGTGACTTCCACTTCGGTCAATTCTGACACCATGAGCACTCCTCCTCGTCATCATCGATGAATCGGCTCCACCGATTGCGGCGTGTCGACACCATCTTGAAGAACGCCTCTGCGAGTGGGGCGAGCTTCTCGCCCGACATCCGGAACGACCACACCCGGTAGCGCTTGGTCGCCCAGAGGGCGGTCAAGAAGGCAGCAGGGCCGACCCACACGTTCCCTTCGTCGTCGGCTGCGACCAATTCCCGCCCGAGCCACGGCAGTCCGTTGTAACGGGCTCGCGCCGCCGGTGACCCGGCGGCAACGAGCTCGAGATCGACGTACGTCGGTTGGGTGAGCAGCCAGTCCCTGGCCCGTCGGCACACCGCACAGTGCTCGTCGTAGACGATTGTGAGCCTCTGCATCACCCTGTTTCCTGTGACAGTTCGTCCTTGATGAAGACCTGAGGGGCCACGGGTGGCGGGGCATTGCGCAATTCGGCGCGGTGGCGAATCTTCCAGAAGACGACCACGTTCACGAAGTGGATCAGGCCCAGTGTGACCAGGAGGACCGCGAGACGGTTGACCAGGTAGGCCACCGCGTCGAACGCAGTCTCCTGTGGTTCGGCGCGCAGCAGAAAGAGCCCGTACCCGAGGTTCAGCATGTAGAAGCCAACCACCAGGAGCCGGTTCACCGCCTCGGCGAGCCGGGGCTTGCCCTCGAAGACGTCGTCGAGGAAGACCCCACCCGCTTTGAACAACGTCCTGGCCAGCAACGCCGTCATGGCGATGGCGACTCCCGCGTAGATGGTGTAGATCATGATTCCGTATTCCATTGCTCGACCTCCTCGGTTGATTTGAGCACTTGCTCTAAGCAATTGCTTTGAGCATACGCTCAACAGGGTGGGAGGTCAAGTGGATTCCTCGATGCATAGGCTGACCGGCCATGGTGCGCCTCAACGTCTCCTCCGGATCTCCTTTCGAGCCCAGATACGGTTTCAGCCGGGCGGTACGGTTGGAGCGGCGCGTGCTCGTCGCCGGCACCGCCCCGATCTGGCCCGGCGACTTCGTCGACCCGGACCCGAAGCGCCAGGCGGAGCGTTGTCTCGAGATCATGCTCGATGCGCTCGAAGAGGCCGGAGGAGGGGCCGGCGACGTGGTGCGCACCAGGATGTACATCACCGACGCCGGGCACGCCGACGTCATCGGCGAGGCACACGGGGAGGTGTTCGGTGAAATACGACCGGCCTCCACGATGGTTGTAGTGGGTGGCCTGCTCGATCCGCGCTGGTTCGTCGAGATGGAGCTTGAGGCCATATTGACCACATGAGTGCTCTAATGACCGCAGGAGGTTCTGATGTTTGGAAGAAAGAGCAGTGAGATGCCGCGTGCCCTGGATGCCCTCCCCGGCCGGAGCACGGCCGTCGAGGTCCCCGAAGAGCATTTCGTCAACGGGAGCCCGCTGGTGGCGCCGTTCCCGGAGGGCTCCGAGGTGGCCGTGTTCGGGATGGGATGTTTCTGGGGCGCAGAACGCCGCTTCTGGAACCTGCCCGGCGTATTCACCACTTCTGCGGGATATGCCGGAGGGGCCACCCCGAACCCGACCTACGAAGAAGTCTGCTCGGGCCGGACGGGCCATGCCGAGGTGGTGATGGTGGTCTACCGCCCGGGGGAAGTGTCCTACGACGAGCTGCTCAGAGTCTTCTGGGAGACCCACGATCCGACGCAGGGCTACCGACAGGGAAACGACATCGGCACCCAGTACCGGTCGACGATCTACACCACGACCGATGACCAGCTGGATGAGGCCAAGCGGTCCAAGGACGTCTACCAGGCAGTGCTGAGCGAAGAGGGGCTCGGGGACATCACCACCGAGATCGAACCTCTCGGTGAGTACTACTACGCCGAGGACTACCACCAGCAGTATCTGGGGAAGAACCCCCACGGCTACGATTGCCACGCCAACACCGGCATCCCCTACCCCGGCCTGACGCGTTCCTGATGGCGTAGCTCCCATGCACGGGAGCTACGGCGACTCTCAGGGGTATCGGCAGGTCAGGTGGTGCCTGTCACGGCAGCCACCAGCTCCTCGGGACTCAGACCGGTGACCTCCATCGGCACGTCAGGGGTGACACCGGTGCCACCGAAGTCGTGGCCGCCCGGTGTGAGCCAGCGGGCGATGGTGAGCTTGAGGGCTCCATCGTTCGAGAGGCTGTATCGCTGCTGGACGGTGTTCTTGCCGAAGGTGTTCTCGCCGACGATCTGGGCCCGGTCGCGCTCCTGGAGGGCGGCGGCCACCACCTCCGAGGCAGAGGCGCTGCCCTTGTTGACGACCAGATACACCGCCACCTCCGCCGGCACGATTGCGTTTCCGTTCACCTCATAGGTCGTCGTCTCGTCAGGTTCCTCGGTGACGACCACGTCGCCACTCTCCAAGAACACCGACGTCACGTCGATGGCAGCGGTCAGGAATCCCCCCGGGTTGTTGCGCAAGTCGATGACCAGCTCGTCGACACCGTCGGCGAGACGATCGACGATGGCCTGCTCGAACTGCGATCCGGCACTCCCGCTGAATGTGGCGAGGCTCACGTAACCGACGTCACCGATCGTCTCGGACTCGATCACCGGGATCACCACGGCCGCACGGGTGATGGTCACCTCGTACTCCTCGCCGTCCCTCTCCAGGGTCAGGGTGACGTCCGTCCCTTCCGGGCCCCGGACCGCTGCGGTCACCTCGTCGACGCTCCAGCCGACGATCGACTTCCCGTCGACCTCCACAAGGACGTCGTCGCGCATCAGGCCGGCGTCTTCGGCCGGCGCCCCCCCGATCGTTGAGACGATGAGGATGTGGCAGGTCTCCGACACCACGCCGCACTGCTTGTTGTCCCCGGGGATTGTCTGGTCCTCTGGCGACACCAGGGCACCGATCCCCTGGATCTGACCTTGTTGCTCTTCCTGCAGCAGCTCGAGCGCGGCCGGGTCCAGATAGGCGGAGTTGGGGTCGAGCGCATAGCTCGCCAAGCCGGTGACAATGGTCTCCGCGGCCTCGACGCTGTCGTCGGCGGCGGAGGCGGCGGTCTCACAGACGGGGAGGAAAGACTCGTCCGGCGCGACGCATACGAGCGGCTCGTCGGAGTCGGCACCGTCCAGGGTGTTCAGAGCCAGGATCGCCGCTTCGGCGAGAGACTCGTTGTCGATCTCATCGACATAATTGCCCCGAATCAGGTCGTACGCCTCGCAGACGATCCCGATCTCCTCCGACGGATCCTCACAGTCCACGATCTCGACGCTGCGCTCGTCGACCCTCGTCGTGGTCCCCGGCCGGTCGCCGGCCGTGGTCGTGCTGGCATCTGCGCTGGTCGAGGACGTCGGGATGACCGTCGTCGACGCAGGAGAGGCGTTGTCGTTGGTGCAGGCTGCCGCCAGCAAGAGGACGATGAGGAGGGCAGGGATTGACGTTCTCGGGTTCATGAGGCTGCTTCCAGCGCTATCTCGACGATCTCTTCGACGCTCACGCCGGATGGCCAGCTCACCTCCCTGTCGGGAGTCAGGCCACCGTTGCCCGCGGTGTCACCGTCCGGGGTGGACCAGCGGGCCACGACGACGTAGAACTCACCCCCGTTGCGCAAGGTGAAGGGTATCTGTACTGCGTCTTTACCGAACGTGTTCGATCCGACGATCACCGCACCCCGGCGGTCGCGTAGCGCTCCCGCCAACACCTCTGCCGCAGATGCGGTTCCCTGATTGACCAGCACCACCAGCCTCTCGTCTGTGGCGACCCCGCCCGGGGCGGCCTCGTATTCGAGATGCTCGTCCGTGGCGTCGCTCACCATCACCACGCCGCCGTCGATGAACTCGTCCGCGACCTCGACGACAGCGTCGATCAGGCCTCCCGGATTGTCCCTGAGATCGACGACGAGCGTGTTCGGTCCAAGGTCATCAAGGTCGGCGAGGGTGTCCGAGACCAGAGATGGGATGTCCACCTCGAAGTCGGGGATCTTGATGTATCCCACGTCGCCAAATGGCAGGGCGGCCTCGACGGTGGGTATCGACAGCTGGCGCCGCTCGATCGAGAACGACATTTCCTCGCCGCCACGGTCGATCGCGATCTCGACCACACCGGTCTCGTCGCCAGCGATGGAGGAGACCACGGCGGCGAACCCCTTCCCGTCCACGGGCTCGCCGTCTACCGCGGTGATGATGTCCCCGTCGAGCAGGCCGGCCTCGAAGCCAGGGTTGTCCTCGAGGACCACCACGATCTCGAGCCGGCAGATCTCGGTGACCTGTGTGCATTTCGATCCGACGGCGTCCCGCGGGTCGAGGACCACGCCGATCCCCCCGACCACGCCGTTGAGCCGCACGGCTCCGGTCTGTCCCGGCGGCAGGTAGTAGGTGAACGGTCCGAGGCTGGCGTCGATCATGTAGGACATGGCAGCCTCGACCGCGGGCCCCACCGGTACCCGCGACTGCATGACCTTTTGGGCCAGCTCGTCGCATAGCCCCTCGAACGCCTGGTGGGGGATGGCGCAGAAGAGAGTTCGCGGTGGCTCCTCGGTGTCCGTGCTCGTGTACTCCTCGAGGCCCCGGATCGCCACTTCGGCCAAGGCCTCTGCATCGATCGGTGTGTCGACGTGCCAGGTCTGGAGGAGATCGAAGATCTCACAGAGCGGGCTGAAGGTCACCGGCGGGGCGGCGCAGTTCTGTACCTCGACGCCCAGGGAGG
>Ga0299914_10000732_pt1 | contig 20469 bp, 30 predicted proteins | sample RVTome_10_FD_201361 | JGI IMG/M metagenome (GOLD analysis project Ga0299914, IMG submission 201361) | Soil microbial communities from uranium-contaminated site in the Upper Colorado River Basin, Wyoming, United States - RVT153D57 (version 2) ...
GTCTGGAGGCGTACCACTTAGGGGAGGATATTTACGTGAACTGGCTGCAGGTAGCCCTGGTGGCAGCTGGCTCGGTCGTGGCTTCGTCGGGCTTCTGGGCCTACGTTCTACGTAAGACCGACCACAAGGCCGCCGCAACAAGACTCATGATGGGCCTGGCCTACATCGAGCTGGTAACCCTCGGGGCGAACTACATTCAGCGTGGTTCCATCACCAGGGACGAGTACGAGGATCTGAGGCATTACTTCTACGACCCGTACAAGGAACTGGGTGGAAATGGCGTTGCCGAGAGGATCATGAAGGCGGTCGAAGAACTGCCCGTGACTTCCCGACGGTACGCCGAAGTGGCCGAAGTACGTACCCGAGAAGGGGAGCACATCAACAATGCCCGAGTCGTCGCACGCTCTGAAGAAGCCTCTGCTGGGCGATAGTGCCTACAACCGGTTGAAGCAGTCGACCACGGTCATCATTCCGGCTGTCGGCGCCCTATATTTCGCACTGGCGCAGATCTGGCATCTGCCCAAGGCGGAGGAAGTCGTCGGCACGCTTGCCGCGCTGAACACGTTCCTCGGGCTCGTGCTGGGCGTCTCGACTCGGTCGTACAACCGGAGTGATACCAAGTACGCCGGCATCATCGAGGTCGAGGATACTCAGGATGTGAAGAACCTCAACATCATCCTGAACGAGGCCACGCCGGCTCTGGAGACTCAGCAGGAAGTCACCTTCCGGGTAGACAACAGCAGCACAGGCGAGAACCCGATCGTCAAACCGTAGGTCCTAGGGGTCGCAGGATATTCTATGCCTGTAATGAGACCCCTACGAAAGGACCAAGCCCGTGATTACCCTCAAGGCTTCTACCATCGAGCCCACCCCGCTGGACGACGCGATCGCGCGTCTGTTCGACTCGCTGCAGGGGATGGAACCGGACTCTGACGAGTACGCCAAGACGGCGGACCAGCTGGTCAAGCTCTACAAGCTCAACGACGAATCCAAGTCGAAGAAGCGCGTGAGCCCTGACACGCTGGCCAACCTGACTGGCAGCCTCGGCAGCATCCTGGCCATCCTCATCTTCGAGAAGTCCGGACACATCATCGCCACTAAGGCGCTGGGCTTCGTGACGAAGCTCGCCCGGTAACAAGGCCACGCCCCAACCAGGAAATCAACACTGACGCCGTGCAAGAGAACCCCAACTCTTGCACGGTGTTTGTGTTTTTCTGAGCCTTTCATTTTTGCGCTCGCGAGTTTTACAAGCTCTATAATGAGACCCCTACCGATTGGAACCTGTCATGAACGAGAACTTCGAGACTGAGTCCTTCGCCAAGGAGATCACGAAGGAGATCGTGAAGGCTGTTGCCGTTACCGTTGTTGGTAACGTCGCCGGCATCGCGCTCTTCGTCGGGATCGGCCTGGCCGCGAAGAAGATTCAGGACCGGAAGTCCCGCAAGGAACAGAACCAAGAGAACTGACCTCAAAAGCCTCTATAGCCCCTAACAAGGGCTATATGCTTTTCGCAGCTTTTGCGGGCTTTATAACGAGACCCCTACGAAAGGACCCCGCCGTGTTCAACCGCCGGAATCGTGCCCTCCAGGTGTCCGTAGTGAAGACCCCCAAGAATGACGCCCCCGTCGACGCGCCCAAGACTGAGTGCAGCCACAAAGATCCAGAGCAGATTGCAGAAATCGCCAAGGACTTCGTGACGCACGCAGCCAAGGCCGTCGGCGCCGTGATCATCACCTACGCTGTCTCCACCGCGTTCACCCGCCTGGTCGATAACCTGTCAAAGAACGACGACTCCGAGTAAACCTCATATTTGAAACCCGCATACCCCGAAAGGGGTTTGGGTTTTGGTTCTGGAAAATCCCCGGCGGGGAAATTTCTGAGAAAGTCGCAAGTTTTACATGCCTTATAATGAGACCCCTACTCTCGAAAGGCATACCAATGCTGATCGCGCTTATCGTTCTGATCGCCATCCTGGCCATCGCCTTCGCTGCCTCCATCCGGAGCCACCGCCGGTACGTCAAGCAGACCGACTCTTCTCGCGAAGAGATGGACACTGCAATGTACATGGCCGGCTTCCGCGCTGGAATGCTCGAAGGCAAGGCCCTGGGTGCACGTGAAGAATCGCTTCGCCGCATCACCATGAACAAGCCCAAGAGCTAAGTGCTCAAGCCTCTGAATCCCCTAACAAGGGATTCATGCTTTGCCTGGGGTCGCAGGTTTTACAGGCTCTATAGTGAGACCCCTACCGTTTGGAGACCCCATGTCCCGCAACGTCAAGTCCATCCTCACCACCGCCATGCTGAACGCTGACGCCACGGAGGAGACCGAGACGGACAACACCGAGACGACCCCGACCCTCAACCCCACCGCTGTCAAGCGACTGGGCAAGAAGATCGTGATCGGCGCGCTGTTGACCGCTTCCGTCTACTTCGTCGCCAAGGCCGTTCGCGCTGCCGGTGACGAGGACGAGGCCGACACCACCGAGACTGAGTAATCCGACCTCCCCAGGTCACTCAGAAGCCCATCGCATCCTACCCAGATGCTTTGGGTTTTCCTTTTTCGACTCACTAGTGGAAAGGCGCATCATGCGCTTCGGAAAGTACGTCGCCAAGACCTTCATCGTGTTCGCCGCCTCCGGTGCCGGCACGGCGTTCGGTGTCTCCGTGGTCACCCTCGGAGCGATCGCGGCGGGACAGAAGATGCTGGGTCTGAAGGCCGCCGTCGTGGTCGAAGACGAGGAGAAGAAGGACAGCGAGTGAAGTTCGCCAACGAGACCCCTACTACAGGAGCATGACATGGACATCGGCATACTGGCCAAAAGAGCGGGGAAGCTGGCGGCCGACAACTCGCCGACGATCCTGACCGCGGTGGCCGCCACGGGGACGCTGGCAACGGCATATCTCGCGGGTAAGGCGTCGATCAAGGCAGCGAAGATCCTCGACGACTGGGAGTCGGACCTCGCCCAGGCGATGCCTGAGCACAATCCGCCGCTGACGACCCAGGAGAAGGTCAAGTACGTCTGGAAGGAATTCGTTCCCGCTGCAGGTGTCGCCGTGGTGACGATCGCCTGCATCGTGGCTGCGAACAGGATCGGCGCCCGTCGGGTGGCTGCTCTGGCGACCGCGTACACACTGGCCGAGAAGGCCGCGGTGGCGTACAAGGACAAGGTCATCGAGACCATCGGCAAGAAGAAGGAAGAGAACGTCCGGACCGCCTTGGCCCAGGACGAGATCGACCGGCACCCGATACAGCGCGAGACCGTGTTCATCGAGGGACGCGGTGCCGACCTGTTCCGGGACTCCTGGTCGGGCCGATATTTCAACAGCTCGAAGGTCGAGCTGGAGAAGGCCATGAACGCGATCAACTACCAGTTGACGCACGAGTTCGCTGCATCGCTGTCCGACTTCTACGACCTGGTTGGTCTCGACCGGACCGACGAGTCGGACGACATCGGGTGGAACTCGGACTGCCAGTTGGAGCTGGAATTCAACTGGGGCAGCACTGCCGACGACCGCCCTTGCGGCGTCATGCGGTTCCGCACGGTCCCCTACCGGGGTCACTCCTCGTTTCGCTAGGGCCGTAAGGCCCAACATCCACCAAATCCTGAATCACCTGAGCTGAGAGGCAACACACCAACATGTCGAACACCGCCAAGAACGCCGCCACCCCCGCCGACGTCAAGGCCCTCACCGAGGAGAAGACCGTGCCCGCTCAGAACAACGGCGAGAAGAAGCTGGCCGCCGCCGTCCACTCCGCCGTCGCCGCGGACACCATGATCGACGCGCTCGCGACGATCGAGGACCGTCTGGCCGAGGGTGTCGTCGTCAAGGTCCAGGTCGACGCGGACGGCAAGGTCCACCTGGAGGTCGTCGAGGGCGAGAGCAAGGTCAAGTCGCTCGCCGGCAAGGCCAAGGGTCTGTTCCAGCGCAACAAGAAGCTCGTCCTGGCCACCGGCGGTCTGGTCGCCACGAGCGTCCTGCTGAAGGTCCTCGCGAACCGCCAGGCGGCCCTGGAGGCCGACGAGGTCGTCGAGTCCTCGGACGACGTCACCGTCGACGCCTGATCCATATTCCCATCCGTCGCCAGCTCTAAGCAGAAGGAAGAAGCACCGTGCACATCAAGGACATAACGTACGAGAACCTGGACGGCCAGGAAGTCACCGAGACCCACTACTTCAACCTCACCGAGGCCGAAGCGGTCGAGATGAACTTCAGCCGACAGGGAGGGATCGAGGACTACGTCAAGCGGATCGTCGAGGCGGAGAGCCACGGGGAGCTCATCGAGCTCTTCAAGGACCTCATCCTGAAGACGTACGGCTACCGCGACGGCCAGGAGTTCGTCAAGGACGAGGCATTCACGCGGAAGTTCGTGCAGACCGGTGCCTACTCCTCGCTGTTCATCGAGCTGGCGACGGTCACGGACTCGGCGATCGCGTTCTTCCGCGACGTGGTCCCGAAGAAGATGCGCGGTCGGGTCGACGAGACCCTCAGCGTCGGTCAGAAGGAGTACACCGACGCGGAGCTCCTGACGATCCCGTGGGACGAGTTCTACGCCGCTGCCGGCGGTAAGGACGACAAGAACTGGGACAAGAAGTTCCTGCTCGCCGCGTTCCGACGCAAGCAGGTCGCCTAGTTCTCTGAGATGAGTTGGGGGTCAAGCAAGGGTCCGGGTCACTGTAGGGGTCTCCCCGACCCTAGTCCGGATGCTTGGCTTAAACGACAGCCGGTACCCCCGTAAATCATGTGCCCCACTCATCGCAGGATTTCCGAGCCCTATAACGAGACCCCTACCGATTGGACCACCATGCCCAAGACCAAGACCGAGATCGCCAAGTCCGTTGTCGGCTTCATCGTCGGCTTCGGTGCCTCCAGGATCGCCAAGGCCATCATCGACAAGAACACCGACGAAGAGGAGCGACTGCACAACCGTGCGGCCGTTGCCTCCGCGGAGCTCGTTGTCGGATTCATGGCCGCTGACGCCGCCCGGAAGTACACCGACGCCAAGATCGACGAAGCTGTCAACTGGTGGGAGACCGAAGTCAAGCCCCGGCTGTAACCCCTATCCGTACACCGCTTACGACAGCAAACCCCTAACACGGGTTTTCTGTTTTCTCACAGACGAGGATTGACTCATGGACGAGTTCCCGAGCAACAGCATCGAGCCCAACGTGACCCCGCCGAAGGTTCGGCGTCCGGCTCCCACCGATGGTCCCGAGATCGATTCCCCCGTCGTGCAGGGGGAGAAGAAGGTCGTTCGGAAGATCGCGACCGGCAAGGATGCCATAAAGAGGAAGAAGACCCTCGGCAGCCGGCTCCGCGAAGCGCTGGGCGGCAAGGACGGCCAGAGCGTTCCGGACTACATCATGTACGAGGTGCTCGGCCCGGCCCTCAAGGACATGATCACGGACGCGGTGATCCAGGGTGTCGAGCGGATGGTCTACGGGGAGGCCCGTTCCTCCGTTCGCCGCAGTGCCAACCACCGTGGGCCGGTCGGTTCCTCCAGCCACATTCAGTACAACCGCTATTCCTCGAACCGCCCCGAGCCGCGAGCCGCCATGAGCTCCCGCGGACGCGCATCGCACGACTTCGGCGAGATCGAACTGAACACGCGTGCCCAGGCTGAGGCGGTCATCGCCCAGATGGACGAGTTCGTCGACCGCTACAAGAGCTGCTCGGTCTCCGACCTGTACCAGATGGTCGACCTGGAGTCCGAGTACACGGATGAGAAGTGGGGTTGGTACGACCTCCGCGGCGCCGACGTCCGGCGTACGCGTCAGGGCACCTACGTTCTCATCCTCCCGCGTTGCGAACCGATCTAATAGGAGCGCCGTGCTCATCCGTCTGATCCTGGCTGCGGCCATGACCAAGCTCGGTCAGGAGATCCTGATCGATCTGTACAAGCGGTACATCCAGACCACGCCCTACACCCGTAAGGACTACAACCGATGAACGCCCTGAGGGCTGCAGCCAACGTCGTGACCTCCAAGGTCGGACGACAGATCCTGCTCACGCAGAAGCACTCCCCTACGATCATGTTCGCTGCCGGCGCCGTGGGCTTCGTGGCGACCGCTGTACTGGCCAGCAAGGCCACGCTCAAGATGGACGGCATTCTCCGTGAAGCGGAGGCCGACCGCGCCAAGATCGAGAAGGCCGAGACGGAGCACTCGGACAAGTACACCGCGGAGGATGCGGCTCAGGACCGCAAGCTCTCTCGCGTCAAGCTGGCCATCGAGGTCGCCAAGGCGTACGCGCCGGCCGTGGCCGTGGGTGTCGGCACCCTCGCTCTGTTCACCGGAGCACACATCATCCTCCAGCGTCGGGTCGTCGGTCTGACCGCTGCCTACGCGGCTGTCGACAAGGCGTTCCGGGAGTACCGCCAGCGGGTCATCGCGGACGCCGGCGTGGAGAAGGACCAGGAGTACCGCTACGACCTGGTCGACAAGGAGATCGCCGTCGAGGACGAGCACGGCATCACCACCAAGGTCGTCAAGGCGCCGAGTGGCGACGGCACGGCCAAGGGCTCGATGTACGCGGTGCTGTTCGACGAGCACAACCGCAACTTCAAGAAGGACTGGGGCTACAACCAGACCTTCCTGGCCGCCCAGCAGACGTGGGCGAACAACAAGCTCCGTGCCGACGGACACATCTTCCTGAACGACGTCTACCGGATGATCGGCCTCCCCGACACCAAGGCGGGCGCCGTGACCGGATGGATCGACGGTGGCGACGGTGACGACACGGTCATCTTCAACATCTTCGGCCCGAACGGGTACATGGGCGACATGTTCGCCGAGGGCAACGAGCGCGCCGTCTGGATCGACTTCAACGTCGACGGCGTCATCTACGACAAGATCTGATGGGGGTCCTGGACGTGTTGAAGGAAGTCCTGATCGGGGTCGCCGGCGCTGGTGTCGGATTCCTCGTCGCGCGCAACATGCTGGAGAAGAAGTACGCGCATCTCCTCGACGTGGAGATCCAGCGGACGAAGGAGTTCTTCGGGACCGGCTACGAGGGCGACAAGGACGCGCTCAACGACCCGGAGTACATGGAGGCCGCGATCGACGCAGCGGAGAACATGACCAAGTACGCCGGCGACGGTGTCGTGGTCAACCCGTCCGTTCTGGCGCAGGAGGTGGAGCAGACGGTCAAGAGGAACTACCGCGAGGTCGGTGCACCCGAGATCGAAGAGACGGTGGCGGACATCGAGAGCAACATCGCCGCTTCGCCGTCGGACCCGGACGCTCGGGCGCCGCACCTCATCACCTTCGCGGAGTTCGACGAGAACGCGACTGGCGCGGAGCAGATCACGGTCTCCTTCTTCGCCGGCGACGGGATCGTCATCGACGAGGCAGACAACGTCATCGCGCCGGACCGGGTCGAGCAGATCATCGGGACGGACAACCTCAACAAGTTCGGGACGAACACTGAGGACCCGGACATGGACCCGAGCGTGATCTACGTTCGGTGCGAGCGCTTCAACATGGACTTCGAGGTCACTCGGAGCCCGGGCAAGCACTCGGTCGAAGTCCTGGGTCAGACGGGATAAACCTACGATGCCATTGGATGAGCTATATCTCCGATGGCTCTACAGTCTGGTCGCCGACGCCGACACGAAGACCAAGTCACAGAGCTACTGGACGCTGCTGAAACAGCTGTTCACGACAGAGTTCCTGTGGTTTGTGGAGCATGACGGCGACCGGGCGGAGGACGGAATTGCACTTCGACGAGAGTTCCTGGCAGAGCAGGCAATCGACCCCAGTGATGTCGACCCTGACTGGATAGGGCTCGAATGTTCCGTCCTCGAACTGATGGTGGGGTTGGCTCGCCGGCTGGAATTCCAGGCCGACGGTCAGCCCCACTACTGGTTCTGGAGACTCGTAGAGAACATCGGTCTGAGGAAGTACCACGATGGCGTCAAGCGGTATCCCCGCCTGTACATCGACGGCGTGCTTCACTCACTCATTTTCAGACAGTACACCGCCAGCGGCCTCGGGGGATTCTTCCCCCTATCGGAGCCGCAACAGGATCAGCGCAACGTAGATCTCTGGTACCAGCTCTCCGCTTACGTACTGGAACAGACATGATGGAGGGAGGGTAGATGCTGGACTTTCTTCAGATCAGTTTGAAGGAACCCACGAAGGAAGGGAAGCCCGTCGAGGTCCGACCTGATTTCAAGGTCGGGAGGTCCAAGGACCTGATGATCCGCGGCGGGGCCTTCTACGCGATCTGGGATGAGGAACTCGGACTCTGGTCCACGGACGAGTACGACGTTCAGCGTCTCGTGGACCGCGAGATCCAGGCGTACTGCGACAAGCTGATCGAGCAAGGCACGCCAGCGCAGCCGAAGTTCCTGAGCTCATTCGGTACCAACGGGTGGGCTCAGTTCCGGAAGTTCATGAAGAACGTCAGTGACAACTCGACCCAGCTCGACATGAAGCTGACGTTCGCCAACACGGAGGTGAAGAAGTCCGACTACGCCAGTCGACGCCTCCCGTACAACCTCGCCCCCGGCGAGTGCAACGCGTGGTGCGAGCTGGTGTCCCGGCTCTACACCCCAGAGGAGCAAGAGAAGATCGAGTGGTCGATCGGCGCCATCATCTCCGGCGATGCCAAGAAGATCGAGAAGTTCATGGTCTTCTACGGACAGGGTGGCACCGGCAAATCCACGATCCTCAAGATCATCGAGAAGCTCTTCGAGGGCTACACCGCGATGTTCGAAGCGAAGGCCCTGGTCGGGAACAACAACTCGTTCGCGACCGAGGCTTTCAAGGACAACCCCCTCGTGGCGATCCAGCATGACGGCGATCTGTCCAAGATCGAGGACAACAGCAAGCTGAACTCGGTCGTCGGCCACGACAAGATGCGTATCAACGAGAAGTACAAGGCCGGCTACGAGCAGAAGCTGAATGCGTTCCTGTACATGGGAACCAACAAAGCTGTCAAGATCACCGATGCCAAGTCGGGACTGATTCGGCGCCTTATCGACGTGATTCCGACCGGAGACACGTTCGAACCTGACCATTACTACGCTCTAATGAATCGCATCGACTTCGAACTCGGTGCGATCGCACATCGCTGCCTGGAGGTCTACAAGGCTCTGGGTAAGAGCTACTACAGTGCGTACCGTCCCGAGCGGATGATGCTCGAAACGAACGTGTTCCACAACTTCGTGGACGAGTACTACGACATGTTCAAGGAGCAGGACGGCATCAGCCTGCGCCAGGCATACGCGCTCTACAAGGAGTGGGTCAAGGAAACGGGAGTCGAGTTCCAACTCCCTCAGTACAAGTTCCGCACGGCCCTGAGGGACTTCTTCGACGAGTTCCACGACCGATACATGGTCAATGGTTCTCCGATCAGAAGCTACTACAAGGGCTTCTCGGCCAAGCAGTTCAAGACCCCCGTGCTGCCGGAAACGACGCCCAAGACGTACAAGCTCGTCCTGGACAAGGATGCATCGCTCCTCGACGAGATGTACGCCGGGATGCCGGCCCAGTATGGGAAGCACAACGAGACCCCTGCAAAGTACTGGACGGACGAAGAGCGGGTCATCGACGGAGAACTCCGGAAGCCCGATCCGTCTGCAGTCTGCAGCACGGTTCTCGGAGATCTGGATACGTCGAAGCTGCATTTCCTGAAGCTGCCGAGTCATCACATCGTGATCGACTTCGACCTGACGGAGGGCGGCAAGAAGTCACTGGAGGCGAACCTGGCCGCCGCGGCAGACGGGTGGCCTCCCACCTATGCCGAGGTCAGCAAGTCTGGTAAGGGAGTTCATCTCCACTACATCTACGACGGCGACGTTGCAGCACTGGCGCCCGAGTACTCGAAGGGCATTGAGATCAAGGTGTACACGGGGAACGGCTCCCTGCGTCGCAAGCTGTCTCAGTGCAATGACGTACCCGTCGCCACGATCAGCGGTGGCCTGCCATTCAGGGAGAAGAAACCCGTGCTCGAAGAGAAGACGCTGAAGGACGAGCAGCACCTTCGCAACATGATCAACAAGGCTCTCAAGAAGGGATTCGAAGGGCTCAGCAGTACCAAGCCGAACGTCGATTTCATCAAGAAGCTGACGGACGACGCACACGCCGCCGGGTTCCCTTACGACGTCAGCGACATGCGGCGGGACATCATGGTGTTCGCCACCGGCAGCACCAACCAGGCACTCAACTGCCTGAAGGTCGTCAAGCAGATCAAGTGGAAGTCTGAGATGTCCTCGGAGGAGGTCGACCAGAGGTTCACCGAGATCGCGGAGAAGGAGGCGCCGCTGGTCTTCTTCGACGTCGAGGTCTTCCCGAACCTCTTCGTGATCTGCTGGTCGTACGAGGACAGCGACAACGTGGTGCGGATGATCAATCCGTCCGCAGACGAGGTCGCCGCTCTCTTCAAGTTCCGGCTGGTCGGCTTCAACAACCGGAAGTACGACAACCACATCCTGTACGCGGCAAGCCTGGGCTGGAACAACCAGCGGCTCTACGAGCTGTCGCACCGGATCATCGTCCTGCGGGATCAGAACGCGTTCTTCGGTGAGGCGTACAACCTCAGCTACGCGGACATCTACGAGTTCGCTTCGGTCAAGATGGGCCTGAAGAAGTGGCAGATCAAGCTCGGCCTGCCGCACATCGAGCTCGACATCCCGTTCGACCAGCCGGCGCCGCCGGAGCTGTGGGAGAAGATCACGGACTACTGCTGCAACGATGTTCACTCGACCAAGGTCGTCTTCAAGGACCGCGGGCAAGACTTCGTCGCACGGCAGATCCTCGCCGACCTGAGCGGGCTTCCCGTCAACGCCACGACGCAGAAGCACACCAGCCGGATCATCTTCAAGGGCGACCGCAACCCGCAGAAGTCGTTCATCTACACCGACCTGTCGGAGGAGTTCCCCGGCTACGTCTACGACTTTGGCAAGAGCACATACTGCGACGAGGTCACTGGCGAGGGCGGGTACGTCTACGCGGAACCGGGCTTCTACGAGGACGTCGACGTGTACGACGTCGCTTCGATGCACCCGACCTCCATCATCCAGCTGGAAGCATTCGGGCACTACACCAAGAACTTCAAGGACTTGGTGGACGCGCGTCTGGCGATCAAGCACGGCGACTATGCCGCGGCCAGGACGATGCTGGATGGCAAGCTGGCGCCGTACCTCAAGAAGGAGGAGGACGCCGAAGCCCTGTCCTACGCGATGAAGATCGTGATCAACATCGTCTACGGCCTCACGTCGGCGAAGTTCGATAACGACTTCCGGGACATCCGGAACAAGGACAACATCGTCGCCAAGCGGGGCGCGTTGTTCATGATTGACCTCAAGAAGTTCGTCCAGTCCCTCGGGTTCCAGGTTGTCCACATCAAGACGGACTCCATCAAGATCCCGGGCGTCACGGATGCGCTTCGTCCTGAGCTCAAGGCCGCGATCATGGAGTTCGGTCAGCGGTACGGCTACACCTTCGAGCACGAGGCGACGTACAAGAAGTTCTGCCTCGTCAACGACGCGGTGTACATCGCGAAGTACGGGTGGGCCGAGAAGGAGAAGAAGATCGGGACCTGGGACGCTGTCGGCGCACAGTTCCAGCACCCGTATGTCTTCAAGACGCTGTTCTCGGGTGAGGCGATCAAGTTCGAGGACCTGTGCGAGACGAAGCAGGTCATGTCTCCCTGGGTCATGCACCTGGACCTCCACCCGGAGAAGGCGACACCGAACGACCCGTATGCCGGCCTGGTGCACGTCGGTCGTACCGGCAGCTTCACCCCGGTCCTAGAGGGCGGTGGCGAGCTGGTCAAGATCAAGGACGGTCAGGGCAAGCCCTACGCCGTCACGGGCACCAAGGGCTACAAGTGGCTGGAGTCCGCGATGCTCAAGGAACAGTCCAAGATGGACCTGCCGTTCTTCGACCTGGAGACGCTCGGCGGGGTCATCGACATGGCGTTCTACGACGAACTCGTCGAGGACGCGAAGGCGAACATCGGGAAGCACGTCAGCTACGAGGAGTTGGTCAGGGCATGAGTCCGCGGAACGAGTTCGAGCAGAACATCCCGCTGGAAGAGGGGTCGACCGAGGAGGTACCCCTCACGCTGGGTGTGGGTGGGCCTGTGGTCGGAACCGCCAAGATCGTGGACGGTCAGGTCGTCGGAGAGATCACGGACGAAGACCTGCTGAAGGAGCTGCAGGGTGACCTCAGCTCCTTCGCTCTCGGGCGGCGGGACCCCGCGGACCGCTACAGGTCCATGCCGATCGACGCTTACGCCGAGGAGTGGTACCGCCAGAACCCCGACGCACCACGGCAGTGATCCACAACCACGGCGCCGAGGAGGGGCGAGGACTCAGCTGCAACGAGCTCGCCCTTCCTTGTGGCCACACCATTGGAGCTTGTCAACTAGGAGGAGCAATGGCCTTCACCGGTCACGGACATCAAATCCCCGGAAGCCCGTCGGCATCCATCAAGGACGCCCCGAAGAACCCCGCTCGCTGCGGTGGTGTGGACATCTGCCCGCGCTGCAAGGCCGAGGCTCAGGAGTACGGCTACATGGTCGGTGAGACCACGGACTTCCAGGAGAAGGCCAAGCTCCTCGTCAAGGAGTACGTCGACTCGCTGCACAAGCAGAACTTCCCGATGACGGAGCTGCCGACCTACGCGGTGTACGTCGTGTGGTTCGCCAAGACGCTGCAGAACTGGAAGGCCATACTGGGCACAACGATGCCCGATGGTCTGCTGTTCGAGCTCACGTACGACGGTGAGAACAAGACCACGTACTTCGACTGCTACAAGAAGCAGGACAACTTCCCCGTTCCCGACCACCGGGTATGAGGTACATCCGTCGGTGGCTCTACAAGAGAGGCCACCGTCCACCGCAGGGGAGCATCTGGCATTCCCCGTCACTCGCGCTCATATACGCATGGAAGGACTCCCAGTAATGCCGCTTCCCGCAAGAAGGCGTGAGACCACCCTCAAGATCGAGGGTACTCACATCATGTTCCGCCCCAACTTCGCCGGCGAGGAGGGGAAGTTCAACCGCGAGGGTGAGCGCTTCTTCAACGTCGCCGTCCCGTCCGAGGAGGTCGACAAGCTCCGCGCGGACGGCTGGAACGTCAAGGAGTGGGTCGGCAAGGAGGAGGGCGACGAGGTCGCGTACTACCTCAAGGTCAACGTCTCCTTCCGCTTCAAGCCGCCGCGGATGGTCCTCATCACGTCCCGTGGTCGTGTGCCTCTCGATGAGGAGACGTGCGACATGCTCGACTGGACTGAGTACGACTTCATCGACGTGATCATCAGCGCGAGCTACTACAACGTCAACGGCCGCAGCGGCATCAGCGGCTACCTCAAGACCGGCATGTTCGTGGTCCACGAAGACGAGCTGGAGCAGAAGTACGCGCACCTCCCCGAAGTCGGCATGGACCCGGTCCTGGCGCTTCCGCCGGGCGAGGAGGACATCATCGACGGCGAGGTCGTGGCCGAGTGGGAGGACGAACCGATGAAGGAGCTGACCGCATGACCTCAATGGGCGTCGCGTGGGGCATCGCAGCCTTCATGCTGGCTGTCGGTATCGGCCTTCTCTTCGCGACCAAGCAGTGATCGTCTTCTGGTCAATGGTGGCTGGCGCCGGGATCATGCTCATCGGTGTGATCTTCGGCGTCGTCATCGCTGACGTAACCAAGAACAAGTCTCCTAAGGAGGAGCAGTGATCGTAGACATAGTCTTCAGCTGGAACGTGCTCACCGCCACACTTGTGGCGTGGCTCGCTGTCGTATCGCTCGCCCTGGCCGCGGACTTCGGTCCGGAGATCTACCGCGAGAGGAAGGCCCACGCAAAGCTGCAGGAGACGGTCATGCGGATGGCCGCTCAGCGCGAAGCCCGCAAGCCCATGCCGGACCCCGACGAGACCATGCAGCTCGGGGTCTTCACGATCAAGCCCGCTCCGGCAAAGCGCCGGCACGCGCGGGTATAACCGAAGAGGGGACTTCGGAGCGATGAACGACATGGTGTTCGATCGGAACTACAACCCTGTGTGGTGCAACACTCCGGAGTCCTGTCGGGCCTGGTTGAGAAACAGGCTCAAGACGGATCAGACGGTCTGGCAGTACAAGGTACGACGTCATCAAGATCTCAAACACGTAACTGTAGCCTCCTATCTCGGGGGACGGTAGGGGAGACATGCCCAACGACACGGTATTCGACCGGGAGATGAATGTCGTTGCCAACAAGCCGACACACGAGATAGACCGCCGGCTGAAGTCGGGCAAGATCCCGCCTACTTGGGTGTACGTCTTGATCGGCGAAACCCGCCAGGTCGTTACCGTGTCGGAGTACGCCAACCGGGAGAAGTTCGCAGCGGTCAAGGAGATCGTCACCGAGGTTCTGGAACGTCAGACAGAGAGACCGCTGAAGGGTCACGCACGGAAGCTGTATGCCGAGCGGATGACCAAGAAGATCATCGATTTGATCTAGGGGAGGGAACCATGGCCATCCACTGGCCGAACAGAAACCCGTACGAGGTGCTGGAGCAGGACAACAGCATAGCGTTCGAGGGGTCGCCGGAAGAGGTCGAGGACTGGCTCTTCGAGAACACCACGAAGTACAACGACCGGCTGCGGGTCAAGATGGGCGTGGGGCCCGTCGTCCCCGCACTGGAATTCATCGGAGCCTGAAGGGGGTGAAGAACATGAGCAGGACCTACTTCGACGCAGTTCTCGACGAGAACATGCAACCGCTCTTCAACGGCACTCCCGAAGCGACCAAGGAATGGTTGCGGAACCGGACCGAGAGCGAGAACAACAACGTCCAGGTATCCCCCGGCCACCAGCTGCGACTGATGACCGTAGAGGACTATCTGAAGTCCTGACCCGCGGGGTCGGGGTGAAGGGGCAGGGGAGTCGCGGTCTTCGGATCGCCTCCCCGCTCTCTCTTTTTCGGAACGAGAACGAAGGAACTGACATGAGCGACACCCCCATATTCGACCAGCTCGCCCGGGAACGCGGCTACAACAGACTGGTGGCCGGCGGTCCTACTCTGCGTCTCAGGCCGAGTGCGTTCCAGACCAAGGTGCAGACTGACAAGACCGTGAACGCTGCACCCATCGACACCGGCACCGAGGACGACGAAGAGGTCGTCTTCATCAAGCCCATTCCGGTCACGACCCTCGCCGACTTGGCGAAGGGCCAACATCAGGAGTAGTCATGGTTGACCTGTACCCGCACCAGAGGGCTGCAGTCGAAAAGATGCACAACGGTTGCATCCTCTGGGGTGGGGTCGGGACGGGGAAGTCACGTACCGCAGTGGCTTACTACCTTGAGCGGGAGGCACCCAAAGACGTCTACGTCATTACCACCGCACGGAAGCGGGACGCCCTTGACTGGGATACCGAGTTCGTTCGGTACGGCGTGGGCACTGAGAAAGGCGCCACGGTCGCCGGCGTTCTTCGTACCGACTCGTGGAACAACATCGCGAAGTACAAGAACGTCAAAGGAGCATTCTTCATCTTTGACGAACAGCGTCTCGTGGGGAGCGGGGCGTGGGTCAAGGCGTTCAAGCACATCGCCAAGAACAACAACTGGGTACTGCTGTCTGCCACACCCGGGGACACGTGGCTCGATTACGTACCGGTCTTCGTCGCGAATGGGTTCTACAAGAACAAGACGGAGTTCGTCGAGAAGCACGTGGAGTATGACAGCTTCAGCAAGTACCCAAAGATCAAGGCATACCACAACGTCGGCACTCTCATCAAGCATCGGAACTCGCTTCTGGTGCACATGCCGTACGAGTACGAGGCTGTAAGCGACACGATCAACATCCCGGTGGAGTTCGACGAAGTCGGGTTCAAGAGGCTCCTGAAGGAGCGTTGGAACCCCTTCACGGACAAGCCGATCCGGAACGTATCGGAGCTGTTCTCATGCATGAGGCGGATCACGTATTCGCACGAGTCTCGACTGCAGGCGGTCCGCAAGGTCCTCCAGGAAGAGCCGCGTCTCATCGTGTTCTACAACTTCGATTACGAGCTGGAAGAGCTTCGCAAGCTGGGGGACGAGATCACGCTCGCGGAGTGGAACGGACACAAGCACGAGGAGGTTCCGGAGACGGAACGGTGGGTCTATCTCGTGCAGTACACGGCAGGGGCCGAAGCGTGGAATTGTATCACAACTCGGGCCACACTGTTCTACTCCCTGACATACTCGTACAGAACGTGGAAACAGGCGCATGGTAGGACGAATCGCCTCAACACGCCCTTCAAGGTACTTAAGTACTACGTGCTGTTGTCAAATTCGGCGATGGACCGAGCGGTGATGGCAGCGCTGAGGCAGAAGAAGGACTTCAACGAGTCCAAGTTCGCCTCGAAGAAGAAAGCGGCATAATAGGACATCTTGGAGCGGGGCTGGCATATGGGGGGTTCTTGGTGTGAAACTCGCATCTTGAGCCCCCTGCCGAGACAGATTTGACAGAAATTTCAAAAGTGACATGGCCAAAAACCATGTCTGACCTGCGGTTTCTCGAGAATCTTGTCAAAACCACTTTTGATTTGGAAAACTTTTTAAAAAAGTTTTTCTGTCAATTCTTGTACCTCTCCCTCCCCTTCACGCGAGAAGTATAAGATTAGATACCGAGTAACGCGTTTTAAAAAGTTTTCCAAATCAAAAGTGGTTTTGACAGACCGAGTTGTCGGTTGTGTCGGGTTCGCTGCGACTCGCTGCGAAATGTCCGATGTAAAGAGCGGCTCAACAGAACAGGTGGGGAAGCATGGAAGAGTGGAGAGTGGTTCAGGGGTTCGAGTGCTACTCGGTCAGCACCCTTGGACGAGTGCGTAGCGACATCGCGTACAAGAACGGCAACACGGGTCGGATCATCACACCGTCGACGAACCAGCGGGGACTGGCGTACGTCGGATTGATGAAGAACGGAATCCAGCACAAGCGTTCGGTCGCGCTGATGGTCGCTCACGCGTTCATCATGACCGCCCGCCCCATGTCGTTCACCACGCCGATCAACCTCGACGGGGACCGGCATAACAACCGGGTCGAGAATCTTCTGTGGCGCCCCCTCTGGTTCGCCCGCAAGTACTTCCGGCAGTTCGACCACCCGCACGCAAGAATTGCAAGGCCCATAGTGGAGGTGAAGACAGAACAAGAGTTCGCGAGCTCGTGGGATGCAGCGATAACGCACGGCCTCCTCGACGAAGAGATATTCGCGGCAACAGTCGACAAGACATACGTCTGGCCGACGTATCAGAGGTTCGAAGTACTACGCTAGAAACAGATACCGTAACGCAGGGTAAACAGGCTTTATGATAGAAGGGAGTCAATCAAGCCTCCCCCTGCGTTTGCCGTGTTTTCTGTTTTCAGCGCGACAGGAGATCCCGATGAGGGAGAGCCAGTACCAAGCCAAACTCATAGATGAGCTTGAGCGCCGGTTCCCTGGTTGCGTGATCCTGAAGAATGACCCGACATACCTGCAAGGTATTCCGGACCTCGTCATCTTCTACGGCAACCGGTGGGCCATGCTTGAGGTCAAGGCCAGCGAGAAAGCTCCCGTTCAAGTGAACCAGCCCTATTGGGTGGCGACACTGAACGAGATGAGCTACGCGGCCTTCATCTACCCTTCGATCGAAGAGGACGTCCTTCGTGGACTGGAACAAGCACTCACAGCTCACGGGCACACACGCCTTTCTGAGCGCCAGTAAGTACCACTGGAACAACTGGACCCTGGACAAGCTAGACAGGGCGTTCACGACCCACCAGGCGTCTGTGAGAGGTACTCAGCTTCACGCTCTCGCGCACATGGCCATCATGCTGCGTCAGTACATGGGTGGTCCCGGACAAGAGCACAACACGCTCAGTCTGTACGTCCAGGACGCCATCGACCTCGGTATGGTCTCCGAGCAGATTCTGTTTGTCTCACGGAACTGCTTCGGCACCGCGGACACGATCGGCTTCAAGCGGAACAAGCTCAACATCCACGACTTGAAGACCGGCATCACTCGCACCTCGGAACATCAACTGGAGAACTACGCAGCGTTCTTCTGTCTCGAATACGGGGTTGACCCGTTCGACATCGAGATAGAACTGCGGATCTACCAGAACGATGAGGTTCGCATCTACGATGCCGATCCGGCCGCGATTCGCGCGATCATGAAGACCATCATCGAGTTCGACGCGTACATCGAGAAGCGTAGAGCGGAGGAAGAGTGACCTTCACGATAAACGAGGACGACTACAACGCCGCCTACGTTGAGGGCGACGAGAACGACCTCAAACACTATGGCATCCTGCGTAAGTCAGGGCGCTACCCGTGGGGCTCTGGAGGCCCTGAGTACGCCAGCAATGCCGGCTTCCTCGGCATGGTCGACGGACTCAAGAAGCAGGGTCTCAGCGAGGCGGAGATCGCTCGTGGACTGGGTATCAGCACCACCCAGCTCCGTGCCGCGAAGTCCATTGCCAAGACTGAAGAGAAGACCCGCAAGATCCAGCAGGCTCAGCGTCTGCATGACACCGGTATGTCCAACGTCGCCATCGCTAAGGAGATGGGTCTCAACGAGTCCACCGTCCGAACGCTTCTCGCGCCGGGCGCCACTCGTAAGGCTGACATCCTCGAATCCACCGTCAACGTTCTCAAGATGGAGGTGGACAAGCACAGCTACATCGACGTTGGCGCCGGCGTGGAACAGCACATGGGCATCACCAAGGACAAGCTCGGCATCGCGGTTGCCCATCTCAAGGAGAAGGGTTACGGCGTAGAGTACGTTCTCGTCGATCAGCTTGGTACCAGCCACCAGACTCGGATGAAGGTTCTGGTTCCTCCGAACACCACGTACAGCGAAGTGTTTCGGAACCGTGACAACATCCGGATTCCGGGTAGTCACTCGGACGACGGTGGTAAGACGTACTTCGCCAAGCAGCCGCCCATTTCTGTGGACCCGAAGCGGGTCAAGGTTCGTTACGCAGAAGAAGGCGGCACCGATGCGGATGGTGTGATCTACGTGCGCCGCGGTAAGGACGATCTGACGTTGGGGAAGTCCAACTACGCTCAGGTCCGAATCGCCGTTGGGGGAACGCACTACCTCAAGGGTATGGCGATGTACCGGGATGATCTCCCGGATGGCGTGGACCTCGTGTTCAACACGAACAAGTCCAACACGGGCAACAAGCTCGACGCCATGAAGCCGATGCGCGACGACCCCACCGACCCGTTCGGTGCGATCGTCCGTCAGCTTCCCAAGCTGGACGCATTCGGTCGGGAGATTCCCGGCACGGTCCGTTCGGCGATGAACATCGTCAACGAAGAGGGTAACTGGGGTAAGTGGTCTAAGAGCCTCTCTTCCCAGATGCTGTCCAAGCAGTCACCGACGCTGGCCAAGGACCAGCTCGCTATGACGTACGCACGCAAGCAGCGTGAGTTCGACGAGATCATGAGTCTCACCAACCCCGTTGTGAAGAAGCGCCTTCTTGAGGCGTTCTCGGATGACGCGGACTCGTCGGCCGTACACCTGAAGGCGGCCGCCCTCCCTCGACAGGGATCACACGTCATACTGCCGATCAACTCGATGAAGCCGACCGAGGTGTACGCACCCAACTACCGTGACGGCGAACCAGTGGTTCTGATTCGCTATCCTCACGGCGGCATCTTCGAGATCCCTGAGTTGACGGTCAACAACAAGCACCCCGAAGCACGCCGGCTTCTCGGCAATGCACCTGACGCCATCGGCATCCACCACTCTGTGGCAGAACGCCTGTCCGGTGCAGACTTCGACGGTGACACCGTTCTGGTCATCCCTAACCGGGATCGCAAGGTCAAGACCAAGCCCCCTCTTGAGGGTCTCAAGGGCTTCGACCCCATGAAGTACAAGCTGCCTGACGACAGCCCCACCAAGCGGATGGACGCCCGTACAAAGGGCATTCAGATGGGTCTGGTGTCGAACCTCATCACCGACATGCACGCAATTGGTGCACCTGATTCCGAGCTTGCGCGCGCAGTTCGGCACTCCATGGTCGTGATCGATGGTGAGAAGCACAACCTCGACTACAGGCAGTCGGCCCGTGACAACGGCATCGCCGCTCTCATGAAGAAGTACCAAGGCCGCTCTACTGGTGGTGCAGCAACGATCGTCTCAAGGGCCAACTCGGACATCAAGGTTCCCGAGAGGAAGCCTCGCTCTGCCGCTAAGGGTGGCCCAGTAGACAAGGTCACAGGCAAGAAGGTCTACGAGTACAGCGGTGCTACCTACATCCAGACCAGAACCACCAAGAGTGGCAAGGTCGTGGAGAAGGAAGTACTGAAGCCTGGTGGTACATCGAAGAGGCTGGCCGAAGAGGACGATGCACACAACCTCTCTTCGGGTACTCGAATCGAGAAGATCTACGCAGATCACTCGAACAAGCTGAAGGCCCTTGCCAATACGGCAAGGAAGGAGATGGTCCACACCAGGATCGCCCCCTATTCGCCTTCTGCTAAGGCCGCCTATTCTCATGAGGTACGGTCCCTGGATG
>Ga0299914_10000733_pt1 | contig 20468 bp, 23 predicted proteins | sample RVTome_10_FD_201361 | JGI IMG/M metagenome (GOLD analysis project Ga0299914, IMG submission 201361) | Soil microbial communities from uranium-contaminated site in the Upper Colorado River Basin, Wyoming, United States - RVT153D57 (version 2) ...
CGCTACCCGGCTGGCTCACCCATTACAACTTCAGGCGACGACATGGCTCCCTCGGCCACAAGCCGCCCGCAGCTCGCCTCGCCGAGCTGGAACAACGTCTTTAGGAACTACAGCTAGGCGACACCGCGCCGCGGCGCGCGGGGCGCCCTCGGCGTCGCCGCCCCGGCCGCGAGTCCGGTCAGCCCGAGGATCAGGTGCAGGACGTTGTCCTCGGTGTTCACCGGGATCACGTCGAGGATCGCCCCGAATCCGTTCTCCGTCTCCAGAAAGCCCCAGATCGCGAGCACCACGTAGGCGAGCCCGAATGCGAGCGCGTAGGTCCGGGCCGCATACCCGGCCGCGGCGAGGCCGAGGAGTCCCGCGGTGATGTGGAAGAGGTTGTGCCAGCCGTTCACGTCGAGGATCCCGAAGATCGCGTCGGCCTTGATGTCGTCGCCGGTGGCGAAGCTGGCGTCGTAGAAGAAGCCGATGACCCCGGCGATCACCAGCGCTCCACCGACGAGCGCCGCGTACAGGCGGGCTGGGCTGGAACCGCTCATGCGGAAACTATCTTCGCGCTCCCGGACGTGATCCGAGGCGGTCGCGGATACATTCTCCCGCCTGATGGCGACCTGCTACCGGCATCCCGGACGGGAGACGAACGTGAGCTGCTCGAACTGCGGGCGCCCGATCTGTCCCGACTGCATGACGTCGACGCCGGTCGGCATGCGGTGCCCCGAGTGCGCCCGCCAGCGGACCACCGTCCACCGCGCCCCGGCGGGCATCGGCGGCGGTGCGGCACCGGTCACCACGGCCCTGATCATCATCAACGTCGTCGCCTATCTGGCCGAGATGGTGGGCGGGGGCTCGAGCGCGATCGGAGGGGGCGGCTCGGTGATCGTCGACTTCGGGCTGTTCGGGCCGGCGGTCGAGGACGGCGAGTGGTACCGGATCGTCACCGGCGGGTTCCTCCACGCGGGCCTGATCCACCTCGGGTTCAACATGCTCGCCCTCTACTTCCTCGGCGGACTGCTCGAGCCGGCGATCGGGCCCTGGCGCTTCATCGCGATCTACTTCGTGTCCCTCCTCGGCGGCTCGTTCGGCGCCCTCGTCCTCGACCCGCTGGAGCTCACCGTAGGCGCCTCCGGGGCGGTCTTCGGGCTGATGGCCGCGGCGTTTCTCGTCGCGCGAAACCGCGGCTTCGACCAGCTCGCATCACAGATCGGCCTCTTCGTGGTCATCAACCTGGTCTTCACGTTCAGCATCTCCAACATCAGCGTCGGCGGCCATCTCGGCGGGTTGTTCGCCGGCGGCCTCGCCGCGATGGCGATCGCCTTCGGCGAGCGCCGAGGGCGCGACGGCTTGGTGCTGGAGTGGGCGGCCCTCGCCGGACTCGGCGTCGCCGCGGTCGTCGGCTGCTTCATCGCCGCCGCGGAGAGCGTCCCCGCCGGTCTCGGGTAGCGAGCGCTGCGCCAGAGCTCGCATCGACAGCCCCGCCTCACGCTGCGCTCAGGCCGCCGAGCGCTCCGGCGCCAGCTCGCGCCACTCCAGCCCGGGCGGGGCCGGCACGGCGTCCGGATGGAGCAGGTGGCCGAGCAGCTCGACGCCGTCGGCGAGCCGGGGACCCGGTCGCGAGAACGACGAGGCGGCGTCGACCGCGACCGCGCGGCAGGCGCCGAGCGAGCCGAGCTCGCCGGCATACGCGCGAGCCTGCTGCGCGGCTTCGTCCGCGTACAGCCCGCAGGGCATGACCACCGCCACCTCGGCGGCCGCGGCGCGCAGCTCGTCCCACGAGGCGATGCGCGACCTCTCGCCCGCCCGTCCGAGCGCGTCGGTCCCGCCGGCCGCGGCGATCATCTCCGGCACCCAGTGGCCGCCGACGTAGGGCGGGTCCAGCCACTCCAGCGCCACCACCCCGGGCCGGACGAGCGGCGCCGTGGCCGCCCGGACGCGCTCGATCCGCTCCGCGAGCCGCCGCTCGAGCTCGACGCCGCGCTTCCGTGACCCGCTGGCCTCGGCGAGGCGGACGAGGTCGGCGAGCACGTCGTCCAGGGTGGTCGGGTCGAGGGAGACGACGTCCGGGGTCCCGGGCAGGCCGGCGGCGACCCCGCAGACCTCGTCGTAGGAGACGGCGCACACGGCGCACACGGCCTGGGTCACGATCAGGTCCGGTCGCAACCTCCGGAGCGCCTCCGCGTCGAGCTCGTAGATCGCGGATCCCGCGCCGGTCAGCTTCCGCACCGCGGCATCGATCTGATCCGGACGCAACCCAGGCTCGATCACGCTCCTCGTCAGGGTCGGCCGCTCACGGGCCGCCTCGGGCCAGTCGCACTCGTGGGTGACGGCGGCGACGCTATCGCCGAGGCCGAGGGCGAAGAGCGCCTCCGTCGCGGAGGGGACGAGGCTCGCGATCCGCATCCCGTCTCACTATAAGCTGGGCCCGTGGCACGCCTCGACGATGCAGAGATCGAGAGTCGCCTGGCCGGCCTCGAGGGCTGGGAGCGATCGGGCGACGCGATCCGCAAGGAGTTCAAGCGCGGAGACTTCGTCGGGTCCGTGGCGTTCGTGAAAGCGCTCGTCGAGCCGGCCGAGGAGATGGGCCATCACCCCGACCTCGAGGTCTCGTGGGACACGGTGGCGGTGACGATCACCACCCATTCCGAAGGCGGCCTGACCGCGAACGACTTCGAGCTCGCGGGCCGCATCGATGGCCTCGCCTGACGCGACCCTGACCCGCGAGCTCGAGTTCCTGGCCCGCCGCCTGGCGGGGTAGCCCGCCCGACATGCGACTCCTCCACGTCGTCGGCACGCGACCCAACTTCGTGAAGATGGCGCCGGTCATCGCCGCGGCCCGCGACCGCTTCGGCGCCGAAGCGAACGCGGTCGTCCACACCGGCCAGCACTACGACCGGGCGATGTCGGACGTGTTCCTCGAGGAGCTGGGGGTGGGGGAGCCCGAGCACATGCTGGAGGTCGGCTCGGGCTCGCACGCGGAGCAGGCGGCCCGGGTGCTCGAGCGGCTCGAGCCCGTGATCGACGGGGAGCGGCCTGACCTCGTACTCGTGCCGGGCGACGTCAATTCGACCCTGGCCGCGGCGCTCTGCGCGGCCCGCCGCGGGGTGCCGGTGGCGCACGTCGAGTCCGGTCTGCGGAGCTTCGATCGCGAGATGCCCGAGGAGATCAACCGGATCGCGACCGACCACCTCTCGGCGCTCTGCTTCCTCCACTCCGAGGAGGCGATCCGGAACCTGCGCGACGAGGGGGTGCCCGACGATCGAGCCCGGTTCGTCGGCAACACGATGATCGACACGCTGGTCGCGCTCGAGGAGCGGTTCCGTGAGCGCGATGCCGCCGCGGCCGCCGGTGTGGAGCCGGGCGCCTACCTGCTCGTCACCCTGCACCGGCCGGCGCTGGTCGACGGGCCGCTCCTCGGCGAAGCAATGCGCCACCTCGCCGCGATCGCCGGCGAGCTGCCGGTCGTCTTCCCAGTGCACCCCCGCACGCGAAATCGGCTCGGTGAGCTCGGCTGGAGCGGCGACGAGGACAACATCCACCTCTCGGAGCCGGTCGGCTACCTCGACTTCCTCTCCCTCGAGGCGGACGCCGCGGCGGTGCTGACCGACTCCGGCGGGATCCAGGAGGAGACTACCTACCTCGGCGTCCCGTGCTTCACCCTTCGCGACAACACCGAGCGGCCCGTGACCGTGCGGGCCGGGACCAACACGCTCCTGGGCCTCGACCCCGCGCGGATCGCGGAGATCCCGCGGCTGCTCGGGAGCGCCGCCGTGACGCCGCAACGTCCGGAGTTCTGGGATGGCAGAGCGGCGGAGCGCGTCGCCGAAGCGATCGCCGATTGGTAGCGTGACCCGGGATGCCCCTGCCATCGCTCGTCCCCCGCGACACCGTTTTCTTCGACCTGTTCAACCAGGCCGGACAGAACACCCTTCGTGCCGCTCGCCTGCTTCAGGAGATGCTCGAGAACTGGCCCGACGAAGGCGGCCTCGCCCGGGAGATCCTGCTCGCGGAGCAGGAGGGCGACAGGATCACCCACGAGCTCATCCAGCGCCTCAACTCGACGTTCGTCACGCCGCTCGACGGCGAGGACATCTACGGGCTGGCAACGCAGCTCGACGACATCGTCGACTACATCGAGGAGACGGCCGACTTCATGGTGCTGTACCAGATCGAGGCGCCGATGGAGCAGGCGATCAAGATGGCCGACGTGCTGGTCAAGGCCTGTGAGCAGCTCGCCACGGCGCTCGAGCAGCTGCGCGGGTTCAAGGGGCTGGAGCAGTACTGGATCGAGATCCACCGGCTCGAGAACGACGGGGACCGGCTCTACCGTGACGCGGTCGCGTCGCTCTTCGCCAACGGCATCGACCCGATGGTCGTCATCCGCTGGAAGGACTTGTTCGGCGTGCTGGAGCGGGCCGTGGACGCGACCGAGACGGCGGCGCACATACTCGAAGGCATCGTGATCAAGAACGCCTGAGCGGCCCTCGTGTCGGAGGCGGATCTCATCCTCTACATCGTCGTGGCGACGGCGCTCGCCTTCGACTTCACCAACGGCTTCCACGACACGGCGAACGTCGTGGCGACCTCGATCTCGACGCGCGCGATGTCGCCGCGAATCGCGGTCACGTACGCGGCGATCCTCAACTTCGCGGGCGCGTTCATCTCCCTCGAGGTGGCGGCGACGGTTGCCGACGACGTGGTGGCCGCCGACGTCATCACGCCGACCATCGTCTTCGCCGGGCTCATCGGCGCGATCGCGTGGAACCTCGCCACCTGGTACTTCGGCCTGCCGTCGAGCTCATCGCACGCGCTGATCGGCGGCGTCGTTGGGTCGGCGTTCGCGGCGGTCGGGTCCGAGGCGGTGCTGTCCGACGGCATCATCGGCAAGGTCCTGGTCCCCGCCCTGATCGCCCCCGTGCTCGCGTTCGTAGTCGGGGGCCTCGCGATCGTCGTCTGCTACCGCGTGCTGGGCCGGCAGCGGCCGGGTCCCGTGACCCGCGGCTTCAAGCTCGGGCAGGTGGTCTCCGGAGGCCTGCTCGCGGTCGCCCACGGGACCAATGACGCCCAGAAGACGATGGGCGTGATCGCGCTTGCGCTGATCGCCAACGGCAGCCTCGCCGAGGGCTCCGACCCGCCCAGGTGGGTGATCGTCTCCGCAGCGACAGCCATCGCGCTCGGCACCTACATCGGTGGCTGGCGGATCATCAGGACGATGGGGACGAGGATCATCAAGATGGACGCCGCGCAGGGCTTCTCGGCCCAGGGCGCGGGCTCGGCGGTGATCCTCGCGTCGTCGCACTTCGGGTACCCGCTCTCCACGACCCACGTGATCTCGGGCGCGGTGATGGGCGCGGGCGCCGGCAAGCGGGTGTCCGCGGTGCGCTGGGGCGTCGCCGGCAACATCGTCGGCGCCTGGCTGCTGACCTTCCCGGCGGCGGCTGCGATCGGTGCGCTCACCTATGGGCTCACCCAGATCTTCGGCGACGGCGCGCTCGGGCCGGTGGTCATCGCCTCCACCTGCGTGGCGTTGGTCGCGCTGGCGTTCGCCCGTCGGATCCGGCAGGGATCCCCGGTGCCGGCGGGGTGACGGCCTGATGCTGCTCGCGACGATCGTCGACTGGGAGGCCCTGCTGGAGACGGGCATCGCGGCGCTGGTCGCGGGCGTCGGCGTGGCTTTCACCGCTTCCCTCGCGATCCTGGGTGCGGCCAGATTCATCGAATCCTCCCGCGAGCAGCGCAGCCTGCACGCCGCCGCCTTCGCCCTGGTCGGGCTGATCGGCCTCGCGGCGACGGCCGCGGCGATCGTTGCCGGGATCATCGTGATGACCACGGATTGACGGCCGTGTGGGCGTAGGATCGGTGCATGCGCGCGGCGCGCAACATCGCGATCATCGCTCTCCTGGCCCTCGTCGTGGCGGCGGTTCCGGGCGGCGGCAACCTGGCCGACGGGATCCTCGCGGTCCTGATGGTTGCCTTCCTCGCGATCATCGGAGCGATGGGCTACCTGCTCTACCGCCAGAACCGCCTTGCCTACACGACGCTCGAGGAGCGCGGCCGCACGGTTCTGCTCGCCGCGCTCGGCGCGATCGCGCTGATGATCGCGGGCACCGACGAGCTCCTCGACACCGGCGGCGGAACGCTGATCTGGATCGGCGTCCTCGCGCTTTCGGTCTTCGCGATCGCCCGAGTGGTCGCGGAGGCGCGCAGCCTCTGATCCACACTGGTTCCTGATCCGGCGCGAGCCGTGGGCCCCGTGCGCGCCCGCCGCTTCTACGGTCCCGCGCATGGAGCCGCCGCCGCGAGAACGCGCACAGGCATCGGCCGAGCTCGTGGCGGTGGTGCCGCTCGTCCTGCTGGCCGCGCTGGCGCTCGCGCAGGCGGCGGTCGCGGGCTGGGCGCTGCTCAGCGCGGGTGAGGCGGCGCGCGCCGGCGCGCGTGCCGGCGCCGTCGGGGCCGACGCGTCGGCCGCGGCCCGTGCCGCGCTGCCCGCCGCGCTTCGCCCGGGGGACGTCGACGCACTCGGGAGGGAGGTCAGGGTGCGGGTGAGCGCACCGGCGCTGGTCCCCGGGCTGCCGGCCGTGCCGGTGATCGCCCGCACCGCCCTCGACCCCGGCGCCGGGCCATGAGCCTCCAGCGCGGGCAGGCTTCGGTCGAGCTCCTCGCCGGGATTCCCGCGCTCGTGGCGGCGGCGTTGATCGCGCTCCAAGTGGTGGCGGCCGCCTACACGGTCCATCTGGCGGACGGAGCGGCGGAGGCCGGCGCCCTCGCCGTCGCGGCCGGTCGCGAGGCGGAGCCGGCCGCGCGCGCGGCGCTCCCGGGTTGGGCGCGTGAGCGCGTGCGCGTGTCGGCCGCCGGCGGCCGGGTCGCAGTCGCGGCGCGGCCGCCGGCTCTGCTGCCCGGGATCGCGAGCAGGCTCGAGGTCGCATCGTCGGCCTGGGCGCTGCCTGCCGATGAGTGACCCGGTGCCGCTCCTGGCGGTCACGGCGTTGCCGGGCGCCGGGGGAGGGCTCGCAATCGCGGCCGCGCTCGCCATCGCCGCGGCCCGCCGCGGCGGCGCTCCCGAGGGTGTGATCCTCTGCGAGCTTGGCGGCGCCCGGCGGCCGACGCTCCTGGCCTCCGCGGCCGCCCGTGAGATCGAGGCAGGCCTGACGGGCGAGCTACCCGTCGCGGCCCGCGGCGCGCTCTGCTGGGTCGGTCTCGATCCCGGCTCGTGGCGCGACGGCCTCGATCGGTGCAGCGTGTCCGGGGCTTCCCTCGTGGTCCCGTTCCTCGACCCGTCCCGCTGGCGCGAGCTCGTGGCAGAGGTGGACAGCTCGCCCCGTGGAGCCGTGCTGCGAGCCGACGTCCCGCGGCGTCGCGCCCTGGCCGGACTGGTCGCCGCCGAGGCCCGGCGCGACGGCATGCCCTTCGGAGTCGTGACGAAGGCGCCGGGAATCGTTCCCACTCGCCGGGCCATGGCGGGCCTGGAGCCCGGCGGCGCCACCGGCGCGCGGGCGAGCAGACTCGTGACCCGGCTCCTGCGTCGCGAGCAGGGACAAGCGCTCCCGCTCGTGGTCGGCCTCGCGGCGATGCTGGTGCTCGCCGGCCTGGCCATCGCAATGCTGGGTGCCGCGGCGAGCGGCGGGGCCAGGCTGCAGCGGGCGGCGGACCTCGCGGCCGTGTCCGCCGGGCGCTCGATGCGCGACGACCACCCCCGGCTGTTCGCTCCCGCCCGCTTGGCCGCGGGGCGCCCCAACCCGGTGCACCTCGACCCCGCCGCCTACAGGACCCGGGCGCGCCGCGTCGCGCTGCGCGCCGTCCGCGCGAACGCGATCACGGCGCCGTCGATCCGCGTCTCGTTCCCCGGCGGGGGCGACGTGCCGACCCGGGTGCGGGTCGCGCTTCGCGGAGAGATCGAGGTCGGCGGGGCCGGGTCGGGCGAGGCGGCTCGGGCCGTAGCCGTCGCCGAGGCCGGCGTGCCCGCGGCGCCCGCGGCCGACGCCCGGCCGAGCGTCGCCCGCGGCGGCGGTTACTCGGGGCCGTTGGCATATCGCCAGGGCGAGCCGATGCGCCCGGACGTCGCGACCGCGTTCGACCGGCTCGCCGCCGCCGCCGCGCGGCACGGTCACGCGCTGGTCGTCAACTCGGGCTTTCGGTCGGACGCCGAGCAGGCGGCGCTGTTCGCGGCGAACCCGGATCCGCGCTGGGTCGCGCCACCGGGCACCTCGCTTCATCGATGCGGGACCGAGCTCGACCTGGGCCCCTCATCCTCCTACGGGTGGCTTGCCGCCAAGGCGCGCCGGTTCGGCTTCCTGAGGCGCTACGCGTGGGAGCCGTGGCACTACGGCTACGTCGCCGGGCCCAGCCCGTGCTCGGCGGCCGGCGACCGCGCTTCGAGGTCCGGAGACGGACGGCTGGCCGGGGGCGGCCTCCCATCGTTCGTGCCCTCCCGCTACCGGGCTCCGATCGCGCTCGCGGCGAGCCGCTGGAACGTGCCGGCGGCGCTGCTCGCCGCCCAGCTCATGGCGGAGTCGGGCTTCAACCCGTTCGCGGTCTCGGCCGCCGGCGCGCAGGGAATCGCCCAGTTCATGCCGGCGACGGCCGCCGCGTACGGCCTGCGCGACCCGTTCGACCCGCGGCGGGCGATCGGCGCGCAGGCGCGCCTCATGGCGGACCTGCTCCGGCGCTTCGGCCAGATCCCTCTGGCCCTGGCCGCGTACAACGCCGGGCCGGCGGCGGTGGAGGGGTGCGGCTGCGTACCGCCCTACGCCGAGACGCAGGCGTACGTGGCGCGGATCCTCGGGCTCCTGGGCGGGGCCGGCCGGCTCGCGCCCCCGGAGCTCGAGGTCCGGCTCGTCCGGTAGAGGACGGGCCGCGACGCGGCCGCCCGTCCGTCACGGCGCTATTCGACCGTGAGCGTTCCTTCCATGCCGCCCTCGCGGTGCCCGGGGACGGAGCAGTAGAAGGTGTACTCGCCGGCATCGAGCTCGACCTCGGCCGAAGTCGTCTCGCCGGTGATCTGGTCGGTCCCGCCGACGTCCTCCCCGTCCGGGCTCTCGATCCGCACGTCGTGAGGCAGCGCGGAGTCGTTCGTGAGCTCGACGGTCACGGTCCCGGCGGTCGCGGTGGCCGCGTCCTCCTCGTAGGCCAGCTCGCCGTCCGGGTTCGCTGTGAACGAGACCGTCGACCCGCCGCCTCCGCCCCCGGTTTCGGTCGTGGTCTCCTCGGTGGTTTCGGCTCCGTCGCCCGAATCGTCATCGTCGTCGTCGCCGCAGGCGGCCACCGCGAACGGCACGAGCGCGAGCAGCGCGAACAGAACGGCAAGCTTCGTCTTCACTCCGGTCCCCTTTCCTAGCTTCCGGAACCGAGTCTAGGCGTCCGGCGGTGACTTCGGATCCGCCGCCTAACCTTGAACCGGTGGCCGAGATCGAGATCAGCGTCGAGCTGGAGCCGGCCGAGGGCCGCAGCGTCGCCGAGCAGCGGCGGGCGCTACCCGACGAGCCGGGCGTCTACATGTTCCGCGACCGGGAGGGCGACGTCCTCTACGTCGGCAAGGCGCGCTCGATCCGCAAGCGGGTCGGCGGCCACTTCTCCGGGAAGACCCGGACCCGGGCGATGACCGAGCAGGTCGCGGCGATCGAGTTCTTCGTGACCGAGACCGAGGCCGAGGCGCTGCTCGCCGAGCAGCAGTTCATCAAGCGCCACCGGCCGCGGTTCAATATCCGCCTGCGCGACGACAAGTCGTACCCGTACATCGGCATCAGCCTCGACGAGGAGTTCCCGCGCGTGTACTTCACCCGCGAGCGGCACCGCTCGTCGCGCGTCTACTTCGGTCCGTACTCGAACGCCAAGCGAACGCGCGAGACGCTCGAGCTGCTCGGCAAGCTGTTCCAGTACCGCACCTGCGACGGGCCCGAGCCGGGGCGGCGCTCAGGGGTGCCGTGCCTCGACTACTACATCAAGCGCTGCCAGGCGCCGTGCGTCGGGTACATCGATCGCGAGGAGTACCGCCGCAACATCGACGCGATCGCCGGCTTCCTCTCCGGCCGCTACCGAGACGTCGAACGTGACCTGGTGCGCAAGATGGACGAGGCGGCGGCGGCCGAGGAGTTCGAGCGGGCCGCCGTCTACCGCGACCGGCTCGAGGGCGTCCGCTCCCTGATGCAGCGTCGCAGCGTCGCGGGGGACTCGCTCGAGAACGCCGACGTGATCGCGGTCGCAACCGAGGAGGAGACCGCGAACGCGCAGGTCTTCCAGGTTCGCGACGGGATCCTGGCCGAGCGCCAGAGCTTCTACATGGCGAGCGCCGGCGAACGCGAGGAAGCCGAGGTCACGGAGGAGTTCATCGCCCAGTACTACTCGGCGGCGCCGGCGGTGCCGCGCCTGATCGTCGCCGGCGAGGCCGTTCGCGAGCGCGCTTCGCTGCTGGCCGAAGCGCTCGCCAGCCGCCGCGGCGGCGCGGTCGAGGTGCGGGTCGCCGAGCGGGGCGATCTGCGGCGGCTTCGGGAGCTGGCCGAGCGCAACGCGCGCCTCGCCCTGGCCCAGGACCGCCTGCGCCGCGAGCGCCGTCGCCAGCAGCGGGTCGACACGGTCGCGGCGCTCCAGGAGGCGCTGCGCCTCGAGAACCTTCCGATCAGGATCGAGGGGTTCGACATCTCGAACATCGGCGGCGAGCACACGGTCGCGTCGATGGTCGTGTTCGAGGGAGGCGCGCCCAAGAAGTCCGACTACCGCCGGTTCAAGATCCGCGGCGACCGCGGTGGACGAGACCGCGCCGGCCTCGGACGCGAAGCGGAGGAGGCGGGCAGCTGGGGTGGGGGCCCAGATGATTATCGGTCGATGGAGGAGGTCCTCTCGCGGCGCCTGGCGCAGCTCTTCGAGCAGGCGGACCGCTCGCCGCACGACGCGGAACGCGACGAAAGCTTCGCGAGCCTGCCCGACCTGATCGTGATCGATGGCGGCAAGGGCCAGCTCAGCGCGGGCATGAAGGCGGTGGGCAGCCTGGCCGATCGCGGCGTGACCGTGGTCAGCCTCGCCAAGCGCCTCGAGGAGGTCTACCTGCCGGGCCGCTCCGCGCCGCTGGAGATCGATCCGGATTCGCATGCGTCCCGGCTCCTCCAGCGGGTCCGCGACGAGGCGCACCGCTTCGCGATCGAGTTCCACCGGGCGCGACGGGACAAGGCGATGACCCACTCGCTGCTCGACGAGCTGCGCGGCGTCGGGCCCGCGCGAAAGCGGGCGCTACTGAGCCATTTCGGCTCGCCCGAGCGCATCGTCGGCGCGACCCGCGAGGAGATCGAGGCGGTCCCGGGGATCCCCGGCAAGCTCGCGCGCGACATCCACCGCCAGCTCCACAAGGCGGGCTGATGACCGAGCCGCATACAGGCCGGCTCGAGGGCGCCGGGGCTCGGCGTAGCCCTTCGGGTTCCGCCTCGCAGGCGGAGCTCTTCCCCGAGCCGGTCGAGCTGTTCGTCATCACCGGCTACTCCGGGGCCGGCAAGTCGGAGGCGATCGCCGCGTTCGAGGACTCGGGTTTCTTCTGCGTCGACAACCTGCCGCCGCGCATGATCGGCTCGCTCGGCGAGCTGTTCCGCCACGAGGGGAGCGCCGTCAAGCGGGCGGCAGTGGTGACCGACGTCCGCGGCGGCGACTACTTCGAGGAGCTCCACGCCGTGCTCGCCGAGCTCGACCACGACGGGCTGGAGCTCAGGGTGCTGTTCCTCGAGGCGGGCGAGGAAACGCTCCTCGACCGCTTCAAGGAGACCCGCAGGCGCCATCCGCTCGCGCCCGACGGCCGGGTGATCGACGGGATCAGGGCCGAGCGGGAGGTGCTGGGCCCGCTGCGCGAGCAGGCCGACGTCGTCATGGACACGTCCGACCTCACCGGCGCGATGCTGCGGCGCCGGATCGCGTCCGAGCTACTGGCACCGCGCGACGCCCATCGGCGGCTCGCCCTCACGCTCCTGACCTTCGGCTTCAAGAACGGGCCGCCGCGCGACGCGGACCTGATGTTCGACGTGCGCTTCCTGCCCAACCCGCACTACCGAGAGGACCTGCGTCCCCTGACCGGACTCGACGAAGCGGTGGTCGAGCACGTCGAGGCGGGCGATCTCGCCGCCGAGTTCTACACGCGGGCGCTGGGCCTGCTCGACTTCCTGCTCCCGGCCTACGTCGCCGAGGGCAAGACCCACCTGACGATCGCGATCGGGTGCACGGGCGGGCGCCACCGTTCGATCACGGTCGCGAGCCGGATCGCCCGCCACCTCGCCGACCGCGACGAGCTTGGCGTCCGCGTCGTCCACCGCGACGTCGAGCTCGATTGAGCGTCAGCGTCGGCGTCCCGTGCTCCGGCGGCGGGCCTGGAGGAGCTCGCGCGCGGCGCGATGCGGGCTCGGAGCTCGGGTCGCGAGCCCGATCGGAAACAATCAGGCGCCAGTGACCGCCGCCGGCGACACCGTCATCGAGGTCCGGGGCCTGCACAAGGCATACGGGGAGTTCGAGGCCGTCCGCGGCATCGACCTCGCGATCGCGCGGGGCGAGGTGTTCGCGTTCCTCGGCCCGAATGGCGCCGGCAAGACGACGACCGTCGAGGTCCTCGAGGGCTACCGGCAGCGCAGCGCCGGCGAGGTCAGCGTGCTGGGGGCGGACCCCGCCGAGGCCGGCCGTGCCTGGCGGCAGCGGATCGGCATCGTGCTCCAGGAATGCCGGATGGAACCGGTGCTGACGGTGCGCGAGACCATGTCGCTGTATGCGGGGTACTACTCGCGGCCCCGCGAGGTGGCCGAGACGATCGAGCTCGTCGGCCTGACCGCGAGCGCCGATGTCCGCGCCGGCGATCTCTCCGGAGGCCAACGGCGTCGCCTGGACGTGGCGCTGGCGTTGATCGGGGATCCCGAGCTCCTGTTCCTCGACGAGCCGACCACGGGCTTCGACCCCTCCGCCCGCCGGCAGGCTTGGGAGGTGATCGCGAGCCTTCGGGAGCTCGGCAAGACCGTATTCCTGACTACCCACTACATGGAGGAGGCGCAATATCTCGCCGACCGGGTGGCGATCATCCGCGCGGGCGAGATCGTGGCCGAGGGGAGGCCCAGCCAGCTCGGCGGCCGTGCCGATGCGGCGACCACGATCCGCTTCGGGCTGCCGGACGGCCTCGGCCCGGGCGACCTGCCGGCGGCGGTCGGGGAGGTCGCGATCCGTCCCGGCGGCGCCGGCGGCGCGACGCTCGAGGTCGCGACGACCGCGCCGATCCCGGCCCTGAACGCTCTCACCGCGTGGGCGCTCGAGCGCGGCATCGAACTGCGCGGCCTCGAGGTCAGCCGGCCGACCCTGGAGGACGTGTACCTCGAGCTCACGCAGGAGTCGGCCGGATGAGCGCTCCGGCTCTTGCCCTCCACCAGTTCCGGTTCGACCAGCGGGTCTTCTGGCGCAGCCCCGCCTCGGTGTTCTTCACGGTGATGCTGCCGCTGATCTTCCTGTTCATCTTCACCGGGCTGTTCGGCGACGAGACGATCGACGAGTACGGCGGGATCAAGGTCTCGACCTACTACGTCCCCGGGATCATCACCCTGGCCGTGGTGTCGGCCACCATGCAGAGCCTCGCGATCAACCTCACCGAGGCGCGGGAGAGCGGCAGGCTCAAGCGGATCCGCTCGACGCCGCTCCCGGCCTGGGCGTTCGTCGCCGGCCGCGTCGGCAACGCGTTCCTGATCTCGGTCCTGATGACGGTGCTGGTGACCCTGATCGGCCACTTCTTCTTCGACGTCGCGATACCCACGAGGACGATTCCGGCCCTGCTCCTGACTCTCGTGGTCGGCGCCTTCACCTTCTCCTGCCTCGGCTTCGCGCTGACGGCGGCGATCCCGTCGCAGGAGGCGGCGCCGCCGATCGCGAACGTCACCCTGCTCCCCCTCTACTTCCTCTCGGGGGTCTTCATCCCCGACAATCAGATCCCGGACGGCGTCCTGCATTTCGCCGACGTCTTCCCGGTTCGCCACTTCTTCCTCGCGTTCTTCGAAGGCTTCGACCCGAACACGACCGGGGCGGGCTTCGCCTGGGGGCATCTGGCGGTGCTGGCGCTGTGGGGAGCCATCGGGTTGCTCCTCGCGGCCCGGTACTTCCGCTGGGCGCCCCGGAGATAGGCTCAGGCTGTGATCCATCACGTCAGCGTCGAGGTTTCCGACCTCGAGCGCGCCGCGGCGTTCTACGACCCCGTTCTCGGCGCGCTCGGCTGGCGTCGCCACGTCGAGGAGGACGACCGGATCGGCTGGGGCATCGTTCGCCCGGTCTTCTTCGCGTCGACGCGGCATCCCGTCGCCCCCGGAGGCGGCCATGTCTGCCTCACGGCGACGGGGATCCCGGCCGTGAAGGGGGCGTGGGAGGGGGGAGTCGCCGCCGGAGGCAGCGACGACGGAGCGCCCGGGCAGCGCCCCGAGTACGGTGCCAGCTATTACTCCGCCTACCTGCTCGACCCGGACGGGAACCGGATCGAGATCGCGGTCGGCGCCTCGTAACCTCCATCTCAGCCCCCAACCCGAAGCACACACAGGAGGACCCACCCCAATGGCAGTCAAAGTCGGAATCAACGGGTTCGGTCGCATCGGCCGCAATCTCTTCCGCGCAGCGCACGAGGCGGGCGCCGAGCTCGACATCGTCGCGGTCAACGACATCACCGACGTATCGACGCTCGCGCATCTGCTCAAGTACGACTCGATCCTCGGGCGGTTCCCGGGCGAAGTCGCCGAGGGCGACGGCGCGCTCACCGTCGACGGCAACGAGGTTCGCGTCCTCGCCGAGCGGGACCCTGCCGCGCTGCCGTGGGGCGACCTCGGGGTGGAGGTCGTGATCGAGTCGACTGGGCTCTTCACCAAGCGCGCCGACGCGTCCAAGCACCTCGACGCGGGCGCCAAGAAAGTGATCATCTCCGCGCCGGCGACGGAGCCGGATGTCACGGTCGCGCTCGGCGTCAACTTCGAGCGGGACTACGACCCGGAGAGCCACCACGTCATCTCCAACGCCTCGTGCACGACCAACTGCCTGGCGCCGCTGGCGAAGGTCGTGAACGATGCGCTTGGCATCGAGCGCGGGCTGATGACCACGATCCACGCCTACACGGCCGACCAGCGCCTGCAGGACATGCCCCACAAGGATCTGCGCCGGGCCCGTGCCGCCGCGCTCAACCTGATCCCGACGACGACCGGCGCGGCGAAGGCGGTTGGCCTCGTGCTGCCGGAGCTGCAGGGAAAGCTCAACGGGTTCGCGATGCGAGCGCCCGTCGCGACCGGCTCCGTCGTGGACCTGGTCTGCGACGTGTCGCGCGAGACCTCGGCCGACGAGGTCAACGCCGCCGTGAAGGAGGCGGCCGAGGGCCCGCTTGCCGGGATCCTGTCCTACACCGAGGACCCGATCGTCTCGACCGACATCGTCAAGGACCCGCACTCGTCGATCTTCGACGCGCAGTCGACGATGGTCGCCGACGGCACCATGGTCAAGGTCGTCGCCTGGTACGACAACGAGTGGGGCTACTCGAACCGCCTGATCGAGCTCGCGGCCAAGGTGCTCGAGCGCCAGCCCGCCGCGGCCTGAGCCTGGTGCTGGCCGACGTCAGCGTCCGGAACGCGCCGGCCGCGGGCCGGCGCGTGCTCGTCCGGGCCGACCTCAACGTGCCCCTGAAGGACGGCCGCGTGGCGGACGACACGCGGATCCGCGCCGCGCTGCCGACCCTCGAGCTCCTGCTCGAGCGAGGGGCGGCGATCGTCCTGGTGTCGCACCTCGGCCGGCCGAAAGGAGTCGATCCGGCGCTCTCGATGGCCCCGGTGCGGGACCGGCTCGCCGGGCTCCTCGACGTGCCGGTCGAGCTGGCGCCGGGGGTCGCGGGCGAGGACGTGCGCGAGCGCGCCGAGCGGACCCCGCTGGGCTCCGTCCTGCTGCTCGAGAACAGCCGCTTCGAGCCCGGCGAGACGAAGAACGACCCGAAGCTCGCGGCCGCGCTCGCCGCGCTGGCCGACCTCTACGTGAACGACGCGTTCGGCGCCGCGCATCGCGCGCACGCCACCACCGAGGGCGTCGCCAGGCTGCTCCCCGCCTACGCCGGGCTGCTGCTCGAGCGCGAGGTCAGCGAGCTGACCAGCGTGCGGGACGATCCGGAGCGTCCACTCGTGGTCGTGCTGGGGGGCGCCAAGGTCTCCGACAAGATCGGCGTGCTGGAGCGCTTCCTCGAGATCGCCGACGAGGTGCTGATCGGCGGCGCGATGTGCTTCTCGTTCTTCCGCGCCCAGGGGATCGCCACCGGGGACTCGCTGGTCGAGGAGGAGGGCGTCGCCCTCGCCCGGGAACTGCTCGCCGACCCGCGCGGCCTGCGGCTTCCGGTCGACCTGGTCCTCGGGTCCTCGTTCAGCGCCGACGCGGAGCGTCGGGAGGTCGACGGGGTCGAGGTGCCCGACGGCTGGATGGGTCTCGACGTGGGACCGCGGACCACCGCGGCCTACGCGGAGTCGATCGCCGGTGCCGGGACGGTGCTCTGGAACGGACCGATGGGGGCGTTCGAGCTCGAGCCGTTCGCGGCCGGCACGCGGGGCGTCGCGGATGCCGTGGCGGCGGCCCCCGGGCGGACCGTGGTTGGAGGCGGCGACTCGGCTGCGGCCCTGGCCGAGTTCGGCTTGGCGGATCGGGTCGATTGGCTGTCCACAGGCGGCGGCGCCTCGCTAGAGCTGCTCGAGGGCAAGGAGCTGCCCGGGGTCGCGGCACTCGAGGCCGCCGGCGTCGCGGAGGCCCGCCGATGAGCCCGCGCCGGCCGTACCTGGCGGCCAACTGGAAGATGAACAAGACGGTCGCGGAGGCGGACTCGTTCCTCGACCGCTTCCTCGGCGAGGTCGGCGATCTCGCCGACCGCGACGTCGTGGTCTGCCCGCCGTTCACGGCGCTGCAGCCGGCGGTCGAGCGCTGCCGCCGCTCCCCGGTGCGGGTCGCGGCGCAGAACATGCACGAGGAGGAGAGCGGGGCGTTCACGGGCGAGGTCTCGGCGCCGATGCTGAGGGCGCTCGGGGTCGAGGCGGTCGTGCTCGGCCACTCGGAGCGCCGCGCCCAGTTCGGCGAGACGGACGCGGCACTCGCGCGCAAGGTGCCGGCCGCCCTGGCCGCGGGGCTCGAGCCGATCCTGTGTGTCGGCGAGAGCGAGTCCGAGCGCGACGCCGGGGAGACGGAGCTCGTCCTGCGGCGCCAGGTAAAGGCCGACCTCGCGGCGGTCCCGGACGATCGCCTCCCGGAGCTGGTCATCGCCTACGAGCCGATCTGGGCGATCGGCACCGGGAAGACGGCCACTCCCGAGCAGGCGGAGGAAGCGATCGCGTTCATCCGCTCGTTGCTGTCCGCCCGGGACGAGGCGGGCGCGGAGGCGGTCCGGATCCTCTACGGCGGCTCGGTCAAGCCGGACAACGCGGCCGAGCTCCTCGGGCGGAACCAGATCGACGGGGCGCTGGTGGGCGGCGCCAGCCTCGATCCGGGCGACTTCCTCGCGATCTGCGACGCGGCGTGACCCTGCCTCCCGGACCGCAGGGGATCCCGGTCCCGTCGCTAGCCCTGGTGATCCTCGACGGCTGGGGCCTGGCGCCCGCCGGGCCCGGCAACGCGGTGTCGCTGGCGCGCACACCCGTGTTCGACGAGCTCTGGGAGTCGTACCCGCACACCCAGCTCTCGGCCAGCGGCGGTGACGTCGGGCTGCCGGACGGGCAGATGGGGAACTCGGAGGTCGGCCACATGAACCTCGGCGCGGGTGCCGTCGTCAAGCAGGACCTCGCGCGCATCGACGACGCGATCGCCGACGGCTCGTTCTTCGAGAACCCTGCGTTGCGGGCCGCCTGCGACGCGGCGCGTCGCTCCCCTCGCGGCCGGCTCCACCTGATGGGGCTGGTTTCCGACGGCGGGGTCCACTCGGGCTGGGAGCACCTCGAGGCGTGCATAGAGCTCGCCGCCCAGGAAGGCGTCCCGGACCTGGTCCTGCATGCGTTCACCGACGGCCGCGACACCCTGCCGCACTCGTCGCCGGGGTACCTCGCCGAGGTCGAGCGCTGGCTGCGGCAGGCGGGGCGCGTGGCAACGGTCAGCGGTCGCTACTACGCGATGGACAGGGACCGGCGGTGGGAGCGCACGAAGCTCGCTTACGACGCCATCGTCCACGCGCGCGGCGCGACGTCGGAGACGGCGGAGGCCGCCGTGGCGGCTTCGCACGAGGCCGAGGAGACCGACGAGTTCGTGCGGCCGACCGTGATCGGCGCCTACGACGGGATGGCCGACGGCGATGTCGTCATCCACTTCAATTTCAGGCCCGACCGGGCTCGGCAGATGGTCCGCGCCCTGGCGGAGCCCGGGTTCGACCAGTTCCCGCGCGGCCCCGCGCCGCAGATCGAGCTGACGACCTTCACCGCGTACCAGGAGAGTTGGCCGTATCCGGTCGCCTTCCCGCCCAAGGCCCCGGCCACGACCATCGCCGAGGTCCTCGCGGGCCAGGGAGCTCGACAGCTCCATGTCGCCGAGACCGAGAAGTACGCGCACGTCACCTACTTCTTCAATGGCGGGCGCGAGCAGGAGTGGGAGGGGGAGGAACGCTGCCTCGTCGACTCGCCCCGCGACGTCCCCACCTACGACCACAAGCCTGAGATGAGCGCCCGCGCCGCCGCGCGGGAGTTTGCCGACCGGTGGGGCGCCCGCGACTACCGCTTCGGGATCCTCAACTTCGCCAACCCCGACATGGTCGGCCACACCGGCGTGATCCCGGCCGCCGTCGCGGCGATCGAGGCCGTGGACGAGTGCCTTGGCCAGGTAGTCGACGCGGTCCACGCCAAGGGCGGCGCCTGCCTGGTGACGGCCGACCACGGCAACGCCGACAACATGCTGGAGCCGGACGGCTCGCCCAACACCGCGCATTCGACGAATCCGGTGCCGCTGATCGCCACCGCTCGGGACCAGGGGCTCGATGAAGATGGCGTCCTGGCCGACGTCGCTCCCACGGCGCTGCACATGCTCGGCATCGCCCAGCCCGAGGGTATGACCGGCCGCTCGTTGGTTGCGCAGTAAGTTGGCCGCGTGCGCTTCGACCCCGCTCGCCTCAGCTTCGTAATCGAGGCCGGCGAGGGAGCAGCCCGTGCCGGTGTGCTCTCGACGCCGCACGGGACCGTCGAGACTCCGGCGTTCATCCCACTCGCGACGACGGCTGCCGTCCGGGGCCTCGACACGGACGAGGTCGCGAGGCTCGGTTTCGAGCTGGTGCTGGGCAACACCTTCCACCTGTTCCTGCGGCCCGGACCGGAGCGCATCGCGGCCCTCGGCGGGCTCCATCGGTTCATGAACTGGGACCGAGCGATCATCACCGACTCCGGCGGCTTTCAGATCTTCTCGCTGGCGCACGGCAACGTCGCCGACGAAGTCAAGGGGAGGCGGGGCCAAGCCGGCAGCCATGGCGCGATCATCGAGATCGCGGAGGAGGGCGTCCGGTTTCGCTCGTATCTGGACGGGACCGAGCGCTTCATGGGACCCGAGGAGTCGATGCAGGTCCAGGCTGCGCTGGGCTCCGACATCGCGCTGGCCTTCGACGAGTGCACCCCGTATCACGCCGATTACGACTACACGGCCAGGTCGACCGAACGGACGCACCGCTGGCTCGAGCGCTGCGCGCGCTGGCACGCGGGACACGGCCCCATGCGCCAGGCACTGTTCGGGATCGTCCAGGGTGGAGTCCACGGCGACCTGCGGCGGGCGTCGGCCGAGCGCGTGGCGGCCGCGGCGATCGACGGGATCTCGATCGGGGGCACTCTCGGGCGCGACAAGAAGGAGATGCGGGCGGTGCTCGAGATGACGGCGCCGCTCCTGCCGGCGGATGCGCCGAAGCACCTGCTCGGAATCGGCGAACCGGACGATCTGCTCGATGGCATTGCGCTCGGGATCGACTTGTTCGATTGCGCCGTCCCGACGAGGCTGGGCCGGCACGGCACCGCGCTCGCGCCGCTGCCATCGGAGAGGTTTCGGCTCGACGTGCGCTCGCGCGAGCTCGAGGCCGACGAGGCGCCGCTGGTCGCCGGCTGCCCGTGCCCGGCGTGCAGCCGTCACAGTCGCGCCTACCTCCATTACCTGGCGCGAGCCGAAGAGCTGACCGCGGTGCGCCTCCTCACGGTTCACAACCTGACGTACCTCGAGCGCCTCGTCGCCGGCGCCCGTGACGCACTCCGGAGCGGCACCTTCGCCGCCTATCGCGCGGCCTCGCTCGCCGGAGCTGCGCCGTGGGACGCTTGATCTATCTCGACTGATCTGCTATAAGAGCACTTAGATCTTCGCCTGGCTCCCGGCTCATATGCGAAGGGGCGCGTGCCAGGCACGATCTCATAGGAAGGGACTTAGAACTAGGAGGAATCGAGATGGCATTGGTTCGATGGGAACCGGTTCGCGAGCTAGACACGCTGCAGGGCGAGGTGAACCGGCTGTTCGACACGTTCTTCGGCAACGGGCAG
>Ga0299914_10000734_pt1 | contig 20464 bp, 24 predicted proteins | sample RVTome_10_FD_201361 | JGI IMG/M metagenome (GOLD analysis project Ga0299914, IMG submission 201361) | Soil microbial communities from uranium-contaminated site in the Upper Colorado River Basin, Wyoming, United States - RVT153D57 (version 2) ...
GCGCCGAGCCACGTTGGTGAACTCGTTGAGCCCCTGGACGCTGACGAGACAGCCGCGCTCCAGCAGTGCCTGCGCCGCCGGGGCGCGCGGATCCGTGGTGAAGGCATAGACCAGCACGTTCGTGTCGAGGAGCTCACGCGGCATCGGGCTCACCGGGCATTCGCTTTCTCGCGATCGAACTTCCAGTCCGCCGGCAGCCTTTTGCGAAAAGCGCGGATACGTTCCAGCGCTCGCTCGCGGCTTAGGTCGCGGTCGATGTCGAAGGCCCGCTCGCCCACCACATGAACTTCGACTTCGTCGCCCTCCTTCAGCTCCAGGGCCTCCGTGACGGACGCAGGAAGGCGGATGGCGAGGCTGTTGCCCCACTTTGAGACCCGCATGGCATTCTCCTTGATATACATGAAACGATGTATAGCAACGGGCGCTAAGGTCAAGAAAAACCCGGTCCGGATATGGCGGTCCGAGTGCGCATGCCCTGGACCAGCCACGGGCAGAGATCGGCAGCATTGGAGTGCGAAGAGGTTTGTTGGCCGACCTCGGCAGCTCACATCGGCTCAATCAGCGACGGGGCGGCGGGCGAGCAGGAGCGCGAAGACGACGCCGCACGCCAGCAGCGCCGCGCCCAGGACGATGAACACCGGCCGGTAGCCGATGCGGTCGACCGCGAGGCCGCACAGCCACACCCCGGCCGCCTGGCCGTAGAACAGGGCGCTCGCGAACGTCGAGACCGCGAGGCCGCGGGTCTCGGGCGCCATCTGCGTGGCATTGGTCTGCAGCGTGTTGTGCAGCATGTAGAGGCCGAGACCGAGCAGGACGATGGCGGGCGCCATGGCCGGCAGCGGACCCAGGCCGACCGCGAGGAAGCCCAGGGCGATCAGCGCGCCGCCCCACAGCGAGAGGCCCCGCTCCCGAAGCGAGCGCACGAGCCTTCGCACGCTCAGGGCATAGAGGATCCCGCCCAGGCCCATGCAGCCGAGAAACAGGCCGATGATCGTGTAGTCGAGCTCGAAGCGGCTGCGCAGAAAGGCGCCGATGAAGGTGAAGCCGCCCCAGAACAGGAAGGATTCGATGAACACCACCGCCAGCACGACGCGCACCCAGGGCCGCCGAAACAGGAGCGCATAGCCCCGAAGGAACGAGGCCGGGCTGATCGAGCGCGTGAGAATTGGGGGCGGCACCCGCGCCGAGCGAAGCTCGAACGCGAGGAGGATGCCGACCAGGAGGAAGAGGGCGCTGAGCAACAGAAAGACCGCGCGCCAGCCGATCAGATCGCCGATCACGCCGCCGAACACCTGGCCGGCGATCACGCCGAGGATCGTGCCGGTCAGAAAGCGCGCGAGCACGGTCTGGCGGTCCCGGTAGGGCACGTGGTCGCCGATGAAGGCGAAGGACAGGGGCACGATCGCCGCTGCCGTCGCGCCCGAGGCGAACCGCGCGAGCCCGAGCGCTCCGATCGAGTCGGCGAACGCCGCCGGCAGGACCGTGAGCGCGGAAACAAGCGTCGCGAGCACCACGAGCCGATACTTGCCGAAGCGGTCGCCGAACGCGCCGTAGAACAGCTGGAAGATGCCGTAGGCGAGCGCGAACGCGGTCGCCACTATCGAGGCATCGCCCACCGTGACGTCGAACTCCTGCGCAACCTGCGGCAGCAGCGGATCGGCGACCCGCATGGTCGCGATCGAGACGAAGGTCGCGGTGCTGAGCACCGCGAGCGGACGGACGATCGAAGGCTCGCTCATGTCCCCAGAACAAAGAGCGCTCACAGCGATGGCGCGGACAATCTGCACCGATCGCGCACGGGCCGCGGCTGCGGCGATTGCGCGCAAGGACGCGAGCGGCGCGCGCTCAGCCCGCGGGCTCCAGCCGGACGGGGACCTCGAGCTCGCGGTTCTGGTTGCGGAAATAGAGCCGGATCTCGACCCGGCCCGACTGCCCGACCTCCGGCTTGCTCGCGTTCAGCACCAGCGCGTGGCGGTTGTGGCGCTCGAACCGGAAGCGGCCTTGCCCGTCGGTCGTGGTCGTGGCGATCGGCGCCAGGCTGACGATGGTCCGCTCGCTCAGCACGACCTCGGCCCCCGGCACCGGCTCGCCCGAGGGGTCCACCACGACGCCCTCGAGGATGCCGTCGTCGTGGGCGGCGACATAAGCGTTCCAACCGACCACGATCAGCGCGATCACGGCGAAGGTGATGGTGACGCGGTGGAGCAGCCAGCCTTTGAGCGCGCCCATCGCCCGGCGCTCAGCCCTTGCGCGCGCCCGAGGTCAGGCCCTGGATGAACTCCTTTTGGGCCAGGAGAAAGACCAGGAGCCCGGGCGCCAGCACCATGACGCAGAACGCGTAGAGCGCGCCGGTCGTGTCCTCGAAATAGGCGAGGAAAGTGGAAAGGCCGAGCGGCAGGGTCTGCATCTCGACGTCGCGGATGATGATCAGGGGCCACAGAAAATCGTTCCAGGACCAGATGAACGACAGAATGACGTTGGTGGCGACCGCCGCCTTGGCGAGCGGCAGCATGATCTTCAGCATGATCTGCCATTCCGGCACGCCGTCGATCTTGGCCGCCTGAATCAGGGACGGCGGGATGGCATCGAAGCTCGCCTTGAAGATGAAGATGCAGATGATGTGCGAGAAGGCGGGCAGCGCGAGGCCGAGGCGGCTGTTCAGAAGCCCGAGCTCGGCGGTGATCAGATAGGCCGGGATGATCGTGGCGTGGAACGGGATCATCATGCAGGCGAGGAACAGAAGGATGATCCAGCGCTTGCCGGGGAAGTGCTTGGTCAGCGCGTAGCCTGCCGCGGCGTTGAACAGGAGATTCGCGAGGATCACCATCAGCGCCACGATGACGCTGTTGAAGAAAAACCAGGGAAAGGGGATCGCGTACCAGGCGTCGACGTAGAAGAAGGGCTGCGGGTTCCTCGGCACCAGCGAGGGTGGATAGGCGAAGATGTTCTCGCCGGTGATACTCGTCTTGACCACCCAATAGATGGGTATGAGCATGACGAAGCAGGCGAGGCAGAGCGCGAGATGGATCGGCCAGCGCGGGTAGCGGTGCATGGGCGAAAGCTAGCCGACGAACGCGGGTGGGGGAATCCCTTTGTCGGCGCCGGGCTCGGGCGCATGCACCCTCCCGGAGATCTCGCCCAGATGACGAGCTGCTCGCCGGGAGCCAGCTGCGCCAGCGTCGGCTCGACGAGCTCCGGCCCGGCCGGGCAGGGAAATCGGCCCAGTCACCGGGGTTTTCCCTTCGTTGGAAGAATCGAGTCAGGCGGCCGCGCGGTCGGTGGCGAGCAGGCGCAGCGCCTCGAGCCAGCCGAGCTCCGCGTCCCAGCGCTCGACGTCTCGTATGAGGCAGCGCCTCACGAAGGGCGATGGGTGCTCGCAGCGCTCGAGCGCCGCCCGGGCCTGCGCGAGCTCCCGCCGGTGCGCTCCCAGAAGATCGTCGAGCATGGCGCCCCGCGCGTCGGGATCGAGCCTGTCGACGAAGCAGATCTTGAGGCGCGCGCAGACCGCCGCCAGCGCCTCGCCCGGCGATCCGCTCGGCAGCATCAGCAGGTCCCGCAGCCGCGCCCGGCCCGCCTCCGAGGCGCGCCAGCAGCGCTGGCCGGCAAGCTCATCGGCCGTCGGTGCCAGCAGCCCGGCGCGCGCGAGCGCCGCGATCCGTCCGTTGACCACGTCCGCGGTCGGCTCGAAGCGCGCGCCGCCGCCAACCCGCCGGACCGCCGCGACAAGCTCCGCCGCGCTCGCCGGCTGCTCGCTCACCACGCCGAGCACGGCCAGATCGAGCACGTCGCTGGGTGACCAAGGACCGGAACGGATCATGGCGGCAGCACTCACGATGGATCTCAATATTAATGCGAACAACCATCATGAGCAAGTGTCATATCCAATGATAAATGAACTTCTTCTTTGTAAAAAGAACAAATGAATTGTAGATCGTTTTAGCAATTACAAGTCATGAAACTTCCAACATGGATCGAGCTGGCCGGGTGCCTCAGCCGCCTGCGCCGGCCAGGCCGCGAAGCTCGCGCAGGTACCGATCGAGGATCGTCGGATCGTAGGTGGACCGCGGCTCGGCGGTCGCCACCTCGCCGATCCCGGCCGCCACGAGCGTGCGATAGTCCGCGAGCGCCGCGCCGGCCGCCTGCCGGTTTCCTTCCTCCGCCAGCGTCGCGACCCGCCGGAGCTGTACCGCCCATCCGGCAATGCGCCCGCGAATTCGACGATCCGCGGCGCGATACCAGCGCTCGGCGACCTTGCGGAGCTCGCGGTTGACCGTGTCGACGACCAGCCGGGTCAGGGGCACGTCGCGATCGGCGAGCGTTCTGTCGAGCAGGCCGGTGAAGATTTCCAGCTCCGCCATCTCGAAGGCGAGGTCGGTCCGCTCCGTGGGCGTCTGGCCATCGCCGACCGCCTCGAGATAGGCGACCAGATCGGCGCGCTCGCCCGCCTGGAGGCCGAGCGTGAAGTGGCGGTTGAAATGCTCGACCACATCGGCGAGGCCCGCAGCCCGACCGTCGTGAAAATAGGGCGGCGTGAAGTCGACATTCAGCAGCGTCGGCGTGTCGTAGTAGCCGCCCGTGCCGACGTCGTGCGACCGTCCGTCGAGGAACATCGCCGAGGGTACGTGGCAGGAGGCGCAGCTCACGCCGCCCATCCCCTCGAATGACTCGTGAAACAGCGCCTCGCCCCGTCGGGCCGCCCCTGATGCCACTTCGGTGAGCCGGCCGCCCGGCCCGAGCTTGGGGTTGGGCAGAAGCTCGAACTGCCGCATGTAGGCCACGAGCCCGTCCAGGACCGCCGGCAGGGGCTCCTCGCCCGCGAACTCGGTGACAATGACCTCGCGGGTGAACTCGCGCAGCGAGGCCGACCGGCCGTCGCGGCCGTAGGGCGCGGAATGCCTGCTGCCTCGCAGGCTCGGGATGTCCAGCGGGTTGAGCAGGCTGTCGTCGGCCTCGGGGTTGAAGAAGGGCCCCGTGACGTCGACGTTGCCCGGGCGCGACGAGTGGCCGGGCAGGAAGAAGGCGGGGTTCGCCTCGCCGCCCACATGGCAGGAGGCGCAACTGATCCCCGCACGCCGCGCCGGATCGCCCAGGACGTCGGGGGCGCTGAACGCGAGGTTGCCGAGCGCGACCAGAAAGCTCTGCCGGCCGCCCTGGCGCTCGACGGTGAGGATCTGGCGCGGCGCCTCGAGCGCCGGCTCCCCGAGGTCGGTGCCGGCCGGCAGCAGCCCGGCGTCGCCGGGTAGCGGCTCGGCCCGAGCCGTGGTGATGCTCACCGCAAGCGCCGCGCCGACGATCAGGCCGGCGGCCGCCAGCCGCCGGCCCGCGCACCCACACACCGGCCGCATCGCTGCCTCTGCCGCGAAGCGCCGGTGATCTCAGCCGCCGAGCTCGGGCCGTTCGAGACCGACCGTCCGGGCCACGTCCTGCAGGTCGCCGGCGAGCTGCTCGCTCAGCGCCATGACCCGGCTCTGGTTCATGGCGTCGATGGAGGGCGCGCCAAGCGCGCTGCCGAGCTCGACCATGCGCGCCACGACCCGCTGATGCAGGGCCGGATCCTGCTGCTCGACCGCGCGCGCGAAGACCAGGGCGTACAGCGCCTCGATGCCCTGAAGGTTGTCACGCATGTCCAGGAGCGAGGTGCCGGCGAACGGCGATTCGCCGCCGCCCGCCTTGGCCTCGCCGATCTCGTAGGCGATACCCGTCATGCCGTTCGCCAGGCCCTGGGGGTCGAGCTCCTGTGCCGCGAAGCCGTCCCGCAACGCCTCGATCTCGATCAGCAGCCGCTCGCTTAGCGCCTTCGCCCCGGCGACGTCGCCGGCCCGGAACAGGAGCGGCTCGATCGCATGGAAGCCGGACCTGGCGTCCGGCCAGCTGTCGATCGCCTCGTCGGCATCGGGGAAGTATTCGCCGAGGAACGTCTCGCCCCGCTCCCAGCCCACCCGGGCCGCGATCCAGTCGGACTTCGCCGCCTCGAGGTCGCCGGTCTCGATCGAGCCGGCCAGGCGCTCGGTGCCGACCGTCAGCCGATCGATCAGGCCGGCCGCATAGGGTCGAAAGGCCTCTGCGTCCACCTCGGCCGCCTGCGCCGAGGGCGCCAGTAGGCCGAGCGCCGCGGCGATCAGGATTGCCAGTCGCATCCATCATCCTCCAATTGCATTACGATGATGCGCCCGGGCCGGCGATCGCGCCCCCTGCCGACGGCAAACGGACGCGACCGGGCCCGGGACGGCGGAGCCGGCGGCGCTACTTCCAGCCGGCGCGGTCCATCAGCTTCACGGCCTCGGAGTTGTTCTCGCCGTACTTCGCGGCGTTGAGGTCGTCGGTCTTGATGTCGCCCCAGGCGGCCAGGATCGGATCCACCTCGACGCCTTCGACCACCGGGAACTCGTTGTTGCCCTCGGCGAAGTAGACCTGGGCCTGCTCGGTGGTGAGATACTCGAGGAGCTCGACCGCATTGTCCCGGTTGGGGGCGCCCTTGACGACGCCGGCGCCGCTGACGTTGGCATGGGTGCCGCGCCCGTCCTGGTTGGGGAAGATCACCCCCACGGCGTCCGCGACCTCGCGGTCGGCCGCGTCGTCGGACTTCATCAGCCGGACGAGGTAGTAGTGATTGACGACCGCGACGTCGCACTCGCCGGCTGCCACGGCCTCGATTTGGTCGGTATCGCCGCCTGCCGGCTGGCGCGCCATGTTCTCGGCCAGCCCCTTGGCCCAGGCCTCGGTCTCCTCGACGCCGTTGGTCTCGATCATCGAGGCGACGAGCGACTGGTTGTAGACGTTGGTGGACGAGCGGATGCAGACCCGGCCCTGCCATTCGGGCTCGGCGAGATCCTCGTAGCTAGCGAGGTCGTCCGGCTGCACCCGGTCCTTGGCATAGACGATGACTCGCAGGCGCTGGCTGAAGCCGAACCACTCGCCCTCGGGATGGCGCAGGCTTTCCGGGATGCTTTCCTCCAGGACCTTGGAGGAGATCGGCTGCAGGATGTCCGCCTCCTCGGCCCGCCACAGGCGGCCGGCATCGACCGTGATCAGGACGTCGGCGGGCGTGTTCGCGCCCTCCGCCCTGATCCGCTCGATCAGCTGGTCGGCCTCGCTCTCGATCAGGTTGACCTCGATGCCCGTTGCCTCGGTGAAGCCCTCATAGAGCCGGGTATCGGTGTCGTAATGCCGCGCGCTGTAGACGTTGACCTCCTCGGCCGCGCTCGCCGAGCCCGCACCGAGGGCCAGCGCCACACTCGCGGCACCGATCCGCCAGACGTTCCTTTGCATCGTCTCCTCCAGCAATCAGAGAATTGGGCTTAGCTGCGTGACAGCATAGAAGATCAGGGCATCCATAGCAAGACGAAGCCCAGGGCTATTTGGTCGCATCTGCACAAGAATTGGTATCGTTCTAAGCAATAACTTGCTTAACCTGAAACTGTTCTAAATACAGATGTGGCGTCCGCGGGATCAAGTGCCGATGGCCGTTCCCCTGCCGTCCGGGCAGCACGTGGGACCTACGGTCGGGCGAGTTCGCGGGTCAGCTTGAGCGCCGGTCCGGCGCGTGCATAATGCTGGCCGCGCTTGCGGGAGACGCGGCAATGGGCTCAATCTGGCCGACGGGCTGCGGCCCAACCTGTGCTGGACGCAACAGACCATGCTCTCGAAGCGCCGGTCAGGATGGCGCTTACGACCAGGTGGCGGCCGGGGCAACGAAGCGCTCCGCGCCGCTTCGGGTCCGGCCTTGATCGACTGACCGTCCGGAAGTCCTGCATGTCCGGCACGAGCGCACGCTCCCTGCTCGACTGTCTCGCCGCGCGGGCCGGTCTGGTCTGCGCAGTGGGTGCGGGCGGCAAGAAGTCGACCCTTTACCGCCTGGTTCAGGCGCACGCGTCGGTCGGGACCGCGCGGGTCGGCCTCTCCACCACCGTCCTGACCGCACCGCCTCCGCCCAGCCTTGGCGGTGTGCGCCTGATCGCGAACGCCCGCGAGCTGAGCCGCAGCGTACCACCGGCTGCGGTTGGCAACCCGCTCGTGATCTTCGCCGGGGAGTCGCCCAAGCCAGGCCGACTCGGCGGCGTCCCGCCCGAGGACCTTGCCGACCTTCATCGGCACGCCGGCTTCGACGTGACGCTGGTGAAGGCGGATGGCGCGCGCATGCGATTGATCAAGGCGCCCGCCGAGGATGAGCCCGTGCTGCCGCCGGGCACGACCACCGTGCTCGCCGTCCTTTCGATCAAGGCGATCGGCCAGCCGCTGGGCGAGACCGTCGCCCACCGGCCCGAGCGCGTCGCGGCCGTCACCGGGGCCATGCCCGGCGAGATCCTCACCGCCTCCCATCTCGCGCGGCTGCTCGCGAGCGAGACGGGCGCCCTGCACCGCGCTGACCAGGCCGAGGTCGTGCCAATCGTCAACATGGTCGATGACGATGCGCTGCGTGCCCAGGCGCGCGAGGTCGCCCGCGAAGCGCTCCGACTCACCCGGAGGTTCGATCGCGTCGTTCTGGCGGCAATGACCGCGCCGGACCCGATCATCGGGAGCGTCAGGCGATAAAGCATTGCCAGAGCGATCGGCCCAGAACGGAGCTTGCGCTCTTTTTCTACTTGTAGTGGAATGACGATCGCGCTCATCGACTGGATTGCCCGTGGCCTTCGATATCCAACGCCATCTCGTGCTGGTTCCGCCGCAGCGTGTCGAGACGAGCAACGCCAGGCGATTCCTGCAGCGGGTGCTGCCGGACAGCTGGCGTTTCGCCCATCAGATGACGCTCGACATGGCCCGCCAGGTCGAGTATCTCGCCTGGCCCGGCCGGGCGGAGGCGTTCGATACCTATTTCCTGCGCCAGGCGGAGGCCATGCTGCGGCAGCGTGGCCTCACCGAGCTGGTTCACGGCCATCCGGCCTCGGGGGCGGGCGTCGCGGAGGTCGCCCGCATCCGGCCCACGCAGGATGACTGCGCCATACGCTTCGCCCGCTGGGGCCGCTCGATCGTCGCCGCGGTCCTGCTCGAGCTCGACGAGACCGCCGAGGTGACCAACGCGCACCAGGCGCTGACCTATCTCTTGACCGGCGAGCTGAGCCTCGCCAAGGCTGCCGCGTCGTGGACCGTGGGCCGGGGCATGGGCCTCGTCGAGCAGGCGTTGCGCGGCTTGCCCGGCTATGCCCTCGTGCTGCTCGCCGCGAGTCCGAACGACACCGCCGAGCGGTTCATGGCGCGCGACGCCTTCTGGGCCGCGGTCATGAGCCGGATCTGACCTCCTTCACGATCCGGGCGCCGTCGCGGTCGATCTCGGGCGTCATTGTCGCCGCCGGCCCGAGCCGGTATGAGGGACCTCGACGTCATCCGGAATCGAGGTCCGGACCGGGGAGGCGGCGAGCGTGGCCACTAACCAGCACGTCCTGGCAATCGATCAGGGTACGACCAGCACCCGGGCGATGGTCTTCGACCGGTCGGGCGAGCCGCTCGCGAGCAGCCAGCGGGAATTCGAGCAGCACTACCCGAAGCCGGGCTGGGTCGAGCACGAGCCCGAGACCATCTGGCGCGACACGGTCGAGCTCGGGCGCGAGGCGATCGCACGGGCCGGCCTCGAGCCGGATGCGGTCGCGGCGATTGGCATCACCAACCAACGCGAGACGGTGGTGCTCTGGGAACGCGCCACCGGCAAGCCGGTCCACCGGGCGATCGTCTGGCAGGACCGGCGCACCGCCGAGCTCTGCCGCAAGCTGTCCACCGATGGTCACGACGTCCTGGTCCGCGAGCGCACCGGCCTGGTGATCGACCCGTATTTCTCCGCCAGCAAGCTCGCCTGGCTCCTCGAGCAGGTGGACGGCGCCCGACGCGCCGCCGAGCGCGGCGACCTCGCGTTCGGCACCGTCGACAGCTTCCTTTTGTGGCGCCTGTCCGGCGGCAAGGTGCACGCGACCGACGCGACCAACGCCTCGCGCACCATGCTGTTCGACATCCATCGCCAGGACTGGGACGACGATCTGCTCCGCCTGCTCGGCATCCCGCGCGCCGTGCTGCCTGAGGTCATGGACAGCAGCGCCCGCTTCGCGACGACGCCGGCAGAGCTGTTCGGCGCGCCGCTGCCGGTCACCGGCATCGCCGGCGATCAGCAGGCCGCGACCGTCGGTCAGGCCTGCTTCCAGCCCGGCATGGTTAAGAGCACCTACGGCACCGGCTGCTTCGCCCTGCTGAACACCGGCCACATTGCGGTGCCCTCGCAGAACCGCCTGCTCACCACGGTCGCGTACCGGCTAGATGGCAAGCCCACCTACGCCATCGAAGGCAGCATCTTCGTCGCCGGCGCGGCGGTGCAGTGGCTGCGCGACGGCCTGAAGCTGATCGGCCAGGCCGGTGAGACCGAGCCGCTGGCCGCCAACATCTACGACACCGGCGGGGTTTACCTCGTGCCCGCCTTCGTCGGGCTCGGCGCGCCGCACTGGGATCCCGATGCGCGCGGCGCGCTGTTCGGCCTGACCCGAAACACCGGCATCCCTCAGATCGTGCGCGCGGCGCTCGAGTCGGTCGGCTATCAGACCCGCGATCTCATGATGGCGATGCAGGCCGATCTCGGCGAGGATCATGGCGCCGCCGGAGCGCTGCGGGTCGACGGCGGCATGGTTGCCAACAACTGGGTCTGCCAGTTCCTGGCCGACATCCTGGACGTGCCGGTCGAGCGGCCGGCGGTGACCGAGACGACGGCGCTGGGCGCCGCCTTCCTCGCCGGCCTGCAGGTCGGCGTCTACGAGTCCCTCGATGCGCTCGCCCGGACCTGGCGTTGCGGCCGCCGCTTCGAGCCGCAGATGAGCGAGGCCGATCGCCACCGCCTGTATGGCGGCTGGCTCGAGGCGGTGCGCCGCACCCGTGGCCCGTTGAGCCGATAGGATGGCAGGTCTCGGCCTTCGCGACGGCGCCGCGCGCGCCCTCTTCGTCCGGCCACCCCGCGCTTGGACCGTCTTCCTTCTGCTCCTGGTGCCGCTGCTCGCCAGCTGCGGGATCAACACCATCCCGACGCTGGACGAGCAGGTGAACGCCGCCTGGGCCCAGGTGCAGAACCAATATCAGCGGCGCGCCGACCTGATCCCCAACCTGGTCGAGACGGTCAAGGGCTATGCCCAACAGGAAAGGGAGGTGCTGACCGAGGTGACCGAGGCGCGCGCCAAAGTCTCCCAGATGCAGCTGCCGCCGGATATCCTGACCAACCAGGAGGCGCTGCGGCAGTTCGAGCAGAACCAGGCGCAGCTGACCGGCGCGCTCGGGCGACTCATGGTGGTGGTCGAGCAGTATCCCGATCTGAAGTCGAACCAGAACTTCCTCGCCCTGCAGTCGCAGCTCGAGGGCACCGAAAACCGCATCGCCGTGGCGCGTCGGGACTACATCCAGACGGTCCAGGCCTACAACACCGAGATCCGGACCTTCCCGGGTCGCTTCTGGGCGATGGTCTATGGCGCCGAGCCCAAGGCGAGCTTCACCGCGAGCGCCGGTGCGGAGCAGGCGCCGCGCGTCACGTTCTGAGCCATGCGCCACGCGATCGCAGCGTTGGCTCTGCTGCTCGCGCTGCTGTCGGCCGCCGCCGGCGTGGCCCAGCCAACGTTTCCGGAGCTCACCGGCCGCGTGGTCGACCAAGCCGGCCTGCTCGGCGAGCGCGACCAGGCCGAGCTCGAGGCTGCGCTGGCCGACTTGGAGCGGGATACCGCGCATCAGATCGTCGTCGCGACGCTGCCCTCGCTTGGGGGGCTTCCGATCGAGGAATATGGCTATCAGCTCGGCCGCCACTGGGGCATCGGCCGGGAAGGCGAGGACGACGGCGCGCTCCTGATCGTGGCGCCCGAGGAGCGCGAGGTTCGGATCGAGGTCGGCTACGGCCTCGAGGGCGAGCTGACCGATGCGCGAAGCCGGCTGATCATCGAGAACGAGATTCTGCCGCGCTTTCGCCAGGGCGACTTCGCGGCCGGCATCAGGGCTGGCGTCGCCGCGATGATCGATACTCTCGGCGGCACCTACGACCCGGCGCTGCCGGCGGTCGAGCCTGGGGAGCGAGAGCGGGCGCCGTCACCGCTGCCGCTCGCGGTGATGCTCCCGATCGTGCTGATCATTCTCTTCAACGCGATGTCCGGCTCCCGCGGTCGCGGGCGGCGTCGGGGCCGCCATCGGCGCGGTTACGGCTGGCCGGTCGTCGTCCCCGGCGGCTTCGGCGGCCGGCGTGGCGGGTCCTCCGGTCGCGGAGCAGGCGGCGGGTTCAGCGGTGGCGGCGGCGGCTTCGGCGGCGGCGGTGCGTCGGGCAGCTGGTGACATGGCATTTCTGACCGACGAGGATCGGCAAGAGATCGCCGCCGCGATCGCCGAGGCGGAGCGCAGGACCAGCGGCGAGCTGGTCGCGGTGGTCGCGGGCGCCGCGAGCGGTTATCGACACATCGCGATCCTCTGGCCGGCGCTGATCGCGCTCCTGATGCCGGCGGTGCTCCTGACCGTGCGGCCGGAGACCGGCGCCTGGCCGCTTTACCTCATGCAGGCCGGTCTGTTCGTCGTCCTTGCCCTGATCGCTCATCTGCCGGCGGTGCGCCCTGCGCTGGTGCCCAGGTCGATCAAGCGCCGGCGGGCGAGCCGCCTCGCCCGCAAGCAGTTCTTCGAGCAGGGGCTGCACCTCACCGGGGCGCGGACCGGGGTCCTGATCTTCGTCTCGGTCGCCGAGCATTATGTCGAGATCATCGCGGATGGAGGCATCAACTCCGTGGTCCCGCCCGGCACATGGGACCAGGCTGTGGCCGAGTTCGTCGAGCGCGTCCGTGCCGGCAAGATCGCCGAAGGGTTCCTCGCGGCGATCGCCCTGGTCGGCGACCAGCTCGCCCAGCACTTCCCGGGCCGAGCCGAGGATATCGACGAGCTGCCGAACCGCCTGATCGAGATCTGACGGGCCGGTAGGGTCACGCCATACCGGTCGTTCCGGGTCGAGGTTCGATCAGCTTACCCGCCAGCCTCAGCTGACAAGCGCGATCTCGCCGAGGACCGCCGCGAAATGACAGGCCGCGCCCGCCAGCACGAGCCCGTGCCAGATGGCGTTGTGGTAGGGCAGCCGCGTCCACAGGTGGAAGATTACTCCCAGGCTGTAGAGGAGGCCGCCTGCTGCAAGCAGAATGATGCCGGGCAGCGACACCGTATCGAACAGCGGGCCGATCGCCACTACGATGGTCCAGCCGAGCAAAAGGTAAATGGCGGTCGAGATGCCCTCGAAGCGCAGCGGACAAAGCAGTTTGACTGCCACCCCGCCGATCGCAGCCAGCCACACGAACACCAGCAATCCCATGCCCCAGGGCCCGCCGATGGCGATCAGGGCGAACGGCGTATAGGTCCCGGCGATCATCACGAATATCGCGGCATGATCCAGCCGCTGGAATCTGGCTTTCCAGGCGCCACTGCTGGTCAGGTTATACAGGGCCGAGCACCCCAGCATGGCGAGCAGCCCCGTTCCGTAGAGAGCAAGGCTGGCCAGCAGCTTGGGATCGGCACGGGGTGGCACCACTGCGGCCAGTGCACCACAGGCGGCGAGTCCCAAGCCAAGGCCGATCACGTGGATCAGCCCGTCCGCGATCCGTTCGGATCCCCTATACCCGCCAATGCGACGCAAACGCCGCTCCATCCGGTCGCTCTCGCGTCACGGCCTTCGCTCCCGAAGCCCGTCGCTCCGGGCAGGGTGACACGAGCGTGCGAGGCAAGCTCCGGCAGGCTGCAGGCTCAGCGACGCTTCGACTTATGGTCGGCGATCGACACGGTCCAGGTCCGGGTCCAGAAGCGCACCGTCTGCCGGATCATCTCATTCATCATCGCCGACTGCTGCCGGTGCATTTCCGCGGTCCAGAAACCACGCGCGGCACCGGCCCAGCTATTGGCGGCGCTCATCCAAAGGCTCAGCCATGGATTGGACAATGAGGATCTCCTGTTCGCTTTGAGGATAACCACAGATGCCCCGAGAAGATGAAGCCGGCCGATTGCGCTTCGAGGCACCTGTCCTCCTGCATGGAGTGCTAGAGCAGCATCCGAATAGACGAGATCGGCAAGGGCGATCATCGTCCGGATAAAGCTGCTCTAACCAAAAAAAACAGAGCAATTTCACCCGATGAGCGGAAGATACCGCGATCCGAAGCGGGTCCACCTCATCGGGAATTGCTCTAATACCCCTCGCGCTCCAAACGCTTGCGCAGCGCCTTGCGGCGACGCCGCACCGATTCGGCCTGCTCCCGAGCCCTTCGTTCCGACGGCTTTTCGTACGCCCGCCGACGTCTCAGCTCGCGGAAGAGGCCCTCGCGCTGAAGCTTGCGCTTGAGCGCCCGCAATGCGCCCGTGACGTCGTTATCGCGGACGAAGACCTGCATGCCGGCTCCTTTCAGTAGGGGCTTTGTGGCTCGGCGCCGGCGTGCCGCGATGCGCAACGCTGCCGCCGGTGCTCCTGCGCCTGTTCCGACGGCGGGGCGCTCTCGCCGCCGGGGTCACCGAGGCGGAGTGCCAGGGATGGTCGGCGACCACGGGGATGCGGATCTTGATCAACGCCTCGATGTCGCGCAGATACGCGCGCTCCTCGGCATCGCAGAAGGAGATCGCCACGCCGCTCCGGCCCGCCCGTGCGGTGCGTCCGATCCGGTGGACATAGCTCTCGGGCACGTTCGGCAGGTCGTAGTTGATGACGTGGCTGATGCCGTCGACATCGATACCGCGCGCCGCGATGTCGGTCGCCACCAGCACCCGGCCGGCACCGGTGCGGAAACGCTCGAGCGCCCGGGTGCGCGCCGTCTGCGATTTGTTGCTGTGGATCGCATCGGCCTGGACCCCGATGCGGGCCAGCTCCTGAGCGACCCGGTTGGCGCCATGCTTGGTGCGGGTGAAGACCAGCGCCCGGTCGATCGCCGGGTCCTGCAGCATCCGGCCCAGCAGCGGCCGCTTGTCGGTCCGCTCCACGAACATGACCCGCTGCTCGACCTGCTCGACAGTCGAGGCGACCGGATTGACCGCGACCTTGACCGGATTGGTGAGGATGCTGTCCGCCAGCGCGGCGATCTCCGCCGGCATGGTGGCCGAGAAGAGCAGCGTCTGGCGCCGCCCGGGCAGCGCTCTGATCACCCTCTGGACGTCATGGATGAAACCCATGTCGAGCATTCGGTCGGCCTCGTCCAGGACGAATACCGCCAGCCGGTCGAGCCGGACGAAGCCCTGGCCCATCAGGTCGAGCAGGCGTCCGGGCGTGGCGACCAGGATGTCGACACCGCGCGCGAGCGCGCGGACCTGCGGGCTCTGGCCGACGCCGCCGAACACGACGGCGCGGGTCAGCTTCAGATAGCGGCCGTAGACGGCGAAGCTGTCCTCGATCTGCGCGGCAAGCTCGCGGGTCGGGGTCAGCACCAGAGCACGGCAGGACTTCGCCACGGGACGCTGGCCGTCGCTGGCCAGTCGCTGCAGGATCGGCAGCGCGAAGGCGGCCGTCTTGCCGGTTCCGGTCTGAGCGCAACCGAGCAGGTCGCGGCCCCGGAGCAGATGGGGGATCGCCTGCGCCTGGATCGGCGTCGGCGTGGTATAGCTCTCGGAGCGGACGGCGCGCTGTAGCGGCTCGATCAGCCCGAGATCAGAGAAGGAAGCCAAGTGACAGTTTCTTTCAACGATGGCCATGCGCCGGCACGCGACCGGCGCTGGTCGGTTCAGGCCATCCCGCGCGCGGCCGAGGCAGCCTCTCAGTTCATCGGTTTGTCTCGGGATGCAGCGGCCGGCTTCGATGGGCAGGCCTGCTTTGCGCGCTCGCGAGGATCGGGGCCTTTTGCACCCTGGCCATAAATGCGGATTGGCAGAGGTGAAATCAAGTCCAAGTGTCCGGCGCACGGGCGGGAGCCGAGCGCGACGGTCGCAAAAGAGGCACCGGCAGGTGACGGCGTCGGCTACATTTGAGCTCCATGTCCGCTGGCGCCGGAACCATGCCTGCCGTTCTCGAGGTCGAGCACCTGACCACCCGCTTCGCCACTCCCGAGGGCGAGGTCGCGGCGGTCAGCGACGTGAGCTTCGTCCTTGGCCAGGGCGAGACCCTCGGCGTGGTCGGGGAATCTGGCTCCGGCAAGACGCAGGCATTCCTGTCCATCATGGGCCTGCTGGCGAAGAACGGCCGCACCACGGGCAGCGCACGCTTTCGCGGCAAGGAGATCCTGAACCTGCCGGCCAAGCAGCTGAACGACATCAGAGGCGTCAAGCTCTCGATGATCTTTCAGGACCCGATGACCTCCCTCAATCCGTATCTGCGCATCTCGCGCCAGATGACCGAGGTGCTGGTCGAGCACAGGGGCCTGAGCGGGCGCGAGGCGCGGGAGCGTAGCGTCGAGCTGCTCGAGCAGGTCGGGATTCCGGCTGCCCGGAGCCGGCTCGATCTCTATCCGCACGAGTTCTCGGGCGGCATGCGCCAGCGGGTGATGATCGCCATGTCGCTCCTATGCCAGCCGGCCGTCCTCATCGCCGACGAGCCCACGACCGCGCTCGACGTCACCGTGCAGGCGCAGATCCTAGAGCTTCTGCACGAGCTCCGGCGCGAGATCGGCGCGGCGATCGTGCTGATCACCCATGACCTCGGCGTGGTCGCGGGCCTGTGCGACCGGCTGATGGTCATGTATGGCGGCCGCGTGGTCGAGGAGGGGCCCATCGAGGCGGTGTTCGAGGATCCACAGCATCCTTACACCCAAGGCCTCCTGCACTCGATGCCGAGGCTGGATCAGGGCAAGGCGGAGCAGCTCGCGACGATCGCCGGTCAGCCGCCCGACCTCCAGGCGCTGCCGCCCGGCTGCTCGTTCAACGAACGCTGCGCGCACGCATTCGATCGATGTCTGCGCGAGCGGCCGGAGCTTCGCCGGTTCGCGCAGTCACGGCTCAAGGCCTGCCATCTGGATCGCCTGTCGTGAGCGCACCCCTGCTCACCGTGTGCGACCTCGAGGTGCACTTTCCGGTCGTGATCGGCGGCATGTTCCGGCGCCGGCACGTCGCGCTGAAGGCGGTCGACGGCGTGAGCTTCGAGCTGCACCAAGGCGAGACGCTCGGCATCGTCGGCGAGTCCGGCTGCGGCAAGTCGACCCTCGGCCGCGCGGTGCTGCGCCTGATCGAGCCGACCGGGGGGCATGTGGTGTGGCTGGGCGAGGACCTCGGCGGGCTTCGCGCCGAGGCGATGCGGCAGAAGCGGCGCGAGATGCAGATCGTGTTCCAGGACCCGCTCGCATCGCTCGACCCGCGCATGACGGTGGGCGACAGCATCGCCGAGCCCCTGATCACCCACGAGCCGGGCCTCGCCAGGGCCGAGGTGAGGACGCGGGTGCGGGAGACGATGGCCAGGACCGGGCTTTCGCCGCAGATGATCAACCGCTACCCGCACGAGTTCTCGGGCGGGCAGTGCCAACGGATCGGCGTCGCTCGGGCGATCATCCTGCAACCGAGGCTGATCGTCTGCGACGAGCCGGTCTCGGCGCTCGACGTCTCGATCCAGGCGCAGATCATCAATCTCCTGGCGCGGCTGCAGCGCGAGCTCGGTCTCGCGCTGCTTTTCATCAGCCACGACCTCTCGGTGGTCCGCCACGTCAGCCAGCGGATTCTCGTGCTCTATCTCGGAAAGACGATGGAGCTGGCCGGCCGCGACACGCTGTTCCAGGCGTCCAGGCATCCCTATACCAAAGCCCTGATCTCGGCGGTGCCGATCCCGGACCCGAAGCTCGAGCGGGCAAAGCGGCGGATCGTGCTCGGCGGGGAACTGCCCTCGCCCCTCGCCCCGCCGTCCGGCTGCGTGTTCCGCACCCGCTGCCCGCTCGCCGCCGGGATCTGCGCGCGCGAGGTGCCGGCGATCGAGCGGATCGGGCCGGATCACCAGGTCGCCTGCCACCGCTGGCGCGAGGTGTGAGCCAACTTGCCCGAGCCGCTTGCCCTTTACTCGGCCTGATGTTGTCGAGCCAATATCAGAAGCGAGATCCGCTCATGGCACAAGTCATCGTCCGAAACCTCGACGATACGGTCGTCGAGCGCTTGAAGCAGGTCGCCAAGCGACGGGGCCACTCTCTCGAGCAGGAGCTGCGGGATATACTTTCGGCGGCAGCGAAACCTTCCCGTGCCGAAATGATCGCCGAGATCGACCGGATTCGCGCCATGACTCCACGTAAGCTTCAGTCCGGCTCGACCGATCTCATTCGCGAGGATCGTGATCGGGGATGGGATTGATCATCGACGCGAGCGTCGTCGTCAAATGGTTCATCGACGAGTCGGATTCCGAAGCGGCTCATCTCATCCTCGATCGCGATGAAGTTCTACTCGCGCCCGATCTCCTGGTCGTCGAGGTCTGCAACACGGCGTGGCGGCGCTCTCGGATCGGGGACATCAGCCAAGCCCAGTGTCCGTGCGATTGCCGATCGGGTCCTGAAGACGCCCGTTACGCTGCGGCCCACGGCTCCGCTGGCTCCGGCGGCGGCATCCATTGCTCTGGCTCTCGATCACGCCATCTACGACTGCTTCTATCTGGCCTTGGCGGAGATCGAAGGAATGAGGCTCGCGACCGCAGATCGCCGGTTTCTTGCCAAACTGCCAGGAACACATTGGCAGGATTATGCAATATTGCTGGAGCGAGCCTGAAGAGCCCGCCCGCTGCCCGGTCGGCATGAATACAGTTCGCGACCGGCATGACTCGTCATCGACGCCATGGCTAAGATGAAAGGAGTTGGCGGGGGGAACGGCAAGCCGCGCGGCAACAGCCGGAGAGGGACGATGATCGTGGTGGTGTTTCAGGTCACCATGCGCGAGGGGCGTACGCAGGACTACTTCGATCTCGCCGCCGAGCTGCGCGCCGAGGCCGAGCAGATCGACGGGTTCATCTCGGTCGAGCGCTTCGAGAGCCTCTCGACGCCGGGCAAGTACGTCTCCCTGTCGTTCTGGCGTAACGAGGCCGCGGTCCGGGCCTGGCGCGAGCACCTGCGCCATCGCCGCGCGCAGGAACTCGGCAAGCGCGAGATCTTCGAGGATTTCCGGATCTCGGTCGCCGAGGTGGTGCGGGACTACACGCGCGCCGATCGAGTGGCAGAGGAGCGGGCCGCCGAGTGAAGAGCGGCCGGGGTCGATCGCCCGCTCAGGCGCCGCCCGCGAGAATCTTGGGCTGCAGGCGGCTGATCACCGAGAAGGCGTCGTAGGCGTCGGGGTCGTCTTGCGGCTTTTCGCCCTCGTGCACCAGGATGTCCATGTCCGCAGTGTAGCGCCCAGAGCCGCCTCCACCGAACATCGGCACCGACAGCCCGACCCCGAAGTTCGAGCCGCCGCCGATTCCCACCCCGACCTCCGGCGAGCCTCCGTAGCCGGAGAATTCCTGCACAGTGTCGCGATCGACGACCTCGAACCAGTCGTGGCCGGTCTGCACCGTCAGCTCGGCCGCCCGGTAGAGCAGGTAATCCTCGACCGTCTGCCGCGAGGTGGCCGAGTTGCCGGCGAAGCTGACCCGGTATCGGTTGTCTTCGATCTGCTGCTCGCTGTAGCCGTACCCGTCGCGGGCCTGCTGATAGGGCGTCGGCCCACCGGCACAGGCGGCGAGCAGGCATAAGGTCGCGGCGGCGAGCGAGGTTCTGGTCATGGAGGCTGGCATCTCTACTGGACCGGAGCGTGCACGACCGTGGGACCGAGCTGCCTCAGCACGTCCCGAGCGTCGTAGGCATTGGGATCGTCCTCCGGCTTCTCGCCCTTGTGGAGGACGATGTCGGCGAACGCCGCGTAGCTGTCGATCGGGTACGCGGTGTAGCTCGTGGTGCCGATGCCCCAGCCGATCGCCCGATGGCTGTCGAAGAACACCGGGGCATTCGTGAAGCCGCTGCCCTGATAGGCGGTCGAGCGCTCGAGGTCCTGTCTCACCACGGTGAAATAGTCGTAGCCCTTCTCCAGCGTGAGCTCGGCCGCTCGATGGAGCAGGTAGTTCTGCACGACGTCGCGCGGCGTGACCGAATTGCCCGCGAAGGTGACCCGGTACCGGTTGCTCTCGAGCTGCTGATCGGAATAGCCGAAGCCGCCGTCTGCGGGCTGATAAGGCGTGGGCGCAGCGCAGGCGGCGAGCAGCAGGCCCAGCGTGAGGACCAGCAATGATGTGGCTGGTCTGCCCATGGGTGGTGCCTCGATCGGTTCGGACCAGACTTTCGAATATGGCCCGGGCAGCAGCGACCTCCAAGCTCGAAGCAGCGCGAGAGCCTGCGACGGTCCGGCGCTGAAACCTTGATCGCGCCCGGTCGCTCCAGGAGTCGATCCGCGCGGCGAAGGCTGCGCGGCAGCCCCCGACCCATCGAGCGAACGGAGAAGCGGCCGTGTCCCATCACCTCAGCAGCAAGAAGATCGCAATCCTGGCAACCGACGGCTTCGAGCAGTCGGAGCTCACCGAACCCAAGCGCGCGCTCGAGGAGGCCGGCGCGACGGTCCACGTGATCTCGCCGAAGAGCGGCAAGATCCGCGGCTGGGA
>Ga0299914_10000735_pt1 | contig 20462 bp, 14 predicted proteins | sample RVTome_10_FD_201361 | JGI IMG/M metagenome (GOLD analysis project Ga0299914, IMG submission 201361) | Soil microbial communities from uranium-contaminated site in the Upper Colorado River Basin, Wyoming, United States - RVT153D57 (version 2) ...
CAAACCGAAGCGGCACGGGCGATCGGGCTCACCTTCGGCGGCATGCTCCGCCTGATCATCCTTCCCCAGGCCCTCCGGTCCGTCGTCCCACCGCTGATCAATATCTTCATCGCGTTGACGAAGAACAGTTCGGTCGCGGGTGGCTTCTTCGTGGCCGAGCTTTTCGGCGTCGCGCGTCGGCTCGCCAACGCCAACCCGGCCGACGTGATAGCCGTACTGATCGGGGTCGGTGTGTGCTACCTCGCCATCACCATTCCGGCCGGAATCCTTGCCGGGTACGTCGAGCGGAAGGTGGCGTTCGCACGATGACCGCCGTTCTGTACGACTACCCGGGCCCGCGCGCGCGGCGACGGACCCTGATCTACTCGCTCATCGGCACGGTCGTCATCGTCGGGCTGCTGTACCTTGCGTATCGCGAACTCGACTCGCGCGGTCAATGGGACGCTGAGCGCTGGCAAGTCTTCTGGGATCCGCCGCAGAGCCAGACCGCTTCCGACGTCTGGCGCTCACTTCTCGTTACAGGTATCGGCGCCACGTTGCAGGCAGCAGGGATCGCCGCCATCCTCGCGCTCGCGGCCGGTCTCGTGCTCGCCATCGGTCGCACGTCTCTCACCTTCGCCGTGCGACTGCCGTTTGCCGCCGTCATCGAGTTCTTCCGGGGTATCCCGGTCGTCTTGCTGATGTTCTTCGGAGTCGTGGCGCTCGGTCTGCCGATCTTCTGGGGCGTCGTCTTCGGCCTGACCATCTACAACGGTGCCGTCATGGCAGAGATCCTGCGGGCCGGCCTCGTCTCGCTGCCCAAGGGGCAGACCGAGGCTGCATACGCAGTCGGACTCACGCGAACGCAGACGCTCTTCACGATCCTGCTGCCGCAGGCGGTCCGGCGCATGCTGCCGTCGCTGATCAGCCAGCTCGTGGTCCTGCTGAAGGACACCTCACTGGGGTTCATCATCGGGTACGCCGAACTGCTGCGAAGGGTTCAGACCAACACGCAGTTCTTCGGCCAGCGTTACTGGTTCCAGTTCTTCGTCGTCGGTGCGGCGATCTACATTGCGATCAACTTCAGCCTTTCGCGCCTGGCCGTGTGGCTGGAACGTCGCGGAAGCCCGAAGGCAGCCGGCGGGGTCGCCAAGGCCGCAGAGCCGGTCGGCGGCCAGGTGAGCGGCGTGGAGGCGGCACCCTGACGCGGAGGCTCACTGGACGCGGCTACCCGCGGGTGGCGCGTCCTGTTCGGCCCTCCGGCGGGCCGGCGTCGCGCTGACGACGTACGTCCAGCAGTGCCATCCCGGCTTCGCTTTGCGACACGCCGTCCACATCCGGGTGTCCGATGTGCCAGAATTCCGCGGTGCACATGCGACGGCTCGGCGGCCTGCTCCTGGTCCTGACAACTGGGCTCAGCGGCTGCACGCCGGAGCCAGATCCAAACCTCATCGACGTCGGAGCCACCGATTTCGCGCCGCACAGTACACCGGCCCAACTGGCGGCAGCCCGAGATGTCACGATCGGCATCACCGGCAACGACGTCGACGAGGACAACGTGCCGGTGAGCTTCGAGGCAGAACTCGGCAAGATGATCGCCGGAGCGCTGGGAATCGCAGCTCACGAGATCAGCTGGGTGCAAACCGATGCGCTCAACCATGAGCGGCTGATCGAAGACGGCCACGTCGATCTGGTGATCGCCGCGATGCCGATGACCGAGCGCAGCCTAGAGATCGTTGACTTCGCCGGCCCTTACCACGTTGGACGGGTAGCGACGTTGGGCGGGTCTGCCGCGGACGATGCCGAGCGGGTCTGCGCCACTGCGGAGATCGGCCACCTCGTGCCGGCGGCCACCGTCGTCGGTACGGTTCAGGACTGCACCGATGCGCTCGTGGATGGCAGTGTCGACACTGTCCTCGCCCCGGACCTGGTCCTTGCCGCCGAGGCGACCTCCCATCTGCGCATCGGCGACACCGACTTCGAGCCGCTGAACTACGGCATCGGGCTGCGAAAAGGTGACGATGATCTGCGCTCGCTCGTGACCGAGGTGCTCGCAACCGTCGCCGAGGACGGCCGGTGGGAGGCGGCGTGGACATCGACTCTCGAGCCGGTCCTCGGGGCGGCCAACCCGCCGCCGCTCGGATCGGACTGATGCCGCGGCTTATTGATCGGACGCTGTGGGCCGCCCACCAGGCTTGTCGGTCCCGTACCACCCGCACGCGCCTAGTACGGCAGGGATACGCCTGCTGAACGTGATCGAACGTCAGCGGGCGAACTCGGTGGCTCGGGATTCGCGGACGACGGTGATCCGGATCTGGCCGGGATAGGTGAGCTCTTCTTCCACCTGCTTGGCGATGTCGCGGGCAAGCACTCCCGCCGCCAGGTCGTCCACCACCTCCGGCAACACCATGACGCGGACCTCGCGGCCGGCCTGCATGGCGAACACCTTCTCGACACCGTCGTGGTTCTTGGCGATCTCCTCGAGGCGCTCGAGCCGCTTGACGTAGGCCTCCAGCGACTCACGCCGCGCTCCCGGCCGCCCACCCGAGATGGCATCGGCCGCTTGAGTCAGCACCGCCTCGATAGTCCGGACCTCGACTTCGTTGTGGTGCGCCTCGATGGCGTGCACGACGTCCTCGTGCTCGCCGTACCGGCGGGCGATCTCCGCCCCGATGATCGCGTGGCTGCCTTCGACCTCGTGAGTGAGCGCCTTACCGATGTCGTGAAGAAGTGCACATCGCTTGACCAGTGGCACTTCAATACCGAGTTCGGCGGCCATCATCCCGGCGATGTGCGCTGACTCGACCAAGTGCTTCAACACGTTCTGGCCGTAGGAGGTTCGATATCGAAGTCGCCCGAGCAACGCGACCAGGTCGGGATGGAAGTCGGTCAACCCGACGTCGACCAGGGCGTCCTCCCCGGCCCGCACGCAGAGGCGCTCGACCTCGGCCTTGCTCAACTCGTACTGCTCCTCGATGCGGTGCGGGTGGATCCGCCCGTCCAGCACTAGCTCTTCGAGGGTGAGCCGCGCGACTTCGCGGCGCACCGGATCGAAACACGAGAGCAGCACCGCCTCCGGCGTGTCGTCGATGATCAGGTTAACCCCGGTGACCTGTTCGAAGGCCCTGATGTTGCGCCCTTCGCGGCCGATGATGCGGCCCTTCATCTCGTCGGCCGGCAAGTGCAGCACCGATACCACGGACTCCGCGGTCTGCTCGGAGGCGAGCCGCTGGATCGCCAGGGTGATGATCTCGCGGGCGCGGGCGTCACCCTGCTCCTGGGCCTCCCGCTCGATGTCGCGAACAAGCATCGCGGCCTCGCGTTTGGCCTGCGCCTCGACCGCCGCCACGAGTTCGGCCTTCGCCTGCTCCGCGGTCAACTCGGCAGTGCGCTCGAGGATCTGCCTTCGATGCGTTTCCAGCTGGTCGAGCTCTCTTGACCGTTGCTCGAGCGTGGCCTCACGTTCGGCCATCGCGGCGACGCGCTCATTGTGGGTCCGTTCGTCCGTGTCGAGCCGCTCTTCGCGCTCGCTCAACCGGTTCTCCCGGCGTTCGAGGTCCAACCGAAGATCTTTGAGGTCGTCGCGCATCGCCCTGATGTCGGCTTCGGCCTCGTCTCTAGTGGCCTTGGCGTGATCGACCAACTGCGCGGCCTGCTGGCGCAATCGGTCGGCTTCGTCCCGAGCCTGGCTGCGCAGCTGCTCGGCTTCCAGCCGCGCGTCGGCAAGCAACTGGTCCGCGGCCTGGCGCATCGAGCCGGGACGCCGAAGCAGGATCCATGCGACCACACCGAGCGCGGCCGCTACCAGAACGAGTCCGACGACCAGGAATACGGCTGTGATTGCGCTTTCCATCGGTCGGCTCCTCTATGTCGTCGCCCGCACGCGGACGTCTTCTCATCGCGTCCGTTACCGCGTGCCGCGGCGACACCTCGAGGGCACCGCGCCGGTGCGCCGTCGTGACACCCCAGCCGACCGGGTTGCCAAGCCCACTGGCTGAGGCGCCATCCGCGTATGCGCAAGTAGCCCGCTGGGTGCGGGCGATCGCGCCGACGCGGGTAAGCGTCAGCTCCGGCCCGGCCAGTAGCCAGGACCTAATCTCACCTACCGGTCGGTGACCGGAGTAGTTGCGGGGTAGTTACGTGTGTCGTGTTGTATGCGGATCCGCGGTAGCGGACATCTTCTTGACCATTGAGGCTACGAGGGCGAGCCGTTGTCGGTCAAGGTGTCAGCGTTACAAAATCGAGACCTTTGCTCTCAACGCGACGTCCGGATGCAGGCGCCCTGGGCTGTGTTGCCGAGATCCGACGGACGCGGGCAGCGGATCGATGTGCTCTCACCAGGCGTCTTCGGACGCAAGCTCGGCCTCGTCGACCCCCTCGCGTTCGAGCGCCTCCCGCACGACGCGGAAGGACAACCCCGCCGGATACCCCTTGCGAGCGAGCATCCCGGCAAGTCGCCGAGTCCGGGTCGCGGCGTCGAGCCCACGGGTCGAGGGGAGTCGGCGGGCCACCAGCGCCCGCGCCGTGGTCTCCTCCTGCTCAGGCGCGAGTTGGGCCACGGCTTCGTCGACGAGAGCCGAATCGACCCCCCTGCGCCGCAACTCGTGCGCGAGCGCCTTCTTGGCCAGCCCGCGACCGGTGTGGCGGGACTCGACCCACATCCGGGCGAACATCGCATCGTCGATCAATCCAACGTCGTCGAACCGATCGAGGACCCGATCTCGGACCTCTGCCGGAACACCCCGGCGGGCCATCGCATCGTCCAGCTGTGCACGAGTCTGCGGCGCAGCGGCGAGCTTGCGCAGTGCGATGGCCCGGGCCACGTTCTCGGGGTCAGCGTCGGGCTCGTCACTGGCCGACCCGTCGTCCAGTGCACCGACCGGACCATCGTCGCGCGCGTCGGCCGGCCGGCGGCGCCTGCGTCCACCCACAGTCGGCATTGCCCTCCTGGCAGGTCGAGACGTCTTACTGCTGCTCAGAAATCGACCGGCGGCTCAACGACCGGATCGTCCACCCGAGGACCGACGCCAAGCTTCTCCTTGATCTTCTTTTCGATCTCATCGGCCAGGTCGGGATTGTCCTTGAGGAACTTGCGGGCGTTCTCCTTCCCCTGCCCCAGCTGGTCGCCTTCGTAGGTGTACCAGGCGCCGGACTTGCGTACGAAGCCGTGCTCGACACCGATGTCGATCAAGCTACCTTCACGGCTGATGCCCTCGCCGTAAAGGATGTCGAACTCGGCTTGCCGGAAGGGCCTGCCCACCTTGTTCTTCACGACCTTGACTCGGGTGCGGTTGCCCACCGCTTCGGTGCCGTCCTTCAATGTCTCGATACGCCGGACGTCGAGGCGGACCGATGCGTAGAACTTCAGCGCCTTGCCACCTGTGGTCGTCTCCGGCGAGCCGAACATGACGCCGACCTTCTCCCGGAGCTGGTTGATGAAGATGGCCGTCGTCCGGGACTGGCTGATCGCACCGGTGAGCTTGCGCAGTGCCTGGCTCATCAGCCGGGCCTGCAGCCCCACGTGGCTGTCGCCCATCTCGCCTTCGATCTCGGCCTTGGGAACGAGCGCGGCCACCGAGTCGATCACCACGACATCGATCGCGCCCGAGCGGATCAGCGTGTCGGCGATCTCGAGCGCCTGCTCACCCGTGTCGGGCTGGGAGACCAGCAGATCGCCGAGGTCGACTCCGATGGCTTCGGCGTAGATGGGGTCGAGGGCGTGCTCGGCGTCGATGAACGCCGCGGTGCCGCCCGCCTTCTGCGCGTGTGCGACAGCGTGCAGCGCCAGCGTGCTCTTACCGCTCGACTCCGGACCGTAGATCTCCACCACCCGTCCACGTGGAAGTCCGCCGACGCCGAGCGCGATGTCCAGCGAGATCGACCCGGTCGGAATCACATCGACCGGCATGCGCTGCTCGTCGCCGAGACGCATGACCGAGCCTTTGCCGTAAGCACGCTCGATCTGCGCGAGCGCTGTCTCGAGGGCCTTCTCGCGGTCTGCGGGAGCTGCCATGGATACCACCTGGGGCTTGTGGACCGCCGCGCGGCCCGTTGGTCGTCTAGTTGTCACTCGAGGACGCTACGCGCTGCCACTGACAGAGTTCGAGAACCTGATCTCCACCTGTGGACAACTCCGATCGCTCTCCCTAGGTGTGGATAGTAGAACGAACGGACGTTCGAACTAGGCCGCGACACGCCGGGCCTGTGCCGCCCGTGAAGCCGTCACCGCAACCGCGGCCAGCAGCACCACGGCGAGCACGGAGGCGCCCGCGTTGAGGACGCCGTACCCGAGCCGACCCACCACGAGACCGGCGATCGCGCCCCCACCGGCCGCCGCGAGGCCCATCAGCAGGTCGGACGAACCCTGCACCACGGGGCGCTCCTCGATCGCCACCGACTCGGACAGCAGCGTCGAGCCGGCCACCAGGCAGGCCGACCAGCCGAGCCCCAGTAGGAACAGTCCAGCGGTCAACCCTGCCGAGTGGCCCTCGGGCGCCGTGCCGGCCAAGGCGACCGCCGCCAGCAACACGATCCCGCCCGTTGCGATCACCGGCAACCGGCCCACTCGGTCGGCCAGCCAGCCCATCACCGGCGAGAAGGCGAACATGCCGGCGATGTGAACGCTGATCACCAGTCCGATCACCGACAACGAGGCCTGCCCGTGGTCCATGTGGATCGGAGTCATGACCATCACCGACACCATCACCGTGTGCGCGGCCACAACTGCACCCATGCCGAGCATCGCCCGCGGCGAACCACGTACAGCGCGAATGCCCGCGCGTAGGCTGCCGCGACGTTTTGGGACTGGATCGGCCGTATCGTCCGCCGCGGTAGCGTCCTCCAGCCGCCGGGCCAACAGGAGGGGGTCCGGCCGGAGCCGGAACCACACCAGTGCGGCAGACAGCATCAGGGCCACGGCACCGAACAGCAACGGACCGGCCAGCGGCTCGATACCCACCCATTCGCCGAACCTGCCGGCCGGGCCGACCAGGTTCGGCCCCACGACGGCACCGATCGTCGTCGACCACACCACCATCGACAGCGTCCGACCACGTCGCTCGGGTACGGCCAGGTCGATCGCGGCGTATCGGCTTTGCAGGCCAGCGGTGGTTCCGCCGCCGTACAGAGCCATGCCGAGCATCAGGAACGGGAAGAACTTGGTCTGCGCACCCGCAATGGCCAGCAGCCCTCCGACGGCGGCGAGCGTGAGCGCCAGGCTCAATCCCGCCCGTCGGCCGAACTTGACGGCCAGGCCGGCGGCCGGCAAGGCCAGCAACGCGGAGCCGAGCACTTGAGCGCTCTGGACGAATCCGGCCAGGTCCGGTCGCCCCAGGACGTTGCTCGCGAGCAGCACTGCGACCGCAACCCCGCTGCTGACGCCCAATCCCGCCATCACCTGGGTGCCGACCAGGGTATGGACGGTGCGTCGCTGGATGAGTTGGACGTCGGCCGGGCTCCTCATGCCGTCAGCGACCGTCCTGCCCCGTAGACACGACACTGAACAGCGCTTCCCCGGCACGGCGCAGGACGTCGCTCAGCGCACTGTCAGCAGTCACGCAACAGGACGGTACTCCGTCACACCGACAGACTTCATCTTCGTTTCACGCACATCAGCCCATTTCGGGTCGCCTGATGCCTGAGCCTCACCGCTCCCGCGCCGGCAGTTCCAGCGCATCGCAGACGGCACGCCACACGGTCTTGGGGTCCACACCCGCTTCGAGCGCCTCCTGCACCGTGCGGCCACCCAGGGATCCGAGAACCTGATCACGCGCCCACGACGCGGCGTATGCCGGACCAAGGTGGTGCTCCATCCGCTGCCAGAACTCCGTCAACCGCACCGACGCAGCGTACGGCAACCCCCGCGGGTCCTCCGCTGTCAGTGACGAGCGCGATGATGGTCACATGGCCGACGTACTCGACGTGTTCGGGCCGGCGACCCGGGAGTGGTTCGCCGGCTCGTTCCGCTCGCCCACGGCCGCCCAGGAAGGCGCCTGGCGCGCGATCGCCACCGGCAGCAATGCGCTCGTGGTGGCGCCCACCGGCTCGGGCAAGACTCTCGCGGCCTTTCTCTGGGCGCTGGACCGGTTGGCCGCCGAGCCCGTGCCGGCCGAGCCTACCGAGCGCTGCCGGGTTCTGTACGTCTCCCCGCTCAAGGCACTGGCCGTCGATGTCGAGCGCAACCTGCGCGCCCCCCTTACGGGCATCGCGCACGCGGCCACCCGGCTCGGCCTGCCCCGGCCCGACATCACCATCGGAGTGCGCTCGGGCGACACACCGGCTGATGAACGCCGCCGCTTCGGTCGCCGGCCTCCCGACATCCTGATCACGACACCCGAGTCGCTGTTCCTGATCCTCACCGCCCAGGCCAGAGAGGCCCTGCGCTCGGTCCGCACCGTAATCATCGACGAGGTGCACGCCGTCGCCGGCAACAAGCGCGGCGCCCATCTCGCGCTCTCGCTCGAACGGCTCGACGCTCTGCTCCCCCGGCCGGCGCAGCGCATCGGGCTTTCCGCCACGGTCCGCCCGATCGCGGAAGTGGCCCGCTTCCTCGGCGGCTCCCATCCGGTCGAGGTGGTCGATCCGGGCAGCACGAAGGAGTGGGACCTGCGGGTCGTCGTCCCGGTCCCCGATCTGGGCGAATTGGCGACGGCTCCGAGCAGCGCACCGGGCCAGACGCACCGCACCCAGGTCGACGATCGCACCGGCGGGTCGCTGCTCGACGACGACGCCGCCGGCAATGAGGCGCAGAGCTCGATCTGGCCGCATGTAGAGGAGCGGGTCGTCGACCTGGTGAGCGAGCACAACTCGACCATCGTGTTCGCCAACTCCCGCCGCCTCGCCGAGCGGCTGACCGCCCGGCTCAACGAGATCGCGCACGAGCGGTCCACTGGTGAGGTCCTCCAGCCGGCCGGGGCCAGCGCCCCGGCCACCACCATGGCGCAGGCCGGTGCCAGCCGCGGCATCGGGCCGGGCACGGTCGCTCGCGCCCACCACGGTTCGGTCAGCAAGGAACAGCGGGCCCTTATCGAGGACGACCTCAAGTCGGGACGGCTGCCCGCCGTCGTGGCTACCAGCAGCCTCGAGCTCGGTATCGACATGGGCGCGGTCGACCTCGTCGTGCAGGTCGAAGCGCCGCCGTCGGTGGCCAGCGGCCTGCAACGGGTCGGCCGGGCCGGTCACCAGGTCGGCGCGGTGTCCAGGGGTGTGCTGTTCCCGAAGTACCGGGGCGACCTGGTGCAGACCGCGGTCGTCACCGAACGCATGCGAGCCGGTCTCATCGAGGAGCTGACCGTACCGCGCAACCCACTCGACGTCCTGGCCCAGCAGATCGTAGCCGCCGTCGCAATGGACGAGTGGCGGGTCGACGACCTGCTGACGATGGCCCGGCGGGCGCATCCGTTCGCGACCCTGCCGCAGTCGGCGTTCGACGCCGTCCTCGACCTGCTTTCCGGCCGCTATCCGTCCGACGAGTTCGCCGAACTCCGCCCGCGGATCGTCTGGGATCGCATGGCCGGCACCCTCACCGGCCGCCCGGGCGCTCAGCGGCTGGCCGTCACAAGCGGCGGCACCATCCCCGACCGCGGCCTGTTCGGCGTCTTTCTCGTCGGTGCCGAGAAGAGCGGCCGGGTCGGTGAGCTCGATGAGGAGATGGTGTACGAGTCGAGGGTCGGCGACGTCTTCTCGCTGGGCGCCACCAGCTGGCGCATCGAGGACATCACCCACGACAGGGTGCTCGTCTCTCCTGCGCCCGGCCAGCCCGGGCGGCTGCCGTTCTGGCACGGCGACACCCTCGGCCGCCCGGCGGAGCTGGGCGAAGCCGTCGGCACCTTCGTCCGCGAGCTCGGCGCGATGCCGCCGGCGCAAGCCCGCACGCGAGCCGGCGCTGCCGGCCTTGACGAATGGGCCACCGACAACCTGTTGACGTACCTGGACGAGCAGCGTGCGGCCACCGGCCATGTGCCCGACGACCGGACCATCGTGGTCGAGCGGTTCCGAGACGAGCTAGGCGACTGGCGGCTCGTCGTCCACTCGCCGTACGGCGCTCGTGTCCATGCCCCGTGGGCGCTCGCCATCGGTGCCCGGCTGCGCGAGAGGTACGGCATCGACGCCCAAGCGGCACACGCCGACGACGGCATCGTGCTGCGCATCCCGGACACCGAAGAGGGCACACCGGACTCGTCGTTGATCATCCTCGACCCCGACGAGGTGGACGACCTGGTCACCACGGAGGTCGGCGGCTCTGCGCTGTTCGCCGCCCGGTTCCGCGAGTGCGCCGCCCGCGCCTTGCTGTTGCCCCGTCGAGATCCCAACCGTCGTACCCCGCTCTGGCAGCAGCGGCAACGGTCCGCGCAGCTACTGCAGGTCGCGTCCAAGTACGGTTCGTTCCCGATCGTCCTGGAGGCGCTGCGCGAATGTGTCCAGGACGTCTACGACGTCGGCGGGCTCGAGCGGCTGATGAGACGCGCGGCCGACCGGACGATCAAGGTCGTCGAGGTCGAGACTGCTGCGCCATCCCCGTTCGCGCGCTCCCTGCTGTTCGGCTACGTCGCGGCGTTCATGTACGAAGGCGACTCGCCACTTGCCGAGCGGCGGGCCCAGGCGCTGACCCTTGACTCGTCACTGCTCGCCGAGTTGCTCGGGCGCACCGAGCTGCGTGATCTACTCGACGCCGAGGTTCTCCTACGCACCGAGGCAGAACTCCAGCGGTTGTCCCCCGAACGTCAGGCTCGCGATGCAGAAGGGGTGGCCGATCTGTTGCGGCTGGTCGGCCCGCTGTCCACCGCGGAGGTCGCCGAAAGGTGCACCGAACCGGACGACGCGGCCGCACATCTGGCCGAACTGGAGGCGGCCCGCAGAGTCGTTGCAGTGCGGGTCGCGGGTGAAGATCGCTGGGCGGCGGTGGAGGATGCCGGCCGGTTGCGCGATGCGGTCGGCACCCCGCTGCCGGTCGGCATTCCGCACGCGTTCCTCGAACCCGTGGCCGATCCGCTGGGCGACCTGATCTCCCGGTACGCGCGCACCCACGCACCCTTCCGGGCCGCAGACGCCGCCGAGCGCTGGGGTCTCGGCGTAGCGGTCGTCCTCGATACGCTTCGCCGCCTGGCCGCGTCGGGGCGGGTCGTCGACGGTGAATTCACCCCTGGTCGCTCCGGACCCGAGTGGTGCGACGCGGAGGTTCTTCGCCTGCTTCGTCGCCGCTCTCTTGCCGCCCTCCGTAGGGAGGCCGAGCCGGTCGACCATGCCGCACTCGCCCGGTTCCTCCCCTCATGGCAACACGTCGGCAGCACGCTGTCCGGACCCGACGGCGTGCTGCGCATCGTCGAGCAGCTTGGCGGGTGCGCGATGCCGGCCAGCGCGCTCGAGCGCCTCGTGCTGCCTGCCCGGCTGGCCGGTTACAACCCCGCCTGGCTGGACGAGCTGACCGCTGCCGGCGAAGTCATCTGGGCGGGCCAGGGGGCACTGCCCGGAACCGATGGCTGGGTGTCACTCCACCCTGCGGACACCGCACCGCTGAGCTTGCCCACACCCGACGAAGCCATTACGTCGCCGCTGCACGAGGCCGTGGTCAAGCTGCTCGAGCCGGGCGGGGCCTACTTCTTCCGGCAGATCGCCGACGCCGTCGCGAGCACCGACGACACAGCGCTCGTCACGGCCCTCTGGGACCTGGTGTGGGCCGGGCGGCTTACCAACGACACGCTGGCACCGCTGCGGACGCTCGTCGGGGGCGGCAAGCCCGCTCATCGGTCGCGGCCGGGCAGGCCACGCTCACGGTACGCCCGCCCGCGCGCAGCGATGCCGTCGCGAACCGGGCCGCCGACCGCTGCCGGCCGGTGGTCACTGCTGCCGTTCGTCGACACTGATACGACCCGGCGGGCGCACGCCGCTGCCGAAGGTCTGCTGGACCGTCACGGCGTCGTCACCCGTGGAGCGGTCGTCGCAGAGCGGCTGCCTGGCGGGTTCGCCGCCGCCTACCGGGTGCTTTCGGCATTCGAAGACTCCGGGCGCGCCCGGCGCGGGTACTTCGTGGCCGGGTTGGGCGCGGCTCAGTTCGCCACGGTCGGCGCGGTCGACCGACTCCGGGCCCACGCCGCCCCGGCGGCCAACGGCGCCGGCCGCGACTCCTCGTCTGCACTAGTGTTGGCCGCCACCGACCCGGCAAATCCATATGGCGCCGCCCTGCCCTGGCCGGACCGGCAGGGCGAACCCGGCGGTCACCGTCCCGGGCGCAAAGCCGGCGCACTCGTCGTACTTGTCGACGGTGCGCTGGTGCTCTACGTGGAACGGGGCGGGCGCACCCTGCTGTCCTGGTCCGACGAGGCCGAATCATTGCGGGCGGCTGCCGACGCGCTGGCCCTGGCTGTCCGCGACGGCGCTCTCGGCTCGCTGCGCGTCGAGCGAGCCGACGGCGAAGCCATCGGCTCGACTCCCCTCGGAACCGCACTGGCCACGGCGGGCTTCCACGTCACCCCCCGAGGCCTGCGACTACGTGGCTGATTCTCACCTGCCCAGCACGTGACGGAGTGCGGGCTCGAGGGTGGCGTACCTGAATTGGTGCCTCGCCTTGATCAGCTTGGCCGGCGTGACACGCTGGCTCGCGAGGGCAAGCTCATCAGCGCCCTCGCCGCCGAGCAGTAGGCCGGGCGCCCAGCGCGGCACCGGCACCAGGGCCGGCCGCCGCAACACCTTGGCCAGCGTGCGGGTGTACTCCCGATTCGTCACGGGATTGGGAGCCACCGCGTTCACCGGTCCGTCGATATCGTCGTCCAGCATCGCCCGAAGATAGATGTCGAGCAGGTCGTCCAGTGCAATCCAGGAGAGCCACTGCTCGCCGGTTCCGATGCGACCGCCGAGACCGGCCCAGAACAGCGGCGCCAAGAGCCGCAGCATGCCACCGGTGGGCGTCTGCACCACGCCGGTGCGCAGCTGGGTGACCCGGATTCCAGCCTCGGCCGCCGGCCGCATGGCGTCTTCCCAGGCTGAGACCACGTCAGCTAAGAATCCGTCACCGCGCGGGCTGTCTTCGGTAAGCACATCGGCCCCTCTGTCCGAGCCGTAGTAACCGATGGCCGACGCCGAGACGAAAGCCTTGGGCTTACTCGTTTGCCGTGCCACCAGCTCTGCGAGCCGGCTGGTCGGAGTGACCCGGCTCTCCATCACGGCCTCGCGGCGGGCTGCCGTGAACCGGCCGGCCAGCGATTCGCCGGCAAGGTGAACGAGCACGTCCACGCCCGCCACCAGTTCGGGGTCTGGATCGGCCGGTAGCCATCGCCGCTCATCGGGAGAACGCGGTGCGCGCCGGACGAGCCGGATGACACGGTGTCCGCCGGTCGAGAGAAAAGCCGTGAGGGCCGTACCGATGGTTCCGGATGCGCCCGTGACGGCTACCGTCATCGGCCGGCCCGACCAGCTTCGGGCCTGCTGGTGTGCCCACAGATCGGCCCCGAGCTGATCGTGCCGGTAGCGGAAGAACGACTCGACCGCCCGCCTGGGCACCCGCGCGTCCACCGTGTCGATGACCTTCGTGGCGGCCGTTCCGGCAGCCTCGAATGAATGCATATGCCGCCACCGCAGCAGGCGGCTCAGCCCGGTGGTGACCAGCTCGTCGGAGAACTGGCGAGGTGGGTCGTAGTCGGCTCGGCCGTGCTGCGCGACCCACGGGATGCCGAGCATGGAGATCACCGCGGAGCCGTCCCGCAGCGACGGGGACTCGCGAAGCACCCGCATGGGCAGCCACGGTGGCATCAGGCGACGCATCGCCCCCGGCTGGGCGTGCCAGGCGAACACCTCATGCGGCGGTGCGGCGACGGTTGCCGTGAACGTATGAGCCATGGTGCCCTCCAGCGGCGTAGCTAGTTGACAATCATTTTAGTACTAATTAGGTTCAGAAGCAAACTCGACCCGATCTCATCTCGAGGCGGCAAGACTTGGAACCGGCGACGACGACTCACGGGAGGCGCACATTGGGCCGCACTCGATGGCTACTGCCTGCGGTGTTGACGATCATCTGGCTGATCGTCGGTGCCGTGGCGGGTCCGTATGCCGGGAAGCTCGCGGAGGTCCAGATCAATGACCGCGCTGCATTCCTGCCCGACGACGCCGAGTCCACCAGGGTGGCGTCCGCGGTGAGTGCGGTACAGGACGACGCGTCACTCCCGGCGATCGTGGTCATCGAGTATGGCCGAGCGCTCACTGACGCAGACCTCGCCGGCGCGGAGCGGTTGGCTCGGCAGATTGGTGGGATCACCGGAGTCAGCGACTCGCCCGCTCCAGCGACGCCGAGCGAGGACGGCCGAGCGGTCCAGTTCGCCGTGCCGGTTGACGGTAGCGCCGACGTGGCCGAGACCGTCGCTCAGATTCGCGACGCCGTGCAAGGCGCGGGTCAGCAGGTGTTCGTGACCGGACCGGCCGGATTCGCCGCCGATCTGAGTGATGCCTTCGGCAACATCGACGGGTTGTTGCTGTTGGTCGCCCTCAGCGCGGTGCTGGTGATCCTGCTGATCGTGTACCGGAGCCCATTGCTGCCGATCATGGTCCTCTCGTCTGCAGTTCTGGCGCTGGCCGCCTCGTCCGCCATCGTCTACGCCCTGGCCGACCGGGACGTACTGACGCTGAACGGCCAGAGCCAAGGGATCATGTTCATTCTGGTGGTCGGAGCGGCGACGGACTACGCCCTGCTGCTCGTCTCGCGTTTCCGCGAAGCGCTACGCGAGCACCGTTCGGGGTACCGGGCGATGAGCTTTGCGGTACGCCGAGCATTGCCGGCGATCCTCGCCTCGGGCGGCACGGTCATCTTGGGTGTGTTGTGCCTTCTGGCCAGCTCACTCAACTCCAACCGGTCGCTCGGGCCGGTGGCCGCGATCGGCATCACCATGGCCATGGTCGCTTCGCTGAGCTTCCTGCCCGCGGTGCTGGCGCTACTGGGTCGCGCCGTGTTCTGGCCGTTCCCGCCCCCGCACGGCGACGCGCATACCGGACGAGCCGGCATCTGGAGCAGAATCGCCCACCTGGTCGGCTCCCGACCGCGCCTGGTGTGGGTGGCCACCGCCGTGGCGCTCGCGGCCTTCGCCGTGTTCGTACCCAGGCTCGAGACCGAGGGTGTGTCGCAGAGCGACTTGTTCTTGTCCGACGTGGAGTCGATCCAGGGTCAGCGTGCCCTAGCCGAACACTTTCCGGCCGGCGCCGGGAGCCCCGCACTCATCGCCGCCCCGGCCGACCAAGCCGAGGCCGCGGCCACCCTGGTGGCCGACGATCCGGGCGTAGCTCAAGTCGCACCGTTGACCGAGGACGGTTCGGGCCGTCCGGTCCCGGCAGGTGGCCAGGCCGACGCCGGGGACCAGGTGCTTAACATCGCCGTGCTCAACGACCCGGCGGACAGTCCGGCCGCCGTCGAGACCATCCGGCGCCTGCGTGCGGATCTCGATTCGGTGAGCCCCGACGCCCTCGTAGGCGGCGAGACCGCTGTATTGCTGGACACTCAGGATGCATCCAGCCGCGATCTGGTGGTCATCATCCCGCTCGTGCTGCTCGTGGTGTTCGTCGTACTGGTGATCCTGCTGCGCAGTGTGCTCGCGCCGGCCCTGCTCGTCGCGGCCAACGTGCTGTCGTTCGCCGCTACGCTCGGCGCGGCGGCGCTCGTCTTCGAGTTCCTGTTCGGCTTCGACCGGGTCGAACCCGCTGTTCCGTTGTACGGGTTCGTGTTCCTTATCGCCCTGGGCATCGACTACTCGATCTTCTTGATGACTCGGGTACGGGAGGAGGCCGGTCGGCTCGGCACCCGCCCGGGAATCCTGCGCGGGCTCACGGTGACCGGCGGCGTCATCACCAGCGCCGGCGTAGTGCTGGCGGCCACGTTCGCCGCGTTGGTGGTCATCCCGCTCTCGTTCCTCGTCCAGATCGCCTTCATCGTCGCGGTGGGCGTGCTGGTCGACACCCTTGTCGTGCGCTCGCTGCTGGTTCCGGCGCTGTCCTACGACCTCGGCGACCGCATCTGGTGGCCGCGGCGCCGCGTGTCGTCAGAAGCCGATCCACGGGCTCGGGAACAGGAACCGGCCGAGCGGCATCCGCAGTCCACCTAGGCCTGCGGCGTGACGCGTCAAGTCATCTGCCACCTCGACTCACCAGTGCACGGCGAGGCGCCGCGGCCGCGTCCCCTCCTCCGAGGCCGGGCAGATGCGGTGTCAGCTTGCCGCAATGGACGCGAGCAGCGCTTCCCTCGACTTGTGCACCGCCGTGATCACAGCACCGCGCAGAACCGGGTCAGCCCGCACCGCCGTCGGGACGACCTTCGGGCTGACCGGCACCAGGTGCCCCACCGCCTCTGACACCAGCTTGCACAGTCTCTCGTCACCCGCGGCACCGACGTCGCCGGCCAGCACGACGAGGGCGGGATCGACGACGGCACACACCGCCGCCACCCCCACGGCAAGCCGCTGCGCCAGCTCGTTCAGGAATGGGTCGGCAGGCGAACCGGCCGCCAGCGCCGCCCGCACAGCACCGGCGGCACCGTCCGCTGCAATGCCGTGCCGCTCGGCCAACTCGCTGACCGCGCTGGCGCCCACCAGCTGCTGGAACGACCCGCCCAGTTGCCCTCGATCATCGCGGCTCGACACGTCGTCCAGCAGCGGCGCGCCGGGGACGGGCAGGTAACCGATCTCGCCCGCGGCCCCGCTCGCGCCCCGCTGGAGCCGGCCGCCGAGCACGACGGCGAGTCCGATGCCGCGACCCACCCAGAACAGCACCATGTCCTGAACGTCGCGCGCGGCGCCCTCCTCGCGTTCGGCGATGGCGGCCAGGTTCACGTCGTTCTCGATGGTGATCTCGCAGCCAAGGTCCTCGTGGAGCGCGTCGTGCAGGCCACGGTGCCATTTAGGCAGGTCGAACGAGAAGGTCACATCGCCGGTGCCCGGATCGACGACGCCGGTGGTGCCGATCACGACATGGCTGAGCTCGGACAAGTCCACATCGCCTTGGGCGAGGACCTGTTCGACCACCTCGTGCACGGCCCGGACGGGGTCGTCCTTGTCGGTCGTGGGGCGTGACGTATGCGCGATCACCGGTCCGGTGACACCGGACACGGCGGCCTGGATCCGGTCGAGCACCATGTCGACGCCCACCGAGTACGAGCAGCCGGGCCGCACGGCGTACAGCTCCGCACTAGGACCACGGCCTCCGGACCGGGTACCCACCACCTCGATCAGGCCACGCTGCTGCAGGCGGACGACCAGCTGGGAGGCGGTGACCTTGGACAAACCAGTGAGCTCACCAAGACGGCCCCGAGTCAGCGGGCCTTCTGCCAGCAGGTGTTCGAAGGCGCTGCGATCGTTCATCGCGCGCAGCAGCTCAGGCGTGCCGGGCCGTCGCGACATTACCCGCCTCCATATCGGTAAGAGTCTTAACAGACTACCGATACGTTACCCCGGCGTTGGCCGGCAATGCTAGAGCGTAGGCTCAGCCCACCGCAACGACGTCGCGCTCGGGTGCCCTGCGGGACGCCCGCAGTTCGGTCAGCGCGCCGACGGCCGCCGCCTCGACCCGCGACATCTCATCACTCACCTCGCGAAGAACTGCCGACATCGGCAGGTCGAGCGCGTCACAGATCGCGGCAAGCAACTCCGACGAAGCTTCCTTACGCCCGCGCTCGACTTCGGAAAGGTAGCCCAGGCTCACGCGGGCGGCCGCCGACACCTCACGCAGCGTGCGGCCCTGGGCGATACGACGGCGCCGTAGAACGTCGCCGATGAGGCGCCTGACGAGAACCACCGGCTACTCCCCCTTCGTGCGATCGGGTTGCCTTGCCTTTGCTGGTACCACCGTAACCTTCGCACAGCCCGACGGCTCGTCAGGGTGGTGGACCCGTGTTGGTTCAACGTCTCGAACCGGGCGGGGATTCCCGGGTCTCGGTGATCGCTTGCGCCAACAGGTCGAGGGCATGCTGGACGGCGGCTTCTCGGATCGCGGCGCGATCTCCCGGCAGGCCGGTGACAGACTCGACGCGCACACCGTTAGGGCCGGCGACCGCGACGTGAAGCGTGCCGGGCGGGTGCCCGTCCTGGGCGTCCGGGCCGGCCACGCCGGTCGTCGCCAGGCCGTACGTGGCGGCACACCTGCGCCGCACACCAGCGGCCATGGCCCCGGCCGTCGTGGCGGCCACCGGCCCGTCGCGGCGCAGAGCATCAGCCGGAACACCGGCCAACTCGTGCTTCAGATCGGTGGCATATGCGACCACGCCGCCCCGCACGGCGGCCGACGCTCCAGGCACGGCCGTCAGCGTAGCGGCCACCAACCCGCCGGTCAGGGACTCGGCCGTCGCAACCGTGGCGCCGGCCCGAACCAGGGTCGCGATGATCTCGGCCGGATCAGCCATCGATCACGCGGTGCCGGCTCGCCGCAACCGGAGCGCCTGCATGACGTAGTCGGCGCCGGTCACGATCGTGACGGCAACGGCGAGGGCCATGGCACCGGCCTGCACCGGCTCCCAGGAGTCCGGAAGCGGCAGGATGTACAACCCTAACGCCAGCGCCTGCAATGCCGTCTTGAGCTTGCCGCCTCGGTTCGCGGGCAGCACGCCGTACCGCAGCACGGCGAAGCGCATCGCGGTGATACCCCATTCGCGGACCAGTACGACGATGGTCACCCACCACGGCAGCTCACCCAGCAACGACAGCCCGATGAACGCCGCTCCGGTCAAGGCTTTGTCCACTATCGGATCGGCGATCTTGCCGACATCGGTCACCACACCACGACGACGGGCCAACTCGCCGTCCAGCCGATCGGTGACCATGGCGATCGAGAACACGACGAACGCCGCGATCCGCGATCCTGAGTTATCGCCGCCGTCGATGAACAGCAGCACAACGAACACCGGGACCAGCAGCAGGCGCAACAAAGTCATCGCGTTGGCGACGTTCCACACACCAGGGGTGGCACTCTGCCCATCAGCTACCGGCACGGGGTCAGCGTACGACCATTCCGGCGTCCCGCGGGCGAACCTGGTGGTGCGACGCCCGCGAGTCGTTCATCTCGTTTCAGGGCGAGCCACCAGGTCGGCGCCTTCGGCGGCGATGACCCGCGCCGTGACGAGATCACCGACCGACGCATCGACGCCGTGAACGGTCGTGCTGCCGTCCACGTCCGGGCCCTGGTGGGCGGCCCGGCCCTCGGCGTCGCCGCCGTCGACAGCCTCAACCAGCACGGAGACCGTCTCGCCGATTCTGTCTTCGGCGCGCTGGGCCACGAGCTCCTCGACCAGGGCCTGCAGCCGCTCCACCCGTTCGGCGACCTCGTCGGGGTCGATCTTGTCATCGAACCCGGCGGCTTCGGTGTTCTCTTCGTCGGAGTAGCCGAACACGCCGACCACGTCCAGTCGCACTTCGGTGAGGAAGGCTTCGAGCTCGGCGAGTTGTGACTCGGTCTCGCCAGGGAAACCGACGATGACGTTCGACCGGATACCGGCGTACGGTGCTCGTTCGCGGATCGTGGTGACGAGTTCGGTGAAGGCCCGAACCGTGCCGAACCGCCGCATCCGCCGGAGCACCGCCGCGCTGGCGTGCTGGAACGACAGGTCGAAGTACGGGACGACTCCGGGCGTCGAGGTCATTACCTCGATCAGGGACTCGCGCATCTCCGCCGGCTGCAGGTAGGAGACCCGCACTCGCTCGATCCCGTCGACATCCGCAAGCCGGGGCAACAGGGATTCCAGCAGGCGCAGGTCGCCGAGATCCTTGCCGTAGGACGTGGAGTTCTCGCTGACCAGGAACAGCTCCCGCACGCCCTGGGCGCCCAACCATCGGGCTTCGTCCAGAAGATCGGCCGGCCGACGGGACACGAACGAACCGCGCCAGGTGGGAATCGCACAGAACGAGCACCGGCGGTCACAGCCGCTGGCGAGCTTGAGCGGCGCGGTCGGCCCGCCGTCCAGCCGGCGCCGCACCGGACGCGGACCGGACGCAGGGCCGATACCCTCTGGCAGGTCCGGTGCGGCATGCCCATGTCCTGGAATCGACCGGCGGACGCTGAGGCGGTCGACCGGGGTGACGGGCAGCAGTTGCCGGCGGTCCTTCGGGACGTGCGGGACATGCGCCTTCCCGGCCAGGATGTTTCTGAGCCGCTCGCCGATCTCGTCGTAGTCGTCGAAGCTCAACACTCCGTCGGCTTCGCTCAGCTGCGTGGCGAGCTGAAAGCCGTACCGCTCCGCGAGGCACCCGACCGCCACGACCGCCTTGGCCGAGCCGTGCTCCTTAAGGTCGGCCGCTTCGAGCAGAGCGTCGACCGAGTCCTTCTTGGCCTGTTCGACGAACGCGCAGGTGTTGACCACAACGGTCTCGGCATCGGCGGCGTCGACGAGCCGGAACCCGTCAGCGGCCAGCCGGCCGGCGAGTTCTTCAGAGTCGACCTCATTCCGGGCACACCCCAGAGTGACGATCGCGACCGAGTGCTTATCCACGCTGCCTGAGCTTGGCACGCAGGCGCGGACGAGTAAATGC
>Ga0299914_10000736_pt1 | contig 20424 bp, 17 predicted proteins | sample RVTome_10_FD_201361 | JGI IMG/M metagenome (GOLD analysis project Ga0299914, IMG submission 201361) | Soil microbial communities from uranium-contaminated site in the Upper Colorado River Basin, Wyoming, United States - RVT153D57 (version 2) ...
CGGAAGCGTGGTGTGCGCCACCTGCTTACAACTGGCAGAGTGAGGCGGATGGAGACCTCCGACATTCTTATCGACGCGTTCGAGCGGATCAGAGGCGCCGTGCACCGGGCCGCCGCAGGGCTGGACTCAGCAGGACTGGCGTACCGGCCGGACGCGTCCGCCAACTCCATCGCCTGGCTGATCTGGCACCTGACCCGGATCGAGGACGACCACGTGGCCGAGATCGCCGAGCGGGCCCAGGTCTGGCACGACGGCCCATGGGCCGAGCAGATCGGCTTCGCCGGTGACCTTAACGACACCGGCTACGCCCACTCGTCCGAGCAGGTGGCTGCGTTGCGCCCAGAGAGTCCTGATCCGCTGCTGGCCTACCACGATGCGGTGGCCGACCGGTCCATTGAGTACGCCGCCACCATCACGCCTGACGAACTCGACCGGATCATCGACCGGTCATTCGACCCGCCGGTGACCGTCGGAGTCCGGCTGGTCAGCGTGATCAACGATTGCCTACAGCACGCCGGCCAAGCCGGCTACGTCCGAGGCATGTACGAACGGCAGCGTGACGATTGACGGACCGGTCCGGGGTTCAGGCCGGTGTCGACTTGCTGCGCGACGACCGACGCCGGTTGGCAGGCGACGGTCAATCACGAGCGTCGATGACCGCCGCGGTGGTGTCGGTACGGGTAGGCACAATAGGTGAGTGCGGATCGACATCCTCGGGCCGCTCGACGTCCGTACCGACGCGGGCGACCCGATCGAGCTCAGCGGTGCCCGGCTGCGGGCGCTGCTCACCGTGCTCGCCCTCGGAACCGGGAGGGTTCAAACACAGCGAAAGCTCATCGACTCGCTGTGGCCGGAAAATCCGCCGGCAGGCGGCCCCAACGCCCTGCAAGCCCTGGTATCGCGGCTGCGCCGGGCGCTGCCCGAAGGCGTCGTCGAATCGAACGGCGCCGGTTACCGCCTCACGCTCGCGCCGGAGAGCATCGATGCTCTCCTATTCGAGCAGCTGATCGCCGCCGGCAGGAATACGTTGGCCGACGATCCCCGGCTTGCCGCAGACACGTTCCGCCGCGCGCTGGCCTTGTGGCGCGGGCCCGCGCTGACCGACGTCGCCGACTCCGGCGCCGTACAACCCGCGGTGGCCAGGCTCAACGAACTCAGAGTCTCGGCCCTCGAGGATCTTGCGGACGCGCAGTTGCGGGGCGGCAATGGCCCGCCGGACATCTCGGGACTTCAAGTGGTCGTGGCCGAGCACCCTACCCGCGAACGGGCGACTCACCTGCTCATGCAGGCGCTGGTGGCCGCCGGCCGGCCCGCCGACGCCCTGGCCGAGTACGACCGGCTGCGCACAACGCTCGCTGAACGGCTCGGCGCAGATCCCGGTCGGGAGCTGGCCGACCTTCACCTGCGAATTCTGCGTGGCGATGCAGGATCGCGACGCGGCGTCGCTTCCGCACCGACGAACCTCCGAGCCGGCGTCACGAGCTTCATCGGACGAGACGACGACATCGTGCGGGTTGGCAAGTTGGTAAGCGAATCACGACTGGTGACGCTGACGGGCCCAGGCGGCTCGGGCAAGACCCGACTCGCTGTCGAGGCGGCACGCTCGCTGCTGCACCAGCTGCCCGACGGTGCTTGGCTCGTCGAGCTGGCGGCTCTCGGTAACGCATCCGCCCTGCCACAGGCGATTCTCACCACGCTCGGCCTGCACGAGCAGGCGATAGTGCCGCGAGCCCGGTCGCGGATTCCGGCGACGTCGTGGGCCACGCTGCTCGGCGAACTCGCCGAGCACCTCGGCACCAGCACCGACGTCCTTGATCGACTCACCGGTGCACTGGGCGACAAGGACATGCTGCTCGTCCTCGACAACTGCGAACACCTCGTCGACGCGGCGGCCGCCATCGCCGATCACCTGCTCGGCCGGTGCCCTCGGTTGCGAATCCTCACCACCAGCCGCGAGCCGCTGGGCGTGACCGGCGAGGCACTCCGGCCCGTCGAGCCGCTGGACGTGCCCTCGCAAGGCACCATCGCGGCCATCGCGGCGACATTTCCGGCAGTGCGGCTTTTCGTCGACCGCGCCGCTGCCGCTTACCCCGATTTCTTGCTGGACGACGAGACGGTGGGGGACGTCTTAGCGATCTGCCGCGCACTTGACGGGATGCCGTTGGCGATTGAGTTGGCCGCAGCCCGGCTCCGCACCATGACACTGAATCAGATCGCCTGCCGGTTGGACGACCGCTTCGGTCTGCTTACGGCGGGCAGCCGCACCGCACTGCCTCGACACCAAACGCTCCGCCGGGTGGTCGACTGGAGCTGGGACCTGCTAACAGACGACGAGCGCACGCTTTTGCGACGGCTCGCGTACTTCTCCGGTGGCGCGACACCGGAGGCTGCCGAGCAGGTCTTGACCGCCGCCGGCCATCCGCACCATGACATCCTCGACCTGCTGACGGCCCTGGTGGACAAATCCCTGCTGGTGCTTGATCGCAACGGCGGGCCGAGGTACCGCCTGCTCGAAACCATCAAGGCGTACGGACTCGAGCGGCTCGCCGAGGCGGGTGAGACAGACCTGGTGCACCGTGCCCATACTGAGTACTTCCTCGAGCTCGCCGAGGCCGCGGAACCCCATCTGCGCACGGCCGATCAGCTGATCTGGCTGGAGCGGTTGGACGCGGAGTACGAGAACATCCACGCCGCCCTCCGGGGCGCTATTGACGCTGGGGATGCCGCAACAGCTGTGCGTTTCGTCGGGGCACTCGGCTCGTACTGGAATCTCAGAGGCAAGCGGGTAGATGGCCTGGCATTGTCAGACGCAGCCGTCAGCTTGCCCGGAGAGACGCCGGAGATCGCGCGGGCCCTTGCCTACGCGAACGGCGGGATGTGTGCCTTCGCCTCGTACTGGCCGCTGGATGACGAACGTGCCGAGGCGTGGTTCGAAACGTCCGTCCGGTTGGCCGGCCAGGTCGACCAGCGGCGGCATCCAATGCTGCGGCTTGTCCAGCCGATGGCGAGCATGGCTAGGGCGTGGAAAGACGGCACTTCGTGGAATGTCTCGGATGCCCTGCTGGCGGATCCTGACCCGTGGGTCCGAGGCACCGCCTTACTCATGCGCGCGTATTCAAGGTTCTACAGCGGTGCCGGCCACGATGAAGGCGCATCGGACTTACGTCAGTCGCTCGAAGAGTTCCGGTCCACCGGTGACCGGTCCGTGATCGCGATGGCGCTCGGAGCGATCGCGGAAGTCGAGTCTTGGAGTGGTGAGTTCAACGCGGCAGCAGCGCACAGCCGCGAGGCCCTCGCGTTGGTGGCCGAGCTGTCGAGCATCGAGGAGATGACGCAGCTGCGCATCTTCCTAGGCCGGCAGCTTTGGCTGACCGGCGAGCACGACCAGGCCCGGGCCGAGCTCCGCCAGGCGGTACAAGAGGCCGAACGCAGCGGCATCCTGGAGAACCGCATCGCAGCGCGCGTGGTCACCGCGGAGATCGCGAGATTGTCCGGCGATTGCGCCACGGCCCGCGATCAGCTGCACCGAGCCACGCAGTTGGCAGCTGACTTGAGGCCCGATTCAGAGCATCACGGCTCTTTGGCCACCGCGCTGGGCCTCGTGGCGGCCGCTGACGGGCAAATCGAAGCTGCGCGCGAGCGCCATCGAGATGCCCTGGAGCGAACGTCGCCGTCCGCCGATCCCTGGGTCATCAGCCGAACGCTGATTGGCATCGCCGACCTCGCGATGACCGAACAACGGCCCGAGGCCGCCGCGGAGTTGCTGGGCACTACCGCCGCAGTACGTAGTGTCCCGGACGCCTCAGCTGCCGACGCGAACCGCGTGGAAGCGGCCGCGCGCACCGCCCTCGGCGAAACGAGATTCGCGGAGGCGTACGAACGCGGCCGCCTTGCTGCCACGCGGGAGCGGGCTTGCCAGCTCGCCCGAGTCACACTCGCCGTTTGAACGCCCAGACCGACAACGGCGCGAAGATCAGCACGATCGCCGCGGCCCAGAGCAGCGACCATGTGACCGGCTCTGCAACTGGACCGCCGAGCATGAGGCCGCGGGTGGCGTCAGCCAGGTGACTGACCGGGTTGACATTGACGAAATTCTCGAGCCAGCTGGGCATCGTCTCGGCCGGGACGAACGCATTACTGACGAACGTGATCGGGAACAGGGCGGTGAACCCGATCATCTGCACCTGCTCCGGGTCGCGCGCCATCATGCCCACGAACACCGACACCCACGAGAAGGCGAGCGCGAACGCCAGCAGCAGCGCCACTCCGGCAAGGACCGATAGCAGGTTGGTCTGGAACCGGAAGCCGAGCAGGACGCCGATACCGATGATCAGGACGATCGACCAGGCCTGCTTTACCTGATCGGCCATGATCCGTCCGGCCAGCGGCGACCAGCGGGCGATAGGCAATGACCGCAGCCGGTCGAACACACCCTTGGTGACATCGGTGTTCAGGCCGGTGCCGACATACATCGTGACAAATAGCATGTTCATGACGATGATGCCGGGCAGCAGATACGGCAGGTACCCGTCCGGGGAACCGGCAATGGCTCCGCCGAACACGAAGTTGAACATCAGGACGAACAAGATGGGCTGGAAGCTGAAGTCGCCCAGCTCCCACGGATTGTGGCGTACCTGCACGATCGTGCGCCAGGCGAGGGTAAGGGTCTGGCGTAGACCGTCGGCAGGGCTGACCCGGTGGCTCAGCTCGCCGGCGGCGGGTGCGGCAATCGTTGCCGTGGTCATGAGTTCGTCCCTTCACTGTCGGTGTCGTCCGCGTCGTCAGCCGGGTGGCCGGTGAGCGACAGGAAGACTTCGTTCAACGTCGCACTCCGCAACGTGAGCTCGGTGACGACCACACCTGCCTCGTCGAGCCGCCGGACTACTGCGGGCACCACCGCCGGGTCGGAAACCGGCGCCGTGATGCGGGAGCCGTTGATATCTGGCGTAGTCTTCGTCAGCTCGCCGACGACCGCCGTGACGATCGGCACCTGTGCATCGTCTTCTGGTCGAACCGCCAATGACTGCGATCCCGTCTTGGCCTTTAGCTCGTCCGGGGTGCCGGCGGCGATCACCCGGCCGTGGTCGATGACCGTGATCTCATCGGCCAACTCGTCCGCCTCATCGAGGTACTGCGTAGTCAGCAACACGCTCACACCTCCCGAGACCATGCCGCGGATGACATTCCACAGCTCGATCCGAGCCCGTGGGTCAAGGCCGGTCGTCGGCTCATCCAGGTAGAGCAACGGTGGGCGACCGACGAGGCTGGCCGCCAGATCGAGCCGCCGGCGCATGCCGCCGGAGTAGGTCTTGGCCGCGCGGTCGGCGGCGTCAGTCAGGTCGAACTGGGTCAACAATTCGGTGGCCCGCTCTTTGGCCCGCGCCTTGGGGATCCCGAGCAACCGCCCGATTAGCAGAAGGTTCTCTGCACCGGTCAACATCTCGTCGACCGCTGCATACTGACCGGTCAGCCCGATCAGCTGCCGGACGCGGTGGGCGTCGGTGACCACGTCATACCCGCCCACCGTGGCCCGGCCGGCATCTGGACGGATGAGTGTGCTCAGCACCCGCACAGCGGTGGTTTTTCCGGCACCGTTCGGGCCGAGCAGGCCGAGCACGGTGCCAGTTCGCACCGCCAGATCGACGCCGTCCAGCGCAGTCGTCTCGCCGAAGCGTTTGACCAGCCCTTCGGCCCAGATCGCGTGATCAGTCACGACATTCTCCCGTCTCTGCATTCCTTCGAAGCACAGCATGCCAACCGGCACTGACATTCCCCTGAGCCCGCGCTGACACCTGCTCTCACCCGTATATGACCAGCGGCACCTCCAGAAGTAATCGCTGCCTGCGCTGCGGATTGTCGAGCGCGACTCGCTGCGTTCGGCGCGATGTCGCTCCTAGCGGCGTTCTCCACTTGCCATCGCGACGTTGCGACAACCGCGCACGCCGTCTGGGAACCCCGACGCAGCGAACTCCGGCGAGCCCGAGATGACAGCCGAGCCGGTCCCAGCCGCCTGACAGGCGCCCCGGCCACCACATTTCGAGCAGGCACGATGGGATTAGGTACGGAAGGGAGAACTCATGGCAGTCCAGCTGAACCACACCATCGTGGCGTCGCGCAACAGGGATGCGTCCGCACGGTTCCTCGCCGAGATCCTCGGCTTACCCGACCCGGTGCCGTTCGGGCCATTCATGACGGTCGAAACCGCTAACAACGTGACGCTCGACTTCGTTGAGTCCGCCGGAGACATCACCGGCCAGCACTACGCGTTTCTTGTCAGCGAGGAAGAATTCGACGTCATCTTCGGCCGGATTGAACAGCGCGGCCTGGCGTACTGGGCGGACCCGTTTCACCGGACACCCCGCAGGATCAACAGGAACGACGGCGGGCGCGGGGTGTACTTCGACGATCCGAACGGCCACAACCTCGAGATCATCACGCGTCCGTACGGCAGCGGAAGCTGAGGTGATGATCAGGGTGACGAAACTGGCGCGCGAACCCCACCGTCGTCACCCTGATCAAGACTGGCCGGAATGGCGGTCTCGCTCGCTGGAGTGGTGGTGGCCACCGTCCGGGGGACGAACCAGCAAGCCGCACCTGGCAAGGTGATGGCATGACTGACGACACCAAGCGATCGGTGACGATCCACCGAACCGGAGCCGGTCGATTCGTCGCCACGAACGCCCGTGGCATGAAACTGGCGCTCGGCGGCGACGACGGCTTCAGCCCTGTCGAGTTGCTGCTGATAGCCCTTGGCGGCTGTACCGCGGCCGACGTCGATGCCCTGACCAGCCGGCGCGCGGAGCCCGAGGAGTTCCAGGTCGAGGTCAGGGGCGACAAGATCCGCGATGAGTCGGGCAATCGGATGGAGAACCTTGAGGTGATCTTCAGAGTGCGGTTCCCGGCCGGCGACGCGGGAGATTCGGCTCGGGCAGTCCTGCCCGACATGGTGGCCAAGTCCCATGATCGGTTGTGCACAGTGAGCCGGACTGTCGAACTCCGCACGCCGATCAAGACACTCATCGAGTAGGGCGGGCTCACCGCAGCTTCGGATCGAGAGCGTCGCGCAAAGCGTCCCCGACAAGGACGAAGGACAGGACGGTCCCGACCACGAAGCTGACGGGGAAAGCGAGCAGCCACGGGTCTTCGTGGTAGTAGCCGTCGTGCTGGTCGATCATGACACCCCACGACACCGCCGGCGGCTGCAGGCCGACCCCGAGGAAGGTGAGTGTCGCCTCCGCCGAGATGAAACCGCCCAGGGCGATCGTGGCGTAGACCACGACGGGCGCGACCGCGTTGGGGAGGATGTGACGGGCGATCAGACGCCGCCGCGCCCCGCCGAGCGCTCGGGCCGCCTGGACGTAGTCCAGATGCTTGGAGCTCAGCACACTCGCACGCATGATGCGGGCGATGACGGTCCAGCCGAGTGCGATCAGAGCGGCGGCGAGGGTCCATTCGTTGCGATTCTTCAAGATGGTCAAGAAGACGATGGCACCGAGCAGGAAAGGCAGCCCGAGGAAGATGTCGGTGACTCGGGAGAGCAGGGCGTCGGTCCAGCTGCCGAAGAAGCCGGCCAGCATGCCGACCAGGCCTCCGATGACGGTGATGCCGATGGTGGCAACCAGCGCGATCAGCATCGAGGTACGTGCGCCGTAGATCGCCTGGGCGTAGTAGTCGCAACCGAGGATGCTGGTGCCGAACCAATGCTCCGCGCTGGGTGGGTTGCGGGACATTCCCCCGCTGACGGTGCAGGCGAGGGGGTCCTTGCTGGTCCACAGCCTGGGGAACACGGCCATCGAGGTAACGATCAGGATGAAGATGGCAGGGATCACGAACGAGGGGTTCCGGCGGAGTTGCCGCCAGGCGTCCCCGACCAGGCCCGCCTCGCGCTGCTCGCCCGGGGTCGTTCCCGGTGGAGCGGACGGGGCGGGCCTGGCCTCTTGTTCCGGCCGGTTGGGGGCTTGGGTACCGGCCGGCACACCTGGCGATAGGGGGTCAGTCATAGCGGATCCTCGGGTCCAGGACGGCATAGAGCAGGTCGACGACCAAGCTGGCGATCAGGTAGACGAGCACCAGCAGGGTGACGATTCCGATCACGACCGTGGTCTCTCCGGTGAAGATCGCGGCGAACACCTGCCGGCCGATACCGGGGACGTTGAAGATGCCCTCGGTGACCACCGCCCCGCCCATCAGCGCGCCGATGTCGGTGCCGATGAGGGTGATGACCGGAATGAGCGAGTTGCGCAGTGTGTGGACTCCGACGACCCTCCCGTGCCCCAGGCCCTTGGCCCAGGCCGTTCGCACATAGTCCGCACGAATGTTCTCCAGCAGGCTGGAGCGGGTCAGCCGGGCCGTCGCCGCCAGTTGCAGCGCGCCGAGGACTAGGCCGGGAACGATGAGACTCGCCCACGGATAGTTCGGGGTCCAGGTCGGCGCGAAGACCCCGCGCGAGATCACGTCAGGCACGGCTTCGAGCCCGCGGAGCCAGTTGCCGAAACCGATGTTGACGAAATCACGGACGACCACACCGAGCACGACCACCGGAACCGAGATGATCAAGACGGTGGATATCTTCAACCAGTAGTCCCAGAACCCGCCGTTGCGTAGCCCGGCCAGCACCCCGGCGGAGATGCCGACCACAAGCTCGAACGAGATCGCGATCGCGGTAAGCCGCAAGGTGTACGGCATGGCGCCGGCCACGATTTCGGTCACCGGGCGGAGATTGAAGTTCGTCCCGAAATCGAACCGCAGGAAGATCGACTCCAGGCGCTCCACGAACAGGCCGAAGCAGGGGCTGAACGGCTGCTCCAGACACGGGTCGCTAAGCCCGAGCCGCTCCGTCAGGTTGTGTAACACCGACTCCGGCGGCATCCGGTCGCCGAACAGCGCCCGAACCGGATTGCCGGTTAGCTGGATGGCGACCGACGTGAGGTAATGCAGCAGGAACAACGCACCGAAGACCGTTGGAATGAACTGCAGCAACCGCCTGATGACATAGCGCCCCACGAACTAGCCCTTCTTCTCGGTTGCAGCGAGCCGGCGGTGGACGGCGGACCCCAAGAGCCGCCACCGCCGGCTGCCGTTCGACCGGCTCAGCCCTGCTGCTTGAGTACGGTCTGGCCGTAGTCCTCGTAGTCGATGGGGTTGAACGCCAACTCGGCGACGGTGTCCGTGTTGAACAGCACGTCCTGGGTGCCCCACCACAGCGGGATGGCCACCATGTCCTCGGCCAGCACATCCTCGGCCTGCTGGTAGAAGCCGATGGCCTCCTCGACGGTGGCGGCCGAATCGCCCTGCTTCAGCAGATCGTCGAACTCCGGGTTCGAATAGCCGAAGTAGTTCGACGACTGGTTGGTCCCGTACAGGTGGGTCAGGTACGTCTCCATCAGCGCGTAGTCGGGACCCCAGCCCAGCCGGTACGGGCCGATCGCCTCCTGGTTCTCCAGCGTGGCCAGATACTCGGCGAACTGCTGGTCGACGTTGATCGTGTAGTCAATGCCGAGGTTCTGCTTTAGCTGATCGCCCAGGGCCTGCAGCCAGGTCTCATGGCCCGCGCCGGCGTTGGCCATCAGATCCAGCGTCCCGTCCCAGCCGCCGGCCTCGTCGAACAGCCGCTTGGCCTCGTCCGGGTCGTAGTGGCAGTACTCGCACACCTCGTCGCGTTGACCCTCGAACAACGGGCTTACCCAGCCGGAGGCCGGCCGCGGCGTACCACCAAGCGCCGCATCGATGATCGCCTGCCGGTCGATCGCCAGCGAGAATGCCTGCCGCAGCCGAACATCGGAGAACCGCTCGTCGTAGTCGGGGATCCCCAAATAGGTGAAGCTGTTGTTCGGCGTCTGGAAATAGCCGTCCGAATACTGGGCCTGCGCCTCGGGCCGCCGCTCCGCCGGCACCTGGTCGATGATGTCCAGCTCGCCACCTACGAACGCCGCGTACGCCGCGTTCTCGCTCTCAAAGATCCGGAACACGATCCGATCCGCAAACCCGGCATCCTCACCTGGATAGCCCTCATTGCGGGCCAGGACGACCTGGACGTCGTGCTCCCACGGGCTCTCCAGCTGGTACGGCCCGTTACTGATCGGCATCTCGTTGCACGCGTCGATGTCGGCCAGGCATTCCTCGGCCAGCGGAGCGAACACCTGGTACGCCACGACCTCCCGGAAGCCGGAGAACGGTGCATTGAGCTCGACGGTGAACGTGTAGTCGTCGACCTTGGTCAGTCCGCTGAGCTCCTCGGCTTGCGGTGGATCGGCCTGCACCTCCTCGAACCCGACGAACCGTTCGAAGAATCCCGCGCCGTCCTGGGCGTTCGGCCCGTACGCGGCGAAGTTCCAGCCCCGGAGGAAGGCATCGGCATCGACCGGCTCGCCGTTCGTGAAGGTGTAACCCTCCTTCAACCGGACTGTCCAGGTGACGTTGTCGTCGGACTCGATCGATTCCGCGACGGAGAGCTCCGCACCACCATCCGCGCCGTTGATCGTCAGCCCTCGGTAGATCTCCGTAATGACCTGGTTCGACTCACTGTCAGTGGCCGCGGACGGAATCAGCGAATCAGGCTCGGACAGGTACGCCCGCAACTCCCCACCAGTCCCGGCTTCCTCCTGTTCGTCCACGCCACCGTCCGAGCCATCGTCGTCTGAGCCGCCACAAGCGGCAAGCAGCGAGATCACCACGATGCCCGCCGCGAGCTTCCACCTATTTGTCATGAACGTTCCGCCTCCTCAGCCAAGCGCACGCTCTGCTACAGCGGCGCACCGTCCATCGACGCTAGGTGTGGCAGGGGTTCAGGCTCGTCGGGTCGCAGGCCCCATATCGGCGGCCCGGCACCCCATATTCGTTCGGCGATGACCCCATCGAGGCGCGGCGTAACACCTCCGTCACGATTCACCGCACGCCGGGTTCCGATCTACCTGTCCCCACGTACGCTCGCTGCAATGGCGTTGTTGGAGCGGCACACCCAGTTGGCCGCGTTGGCAGCGGCGGAGCGGGACGCCGCTCGCGGCCAGGGCAGCCTCGTGCTGGTCACCGGGGAAGCGGGGGCCGGCAAGACCGCTCTGCTCAGGCGCTTCGCCCAGCACTCCGGTGCCCGGTTCGCCTGGGGCATGTGCGATGAACTGGTCACGCCGCGACCACTCGGCCCGTTCCGCGACATGTTCGCTCACCTGAATGGCCAACCGGATCCGAACGGTTTCTTCGACGCGGTGCTCAGAGAACTCAACTCGATGCCGCACCCGGCGGTGGCGATCGTCGAAGACGCCCACTGGGCCGACCGTGCGACCCTTGATGCCATCCGGTTCGTCGGTCGGCGAATCAGCCGGGTTCGCGCGTTGCTCGTGGTCACGTACCGCGATGACGAGGTCCCCCCAGACCACTCCCTCCGGTTGTCTGTCGGCGCCGTTCCGGCCGACGATGTGCGACGGATACCGGTCGGCCCGCTGTCCAAGGATGCTGTCGCCGCGATGGCGGAGGGCACCGGCGTCGACCTGGACAAGTTGTACGAACTGACCGGCGGCAACCCGTTCTACGTCACCGAGACACTCGCCGATCCCGACGCATCGGTGCCGCTGTCGGTCCAGGATGCGGTGATGGCGCGCGTCGGGCGGCTCGGCCCGACGGCCCGCGCCTGTGCCGAGGTGGCGTCGGTCATCCCTGGGGCCGCCGATGTCGGTCTGCTCAGCTCATGCAGGGTCCTCGACGGGCTCGATGAGGCGGTTCGACTCGGTGTGCTGCGGGTGGACGGCAACGAGGTCACGTTCTCGCATGAGCTGGTCCGCCGGTCGGTCGAGCAAAGCCTGACCGAAACACGCAGGCACGAGGTCAACGGCGATGTCCTCGACGCTCTGGCTGGTCGAGGTACCGACCCGGCTCGACTCGCGCACCACGCAGTGCGCGCCGGCCGGGTCGCCGCCGTCATCCAATACGCTCCGGTCGCAGCCCGGCGCGCCTCGTCGATGGGCGCTCACCTCGAGGCCTTCGAGCATTACCAGCGGGCACTCCAGCACTCTGACCAGTTGCCTAGGCCGCAACTGCTCGATCTGCTCGATCAGGCAGCACACGCCGGCTACCAAGCCGCCCGCTACTTCGAGGTTCGCGAGTACATCGCCCGGGCCGTCGAGCTGAACCGACCCTCCGGCGACCGGGCCGGATTGAGCAGATCACTGTGCGTATTGGCGGATATCGAATGGCATCTCGGCCAGGGACCCAACGCCCAGGCCGCCGCCGACGAGGCGGTCGAAGTCCTTGCCGGCGGCGACTACGGCGAGCCGCTGGCGAACGCCTACGGAGTGCAGGCTCGACTCACGATGCTGGACCATCGATCGGACGAAGCCGTCGCCTGGGGCGAGAAAGCCGTGGCTCTGTTCGAACAAGACGGCCTCACCGTGCCCGCCGACCTGCTTGTCACCATCGGGTCAGCCCGGATTCAGCGCGACCCCGACGATACGGACACCCTGGTAACCGCCCTGCGGGTGGCCGTCGACCGGCGCGACGTCCACGCCGCTTCACGGGCGTACATCAATCTCGGGGACGAACTCACCCTGCATATGCGGTACGCCGAAGCCCGGCCGTATCTTGACGAAGGGCTGGCGTTCCTCGAGCAGCATGACGAGCTGCTCTCCCTCGATCACCTGCGCGCCGCGCGAGCGCGCTGGCACCTGGACCGCGGTATGTGGACCGATGCGCAGCTGGACGCCGAGCTCGCCGACGGGCCCGACGGGCCGAGTACGACCATCGCCCGGCTGGTCATGGCGCTGCTCAAGACCCGACAAGGGGACCCTGCTGCCGGCGCCGCCATCGTGGACCTGTCACGTAGAGCACGTGCTGCGGCCGAAGCCCAGTTCGTCATTCCCGCCGCTCTCGCCGAGGCGGAGTTCAAGTGGCTGGCGGGTGACGGCGAAGGTGCCGCCACGGCGCTCGACCCGGTGTTGCCCACGATATGGCGGTCGGGAATGGGCCGAGTGATCGGAGAAGCCGCTCTCTGGCTGTACCGCATCGGCCGTCTCGACCAGGTGCCCACTGGAGCTGCCGAACCATACGAGTTGCAGGTGAGCGGAAAGTCGCGGGAGGCGGCCTTGGCGTGGCGCGAACTGGGCCGTCCCTACGAGGCGGCCGACGCGCTGGCCGATTCGGCCGAGCCCGAGTTGCTGCTCGAGGCCCTGACGATCCTGGACCGCATGAACGCCGAACCTCGCGCCGCCATGGTGCGCAGGCGCCTGGTCGAACTCGGCCTGGAATCCGTGCCGCGCGGACCTCGGGCGGCCACGCGATCGAACCCGGCCGGCCTGACGGCTCGGCAGGTGGAGGTGCTACGGCTGCTCTCAGACGGTCTCACCTATCGCTCCATCGCCCACCGGCTACACGTCTCGGTCAAGACCGTCGATCATCACGCGACCGCGATCCGGACCAAGCTGGGTGTGGCTTCTCGAGCCGAAGCCGTCGAAATGGGTCGCCGCCTCGGCATCATGCCCTAGCCGCGCAACGACTCGGCCGGACCGGTTGTCGTTTGCAGTGCGGCCAAGTGTCCATCATGAGCGATGCGGATCGTCGTACTGGCGTGAGTCCTTGCCGGTTTCGATGAGTAAGTCAGGAGGAATTGTGCGCTACCTGATGCTGGTTCACGTGGATGAGTCCGTCGACGGAGGCCCTGACGAGGTCACTCCGTGGGTCGCGGAGATGGATGGCCGAGGAATTCGGCAGTTCGGCTCGCGTCTGCGGCCGGTCAGCGACGCGACGACGGTTCGAGTGCGGGACGGCGAGATATTGCTGACCGATGGGCCGTTCGCAGAGACCAAGGAGCAGATCGGCGGCTTCGACATACTCGAGTGCAGGGACCTCGACGAAGCGATCGAAGTAGCCGCCAAGCATCCTGGTGCGAAGGACGGCAGGATCGAGGTGAGGCCGTTGTGGGAGGAGTAGCGGGCACCGTGGAAGCGGCGGTGGCTACCGCGTTCCGCGAAGAATGGGGCCGCGTCGTCGCGACCCTGATTCGCGTGACAGGCGATTGGGATCTCGCCGAGGAGTGTGCCCAGGACGCGTTCGCCAAGGCGCTCGAGCGGTGGCCGCGAGACGGGGTTCCGGTCCGCCCAGGGGCCTGGCTCACCACGGCGGCGCGCAACCGGGCCATTGACCGACTCCGCCGCAAGGCGACCGAAGCAACCAAGCTCGTAGAGGTGGCTGCCGCGATGCCAGCCGACCGCAGTCCGGACCGAAGCGACGAGTCGGGAGTCCGCGATGACCGACTTCGGCTGATCTTCACCTGCTGCCATCCCGCGCTACGGATGGATGCCAGGGTCGCCCTGACGCTACGGACGCTGGCCGGGCTGACCACGGCCGAAATCGCTCGAGCCTTTCTGGTCAGCGAGGCGACCATGGCCAAGCGCCTGGTCCGGGCCAAGCAGAAGATAAAGAACGCCGGCATCCCATACCGCGTACCTGCCGCCCACGTGCTGCCAGACCGCCTGAATGCGGTGCTCGCGGTCTTGTACCTGCTGTTCAACGAGGGATACGCCGCCAGTTCAGGGCCCAACCTGGTTCGGCACGATCTGTGCGCCGAAGCCATTCGCCTGGCTCGGCTGCTCAGGCAGCTGATGCCGGATGAGCCCGAAGTCGGCGGCCTCACCGCACTCATGCTGTTCCAGGATGCGCGACGCCCAGCCCGCGTCGACGGGGCCGGCGAAATCATTCCGCTCGAGCATCAAGACCGGAGCCGATGGCATCGAGGCCAGATCGACGAGGGCCGCACCATCCTGGCGGACGCCGAGCGGCAGGACCGGCCGGGACCGTACCAGCTACAAGCCGCCATCGCTGCCCGCCACGTCACCGCGACCCGGGCCATTGACACCGACTGGGCCGCGATCGCCGCACTCTATGCCCAACTCGATCGCATGGTGCCGTCCGCGGTGGTGAAGCTGAACCGGGCGGTGGCGGTGGCCATGGCCGACGGCCCCGACGCCGGGCTGGCGATGGTGGACGCCCTCGACGAATCCGGTGAACTGACCGACTACCACCTGTTACCCGCGACGCGCGCCGACCTCCTGCGCCGCCTCGGCCGGCACTCCGAAGCCGCTGCCGCCTACCGCATTGCGTTCGACCTGGCTCCAACGGATGCCGAACGGCGCTACCTCGCGCGCCGGCTTGCCGAGGCCGGCCGGGCACGGGCAGATCTTTAGCCGGCGCCCACCCACTCGACCGCCGTGGTCAGCTCGTCGAGCAAGCCTTGGATCGGCTCGACCCCGAGGCCCGGGCCGGTGGGTACTGTGACATGCCCGTCCTCGAGTACGAACGGCTCGGTGATGTCGCGGGCGTAGTACCGGCCCGAGGCAGAGGTGTCCCCAGGCAGCGTGAATCCCGGCAGGGCCGCTAGCGCAACGTTGGCCGCCCGGCCGAGTCCGGTCTCGAGCATCCCGCCACACCACACCGCGATGCCATTGGCCCGGCACAGGTCATGGATGCGCCGTGCTTCCAGGTAGCCACCGACCCGGCCGGGCTTGATGTTGATCACCTGTGCAGCGCGAAGGGCAATCGCATCGGCCGCCGCCTTGGCCGACACGATCGACTCGTCGAGACATATCGGCGTGCTCACCAGCCGGGCCAGCTCAGCGTGCTCGCGCAAGTCCTCTTCGCCAAGGGGCTGCTCGATGAGCAGCAGGTCGAACGGGTCTAGCCGGGCAAGGGTGCGGGCGTCGGAGAGCCGGTAGGCGGCGTTGGCATCGACCTGAAGCGGCAGGGCGGACCCGAACCGCTCGCGCACCGCCTGGACCGGCTCGACGTCCCAGCCGGGCTCGATCTTGAGCTTGATCCGGACGTACCCTTGCTCGACATAGCCCGCGACCGCGTCAAGCAGTTGCGGCACGCTGTCCATGATCCCGACTGATACGCCGGCCGGAACGCGATCGCGCACCGCACCGAGATGGCTGGCCAATGATTCACCACGCGCCCGCAGCCAGGCGTCCAGAACGGCCATCTCGACAGCCGCCTTCGCCATTCGGTGGCCCTTCACCGGCTCTAGCAGACCGGCCACCTGGTTCGGGTGGACGTCGCCGGCGTTCAACAGGCGCGGCGCCAGAAACCGGCGGATCACGTCCGCCGCGGCATCGACGTACTCCGACGAGTACAGCGGTTCGCGCATCGCCACGCATTCGCCCCAACCATCGGCATCCGGGGCCGTGACTCGCACCAGGAGGATGTCTCGGTCGGTCTCGACACCGAAAGAGGTGCGGAACGGCGCCACCAGCGGCATGGCGACCCGTCGCAGCTCGAATCCGCTCAGTTTCATGGCCGGCCCACCTCGACCACGTAGCAGCCGTCCCTGGTGAATCCGGTGACGCGGGCACCGGCGCCCAGCAACTGCCTCAGAACCCGCCGCACGGCGACGCGCCACTGTCTTGCCAGGTCCGGGTCCACCTGCCGGATCGCCTCGATGTCGGCCGGCACCTGGACCAATCGAACCGAACCTGCCCCGAGTTCCCGGACCACGGGTTGGCCGGCCGCGGACACCCCGAGCGCCGGAACCGCCCCGTCGGCTAGAAGCGCTTCGGACTCCAAGTCCACGCTCAATCCGTTCACGGCGTCGTCGACCTGCGCTGAGGTGAGGTCCCAGCGCAGCAGCAGCCGGTCGGTCCCCTGGCCGGCGTTCACGGCATCGCCGATCTCGCCGTAGAAGTCGACGAGGTATTCCACCGGCCGGGCGCCGAGCTTGGCCAGGTTGAAGTACGCGTTGCGCCGCACCAGCGGATCGGCCGTCCAGGTGATGGTCGTCAGGCCCTGTTCGACCGCCCAGGCCCGCTGGTGGAGCTTGAGTGCGGTCCCGACCCCGCGTCCACGCCCGGTCGCGGACACCCCCGCGACGTGAGAGTGCAGCGAGATCCCCGGTGGCGCGGCCAAGAACCCGACGCACGCACCGACAAGCTGGTCGCCGTCGAGGGCGCCGGAAACGTAGTTTCCGCTGTGCGCGAGCGCCCGCAACAGCTCAACGGTAACCAACGGGTTGCCGGCCTCGGGCCGCCAGATGCCGTGCAGGAGGCGGACGATCGCCGACAAGTCCGGCAGGTCATGGACCATCCGGACGGTCACGCCGGACCGCTGCGCCGCTCGTGCCGCCGCGCCTTCCGCGCTCAGCCGGTCAGCACCGGCAGCCGAATACGTCATCGCAGAATCCATCGGGCTTCGACTTGTGCTACTGACCATGATGACCGCGCAGCGTAGCGACGAGGAGCGCTCGAGGCCTTCGAATTAGCCGGGCAGCCGAGGTGGAAGGTGCGTCACGCCGTCTTCTCGCGGCGCACCCGCTTGCCCGCGCTCGTCCTTGGCACGAGCGTCGGGTTGACGTTCTTGAGCACCACATCGTGGTCGATGACTACGCGAGCGACGTCTTCACGGCTGGGGACCTCGTACATGACATGGAGGAGGACCTCCTCCATGATGGCGCGCAGCCCGCGGGCACCGGTGTCGCGCAGCAGCGCCTGATCGGCGATGGCCTCGATAGCGTCGTCGGTGAATTCGAGCTCGACTCCGTCTAGCTCGAACAGCTTCCGGTATTGCTTGACCAGCGCATTGCGCGGTTCGGACAGGATCCGGATCAGCGCCTCGCGGTCCAGCGGACTCACCGTCGTGATCACCGGCAACCGGCCGATGAACTCGGGGATGAGGCCGAACTTGAGAAGGTCCTCGGGCATGACATCGCCGAATCGGTTCAAGCCGCGACGGTCGGCCTTGCCGACGATCTCCGCGCCGAAACCAAGGCCCCGGCGCCCGACCCGGTGCTCGATGATGTCCTCGAGCCCGGCGAACGCGCCACCCACGATGAACAGCACGTTCGTGGTGTCGATCTGGATGAACTCCTGGTGCGGGTGTTTGCGGCCGCCTTGCGGAGGTACGCTCGCCGTGGTGCCCTCGAGGATCTTGAGCAGGGCTTGCTGGACACCCTCGCCGGACACGTCGCGAGTGATCGACGGGTTCTCGCTCTTGCGGGCTATCTTGTCGACCTCGTCGATGTAGATGATGCCGGTCTCGGCCTTCTTCACGTCATAGTCGGCCGCTTGGATCAGCTTGAGCAGGATGTTCTCGACGTCCTCGCCCACGTAGCCGGCCTCGGTGAGCGCAGTCGCGTCGGCGATCGCGAACGGCACGTTGAGCAGTCGCGCGAGGGTCTGAGCCAGGTAAGTCTTGCCGCAGCCGGTGGGGCCGATCAGCAAGATGTTCGACTTGGCCAGCTCGACAGGGTCTTCCTTGTTGGACCGCGGCCCGCCGGTCTGGCGTGCCTGCACCCGCTTGTAGTGGTTGTACACGGCGACGGACAAGGCCTTCTTGGCGACCTCCTGACCGATCACATAGTCCTCGAGGAACTCGTAGATCTCCCGCGGCTTCGGCAGGTCGCGCAACGCGCTCTCGGGGTTGTCGTTGAGCTCTTCCTCGATGATCTCGTTGCACAGGTCGATGCACTCGTCGCAGATGTACACGCCGGGTCCGGCGATGAGCTTTTTCACCTGCTTCTGGCTCTTGCCGCAGAACGAGCACTTGAGCAGGTCTCCGCCGTCGCCGATGCGTGCCACGCGGAACGCCCCTTCCGTCTCAACGGTGCTAGTGGACCGTCGCAATACACCCTACGCGGTCGTGCTGATTCGCGCCCTTTGACGGTACCGCCTCCCGCCGACAAATCTGCGGCGGCCCACGCCGGGCGTGGCGGACGGCGCCCTCCCGCACTCGAATTTGCGTTGAACCGGTGCCTTACGGCGGTCAGGAGACCGCTGCCGGCGGCACGACAAGCAGCACGACCGAGGGCCGCCCACTGGAAATGGCGACGTACCTACAGGCTTGCATGCCTGTAGGTACGTCGGGCCGCCTGCCGAACGTGATCGAACGGATTGCGGCCGAGGTGGTCGCTAACGGGCCAGCGACGCCTTGCGGGAGGTGGTGAACGCGTCGACGATGCCGTAGTCGATGGCCTCCTGAGTGGTCAGGATCTTGTCGCGCTCGACATCGGTGTGGACCTGCTCGATCGGCCGGCCGGAGTGCTTGGCGATCATCTCCTCCATCAGCGTCCGCATCCGCTGGATCTCCTGGGCGTGAATCTCCAGGTCACTCGCCTGCCCGGTGATGGCCTCGGAGTACGCAGGCTGGTGAATGAGCACTCGCGCGTTCGGCACCGCCAACCGCTTACCGGGCGCACCCGCGGCCAGCAGGATCGCAGCGGCCGAGGCGGCCTGGCCCATGCAGACCGTCCGCACGTCCGGCTTGATGAACTGCATGGTGTCGTAGATCGTCGTCATCGCGGTGAACGAGCCGCCCGGCGAGTTGATGTAGATCTCGATGTCGCGATCGGGATCCATCGACTCCAGGCAGATGAGCTGGGCCATCACAGCGTTGGCGACGTCGTCGGAAATCGGCGTGCCGAGAAATATGATCCGCTCTTCGAAGAGCTTGGCGTACGGGTCGATCCGGCGGAAGCCGTACGAGGTGCGCTCTTCCCATTGCGGGATGTAGTAGTTCATCTGAGGCTCCATCAAACGCTGGGGTGGAAGGTTCGAGAACTCCGCACCGCTGGTCATGCCGTGCCACCGCCCTCGGAGACCTGCGAGGCCTCCTCCACGACGTGGTCGATGAAGCCGTACTCCAGCGCTTCTTCGGGGGTGAAATACCGGTCGCGGTCGGAGTCGCGCTCGATCTCATCGACCGTCCGCCCGGTGTGCTTGGCGATCAGGCGGGCCATCTCCTGCTTGGTCTTGACCATCGCCTCGGCGTGGATCCGGATGTCGGACGCCGTGCCGCCGATGCCGCCCCACGGCTGGTGCATGAGGATCTTGGCATGTGGAAGCGCGTAGCGCTTACCCGGTGCGCCCGCGGTCAGCAGGAACTGTCCCATCGAGGCGGCGAACCCCAGTGCGACGGTGGTGATGTCCGGCTTGACGAACTGCATCGTGTCGTAGATCGCCATACCGGCCGACACCGAGCCGCCCGGGGAGTTGATGTACAGATGGATGTCCTTGTCCGGGTCCTCGGCGGCCAGCAGCAGCAGCTGCGCGCAGATCGCGTTGGCGTTCTCATCGCGGACCTCGGAGCCGAGGAAGATGATCCGCTCACGCAGCAGACGGTTGTAGATGTGGTCGTCCAGGCCCATCGACGTGCCCGGCGCGGGCGTGCGGGCCTGCGCGGGGACGACGAGACCTGGCGTCTCGGGACGTGGGCTCACCGTGGGCTCCTTGGGAATGTCGATTTCGGCTAGCGTCACCGACCCTAACCAACGCGAAGCCCACGACCATCCAGGATCGGCCGGTGTTCGCTGACGGCGTGCCCGGAGCTCTGCGCTGCCCGCCGGACAGCAACGGGACAGCGCTACTTGGACTCCGGCTCGCCCTCGGTGGCCTCGTTCGTTGCGGCCGCGTCATTGCCATCGGCGGCGTCGTCCGCTTCGACTGCGTCGTCGTCGCT
>Ga0299914_10000737_pt1 | contig 20423 bp, 20 predicted proteins | sample RVTome_10_FD_201361 | JGI IMG/M metagenome (GOLD analysis project Ga0299914, IMG submission 201361) | Soil microbial communities from uranium-contaminated site in the Upper Colorado River Basin, Wyoming, United States - RVT153D57 (version 2) ...
CGCAGTCCCTGGCCTGCGGGAGCAGCGCCGGGTCCTCGATCACGGCCGGATTCCCCCCCTGTCGCTCGATGATCCTGGCGAACTGCTCCGCAGCCCTGCCGGAGGCCAGCGCGGCGCTCAGCGTCTTGCGCGCGGACGCCAGGTCCGTCGCCCTCTGCGCCAGGAGCAGCATCTCGGCGCCCAGCGCGAGCGTGACCTCCAGCACGTCGGCCGGCCCCTCCCCCTTGAGCACGGCAATCGCCTCCTCGGTTTCGAGCGCATTGCCGCACGCGCGGCCGAGCGGGCGATCCATCGCCGTGACGACCGCCACCACCGGACAGCCGTGAGACTCGCCAAGCTGAATCATTTCCTCCGCCAGCGCGAGCTCCTGCTCTAGCGAGGGGAGAAACGCACCGCTGCCGCGCTTGATGTCGAGCACCAATCCCGTAAGGTCCTCCGCCAGCTTCTTGCTCATGATGCTCGAGGCGATGAGCGGGATCGACTCGACGGTAGCCGTCGCGTCGCGCAGCGCGTACATCTTTCGGTCGGCAGGGGCGATTTCGGCCGTCTGGCCAATCATGGCGCACCGCAGCTCGCCGATCTGGCGCGTGGCCTCTTCGATTGTGAGGTCCGTGCGAAAGCCGGGGATGGACTCGAGTTTGTCCAGCGTGCCGCCTGTGTGCCCCAGCCCGCGACCGGAGACCATCGGGACAACCACGTCCAGGACGGACACCAGTGGCGCGAGAATCAGTGAGATCTTGTCTCCCACGCCGCCGATGGAGTGCTTGTCTACGCGCGGCCTCCCCACTTCCGACAGATCGAAGCGGACGCCCGAATTGAGCATGGCATCCGTGAGCGCCGCTGTTTCACCGCGATCCAGACCGCGGAGAAAGCAGGCCATGAGAAAGGCGGACATCTGGTAGTCGGGGACGTGACCGGCAGCGTAGGCCATGATCAGGGCCCGCCATTCGCCGGCATCGAGTCGTCCGCCGTCTCGTTTTCGTTCGATCAGTCGAATTGCGAGCATTGACCGGGTTGCGGGGTAGTTCTACCGTAGAGCCCACCGTCCAACACGAGCCGCCAATTTGGAGTCCGCATGATCACGCGCCCCCTGATTACCGCATTGGTCTTTTCGTCGAGTCCGCTTCTGGCGCAGACCGCCGCGGAGCACATCGTGCTTGGCGACCGCGATCATGCGGCCATGAATGCTGCGAGTGCGCTGAGCCACTATCAAGAAGCCATTCGCGTGGATCCGAACAGCGCGGAGGCGCTGTGGAGAGCGAGCCGCGAATCGATCGACCTCGGCGAGTTCGATCGCGCGGCGCGGGACAGCCTGTACCAGCTAGGCGAACAGTTCGCTCGGCGGGCCGTCCAGGCAGATCCGCGCTCCTCGATGTCGCACTTCGCACTGGCCAAGGCGCTTGGCCGGCGCGCACTCTCGCTCGGGGCACGGGAGCGGGTGAAGTATGCCGGCGAAGTCCGCAAGGAAGCGTTGGAGTCGCTGCAGCTGGATTCGCTCAACACCGGCGCCCTCGCCGTAATGGGGCTCTGGCACGCCAACGTCATGCGGCTGAGCGGCATCTCGCGGTTTTTCGCCAAGAACCTGCTGGGCGGCAAGGTCTTCAACGAGGCGAACTGGAGTGATGCGCAGCGCTTCCTGGAACAGGCGGTGTCACTGGATCCTGAGCGGATCGTTTTCCGCGTGAACCTCGCCGCCGTGCACGCCGATCGTGGGGACAAGGCGAAAGCGCGGCAGCAATACGAAGAGGCGCTGCGGCTGGCGGCGTCCGAGTTCAACGACAAGCACTACAAGGCGGACGCCGAACGGGCGCTCAATGATCTGCGCTGACGCCGGCGTCCTCCGCTGCCTCCTCGACGGCGCTTAACCGGCGGCGGCGCACCCGGCCCAGCTTCCGGCGCGCATAGCGGAGCTCATAGCGCAGGTCGTCCCAGGCATCGCGGCTTCGCCGACGCACCCGGCGAACGCCCCGCCTCAACGCTCGGCGGGATTCGGCGCCGTTCTGGGGTGCGAACAGTAACGCGACACCAACGCCGATTAAGAGCCCCACGGTGAGGCCTGCCGCCACTATCCCAGCAGGACGGGCTGAGATGGTTCGCGACGCCGCTTGGCGTGCCTCGCCCGATCGTCCAGCATACGCCATTTTCCCCGCCCTCCTGAAGATGGTAAGAAACTTGCTGGTTTTCAGGTCTCAATAGGTAGTGGTCACAAGACGTTTTCCGCTCCAGCCGACTGGTTGGCCGGAACCATATCGCTTGCCAAGGGACGCCGCCCGTATGATACCCACCGCCAACCCGAACCCGCCGGATCACAACGTGGCGACGTCCGCGAGGAACCGAATGAGCGAGAACGGGAAAACTGTCCTTTTGGTGGAAGACAATGAGGACAACCGCATCGTCTATTCCACCATCCTGAGGCATTTTGGCTATACGGTGACCGAAGCGCTCAACGGCGAAGAGGGTATCGCAAAGGCGCGCTCCGAGAAGCCCGATCTGATTCTGATGGACATCTCGATTCCCATCATCGACGGCTGGGAAGCAACGCAGGTTCTGAAGCACGATCCCAAGACGCGCGACATTCCGATCATCGCCCTGACGGCGCACGCCCTCGCGTCGGACCGGGAGAAGGCCATGGAGGTAGGCTGCGACGGCTATCTCGCGAAGCCGTGCGAGCCGCGCGCCGTGGTCGCCGAAGTCCAGAAGTTTCTCGGCCGCGATGATGGCGCATGAGAGTGGGGACGCAACGGGCCGGATCCTCGTAGTCGACGATCACGAGGACAATGTCGAGTTGCTCCGGGCCCGGCTGGAGGCCTGGGGATACGAGGTCGAAGCGGCGCACGACGGCAATGAGGCGCTCCAGGCCGTCGAGCTCGCCCCGCCGGATCTCATCCTGCTCGACGTGATGATGCCGAGCGTCGATGGCAACGAAGTCGCCCGGCGCATCAAGCAGAATCCCTCTTTGCCGTTCATCCCGATCATCATGCAGACGGCGCTCGACTCCACCGAGAGCAAAGTCGAGGGGCTGGAGGCCGGAGCCGACGATTACATCACGAAGCCGATCGAGTTCGCCGAGCTCAAAGCGCGGCTCCGCTCCATGCTGCGCATCAAGAGGCTCCAGGAAGAGCTCGAGGAACGGGAGCGGCAGCTGCTGGAGGCGAACGAGCGGCTGCGCCACATGTCGCGCACCGACGGCCTGACGGGGCTCGACAACCGCCGCTATGTCGAGCAGCAGCTGGATCTCATGTTCGCGCACGCGGAGCGGTTGAACGAGCCACTGGCGTGCGTGATGTGCGACCTCGATCGCTTCAAGAGCGTGAATGACGATTTCGGGCACCACGCCGGCGACGCGGTACTCAAGCAGTTCGCCGCGCTTCTCAAGCACGAGGCGCGGGAAATCGACGGGGTGGGGCGGTTTGGTGGCGAGGAGTTCATCCTGCTGCTGCCGGGCACGGTGCCCGATGCGGCGGTGACGTTCGCCGAGCGGGTGCGGAAAGGCGTGGAGGGGCATACATTCGTCTTCGAGGGCGGGTCGGTGCGTCGCACGGCGAGCTTCGGCATCGCCGGATGGCCGCACCCACGGATCTCCGGCTGTGACCGGATGGTGCGGGCCGCGGACGACGCGCTGTACGTGGCCAAGGAGACCGGACGCAATCGCGTGGTCCGCTTCGACAGCGAGGAATTCAACGCCCACACCCTGGCGAATGACGGACCAGAGCAGGACAGCAGGGAGCCCACGGACGACGGCGGGTTCCGGCGCGCCGGTTGAACCGGACGCCACGTCCAAGGACGACGTCGCCCGGCTGCGCGCGCGGCTCACGGAGGTCCAGCGGGAACGCGATCATCTGATCGCGGCCGTGGACATCCTGCAGGAGATCTCCGCGACGCTGCACTTCGTGGACATCCTCCAGACGATTGCGCGAAAGCTGGGCGACACCTTCGCGCTCGATCGCTGCGCAATCTTCCTCACGGGCGAGCACGACGAGGTGCGCCTCGTGGCGAGCTTCGAGGACCCCAGCATCCGGAACCTCGTCGTCGACCTGCAGCGGTACCCCGAGCTGCGCCGGGCCTTTCACGGCGAAACGGTGTTCATCGCCGATGCCCTCACCGACCCGGTAATGAAGGGTGTCAGGCCGCAGCTGGAGCAGCGCGGGGTCCGCTCCATCGTCGTCGTCCCTCTCGAGTGGCAGGGGAGCACCATCGGCGCGATCTTCCTGCGCACCGGCCGTCAGTCTCCGGTGTTCAGCGACGCCGACGTGCGATTCTGCCAGGTCGTCGCTTCGCTCACCGCGAAAGCGTTGCGCAACGCCCACCGCTTCGAGTCGCTCACGCGGCAGCAGCACGATGCGGCGCGCGATCAGCGGAGCGCCGATCTCCAGCGCATCGCGGTCCTCGCGTTCCTCCGTCGGCTGCTCGATCGCTACGCCCGCGTGGAGAATCAGAGCTTCGCCGAGGGGCTGCTCCCGCGCACGTCGGAGGAAGAGCTCGATCGCCTCGTCGGCGTGGCGATGCAGGTGTTCGAGGAACAGAGCGGCGGTTGATCATCCGGCTCGGCCCCCACACGTGACCGTCGTCGACCCCGCGGACGCCGCGCGCGCGGCAACCCTGCGAGAAGAGATCGAGCGCGCAAACCACAACTACTACGTGCTCGACCGTCCAACGATCTCCGACGCCGAGTACGACCGGCTGTTTCGCGAGCTCCAGGCGCTCGAGCAGAGGAACCCCACGCTCCGCACCGCGGACTCACCGACGATCCGCGTGGGTGTTGAGCCGCGGTCGGCCCTCGTCAAACACCAACACCTGGTTCCGATGTTGTCGCTCGGGAACGCGTTCAACGCGGAGGAGCTTCAGGAGTGGGAGGATCGGCTCATCCGTCTCGCGGGGGATGAGGTGCGGCGATCGGGATACGCCTGCGAGCTGAAGATCGACGGCGTCGCGGTCAGCCTCACTTATCGCGAAGGAGTGCTCATCGCCGGAGCGACACGCGGCAACGGCGTCATCGGAGAGAACGTCACCGCGAATCTTCGTACGATCCGCTCGATTCCCCTGCGGCTCCGCGGCACGGGACATCCGCTGGTGATGGAGGTGCGCGGCGAGGTGTACATGCCGTTCAGCGGCTTCGTGCGCATGAACGAGGAGCGCGTTCGCGCCGGCGAACCGGTCTTCGCGAATCCGCGCAACTCCGCGGCGGGCGCGCTGCGCCAGCTGGATCCCGCGGTGTCCGCGGCACGTCCGCTGCGCTTCTTCGCATACCAGGTGGCCTTTCATGATGGCGTCGATTGCCCGGCGCGCTCGCAGTTCGAGATGCTCGACCTGCTCGAGTCCTGGGGGCTGCTGGTGGCGCCACACCGGCTGTGCGCAGAGACGCTCGTCGACGTGCACGCCTGGGCCGAAACGATCGAGCAGCGGGTGCGCGCCGAGCTCGACTTCGCCATCGACGGGGCGGTCGTGAAGGTGAACGACATGCGGCTCTGGCCGGAGCTGGGCGTCGTGGGCGGGCGCGAGCCGCGCTACGCGATCGCGCGGAAGTTCGCGCCGGACATCGCCGAAACCAGGCTGCTGAAGATCGAGATCAACGTCGGCCGCACCGGCTCGCTGAACCCCTTCGCCGTGCTGCAGCCGGTGGAGATCGGCGGCGCCACCGTCCAGCTGGCGACCCTGCACAACTTCGAGCTGATCCGGGAAAAAGACCTGCGTGATGGCGACATCGTCCTGGTGAAGCGGGCCGGCGAGGTCATTCCACAGGTGATCGGACCCGTGCCCGACCGCCGGGATCGGGACAATCCCCCGCTGCGCTTCAACCCGCCGACCCACTGCCCCGTGTGCGGTACGAAGGCGGTGCCCGGCATCGATCGCGGCATGCTGTATTGCCCGAACTTCGAGTGCCCGGCCCGGCAGCTCGAGGGACTGGTGCACTTCGCGTCGCGCAGAGCGATGGACATTCGGGGCCTCTCTTATGCGCGCATCCGGCAGCTGCTCGACGCGGGCTTGATCACCGACCCTTCAGATCTCTTCGACCTGCGTCCCGGGCAGCTGAAGCAGCTCGAGCGCTTCGCCGACCGGAGCGCGGAGCAACTGGTGCAGGCGATCCAGGCTTCGAGGGCGCAGCCCCTCTCGCGGCTGCTCTTCGCGCTCGGCATCGATCACGTCGGCGAAACTGCCGCCAGGCAGCTGGCTCGGCATTTCGGCAACATGGATGACATTGCGAAGGCCACCCGCGACGAGATTCTCGCCATCCACGGCATCGGGGAGGCGATCGCCGACTCCGTCACCGGATGGTTCGCGAATCCGGCCGCCAGACGGCTGGTGGAAAAGCTGCGCCGCGGCGAGTTGAACTTCGAGGAGCCGCGACAGAAGACCACTGGTGCCCTTCGCGGGATGACCTTCGTCCTCACAGGGACGCTGGACACGTTGTCGCGCGAGCAGGCCGCTGATCTCATCGAGGCCAACGGCGGCAAGGTGACCAGCGGGGTGTCGAAAAAGACGTCGTACGTCGTTGCGGGCGCCGACCCGGGAAGTAAACTGGAGAAGGCCACAACGCTCGGCGTTCCAGTGATCGGCGAGCAGGAGCTCCGGAGGCTACTCACCTGATTTCTCCACGAGGACATCTGTGCCACCTGACTTAGCCGCGCGAGGACTGGTTGGCTTCACGCGCGACGCATTCGTCGCGCTGCACGGGGCGCTGTTCCGGGATGCCGTCGCGAACGCGCCCGCGATTCTTCAGGAGGCGGGGTACGCGGGCGGTTCCGCAACGTACGAGGCGTTCGCGCTCTGGTGCGCCGAACGCGGACTCCCGTCACCGGATGGCATCTCCGCGCCCGACTTCGGGGAGCGCGCGTCGGCGTTCTTCTCGGAGCTCGGTTGGGGATCGGTGTCGGTCGCCACGCTGCACGACTCGGCATTCACGGTGGACTCGCCCGACTGGGCGGAGTCCAGCCCCTCGGCTGGAATGCAGTTCCCGGGATGCTACTTCTCGGCAGGCCTCCTCGCGGACCTTTTCGGGCGCCTGGCCGCCGAGCAGCTGGTCGCGATGGAGGTCGAGTGCCGCTCCATGGGACACGAACGCTGCCGATTTCTGCTCGGCAGCAGCGAGACCATCCAGCACGTCTACGACGGAATTCTGAACGGCGTCGGGTACGAGGACTCGCTGGCCCAGATGGCCTGACCGCTACTCCATCACCTCGGCGTACAGGGGATTCACCACGAGCTCTCCGTCGATCAGGATCTCGCGGTCCCACGGCAGGATGACCGCGCTTTCCGTGGCGAGTCCATGGAAGTCAGGCGCGTATTCGCCGGTTCGGAACGACACCGCCGTGCGGACCTCGGCGGCGCCCGCGTTCACCGCTGCGGCGACGGCGAGGCGCATGGTATCGCCGGAGTCACAGGTTTCGTCGACGACCAGCACGCGCTTGCCCTTGATGTCCGACGGCGCGGCGGAGAGCACCGCCGGCGCCTCGCGGACCGTATCGGCGCGGAAGCGCCGGCTCACGACGATCGAATGGAATTCGCGGTTCAGGATCGCCGCGATGACCGCGCCCGGAATGACGCCCGCCGTCGCGACGCCCAGCACCACCTCGGGGTCGTAGGAGCGCGACACCTTTAGCGCCAGGCCGCGCGAGAGCTCGCCGAAGAACGGCCAGTCGACGTCGATGACGCCCTTGGCCTGATCGAAGCTCGTGCGTCGCGGCATAGCGTGAACTCCCTGCGTGACGATCGGTGTAGCCTGCTGGGGCGTATAAGCTTACTCGCCGTCGTGCCGTTGTGTCACGTCCGGGCACGCCCTAGCTTTGCGCACGGAGCGCGCCCCGTGCTCCGCTCGGCTCGCCTCCTTCTCTTCATTCTCGCGCCGCATGTCCTGGTGGAGCCGCCTGTTTGGCGGTCACGACTCCAAGAACCGCCGAGTAGACTATCTGAGCGAAGCCATCGCGCTCGAACGCCAGGGGGACTTCGACGCCGCGCTCACCTCCTATCGCCTGGCGCTGCGCGACAGCCCAAACGATCCCGGGATTCTGCAGAACATCGCCATCGCCTACTCGCGCACGGGACGGCTGGAGGACGCGATCCGATCCTACCGGCGCGCGCTCGAGGTGGCGCCGGAGCTTTCCGGCGCTCACTACGGACTGGCATTCCTGCTCCTCAAACGCGGTGATCGCGCCGGGGCGATCCGTCACCTGGACGCCTTCCTCGCTTCGCCTGCCGAAAACCGCGGTGGAGAGATGGAACGCTGGGTGCGCCACGCGACCGCGACGCTCGACGCGCTGCGCACCGGCGCGGAGCTGCCGGCGCCATCGGACGCCTGACTATGCGAGGCACGTTCGCGGTCGTAAGCCAGAAGGGCGGCGTCGGCAAGACGACGACGGCGATCAATCTCGCCGCGGCGCTCGCGCGACGAGGCGAACGCACGCTGCTGGTAGACTCCGATCCGCAGGGTTCGGTTCGCTTCGGGCTGGGGTTGTCGGGGGGCAGCGGCGGTGTCGCCGACTACCTGGAAGGCACGCGATCGCTGCCGGAGCTGGTACGGGGCACCGCGCTGCCCTACCTGCGCGTGCTCCTGGCAGGATCGGTTGCCGAGAGCGACGACCATGCGGCCTACCATCGGCTGGTGGCGACATCGCCGAAGCTGCGCGAACTGTTCGCGCTGGCGCGCGAGCGGGGATACGTCGTGGTCGTGGACACCCCCGCCGGGCTGGGCGCCGTCGTTCAGGCCGTGCTGGCCGCGAGCGACCGCGTGATCGTCCCGCTGCAGTGCGAGCCTCTGGCGCTCCAGACGACGTCGCAGATTATTCGCGGCATCCGCACCGCAGCGTCGCATCACGATAGCTTGCGGCTGGAAGGGATCGTGCTGACGATGTTCGAGGAGGAGAACGCGCTCTGTCGCAAGATTTCGGAACGCGTGCGCGGCCAGCTGCCGCCGGAGCTCGTGTTCGAGCAGCCCGTCCCGCGCACGCCGGCGACCGTCGAAGCATTCGCGGCCGGACAGCCCGTGGTGATTCGATCGCCCGACGACCCCGCGAGCGTGGCGTATTTTGCTCTCGCGGATGCGCTGGCGCGCCGGAATCCCTGATGCGCCGGCGCCCCACGGTCGCGATTGCAATGATCGCGGCGGCGCTCGGCGGCGCAGGGTGTCGCGACATTCCCGCACCGGACCGCGGCGTGCTTTCTGTCTCGAGGGTCCGCCTGCCCTCTCCCGGCCTTGTCGCGGGTGATACCCTGCGCGACAGCACAGGCGCTGTCGCCGCGGTGCGTGTGATCGCGTATGGCGTCGACGGCCAGCCGCTCGACCCGCAGCCGCTTGTCGAGTTCATCGTCGACGGCGCCGGAGCGCATCTGGCTTTCGATTCGCTGTTGGTGGGCGATCAGGCGGGCACCCGGGTCGGCGTCCTAGCCGCCGTCGGCAGCATCCAGACGCTGCCGGAGTCCGTCACCGTGACGAAGCGGCCGGACACGCTCGTGGCGGCGGATTCGACGCGGCATCTGCGGCAATGGATGCTCGCGGGCGACACCGTGGTGAACTCCGCGGAGCTCTCGACGCTCGTACAGCACCGTGAAGGGGCGGATACAAGCGGGGTGGACGCGGTGATCGTGACGTACGAGCTCATCAGCGGCCCCGTCGGAAACGGCAGCGGTCCCACCATTCAGATCATGAGCGGCAACGCCGTGTCGGCCCGCGACACCACGACGGGCGGAGGGCGCGCTTCTCGCGTCGCGCGCCTGCGGATTGCCGCGTTCGCGGGGGATCTGGACAGCGCGCTCGTGCGCGCGACTGCGTCGTATCGCGGGGCGTCGCTCGGCTCGGTACAATTCACCATCGTCTTCCAGCGACAGTGAGGCGACATGCAGGCGAGCGGTGGACCGAGAAATTCCGCGCCGGGAACCCTGAACCGGCTTTTCTTCGACGCGATAGAGAAATTCAACAAGCCAGACGCGCTGCAGGTGAAGCGGGACGGCGCGTTCCAGCCGATCTCGTCACGAGAGCTCGCCGATGCCGCGCGGCAGGCGGCCCTCGGACTGCTGGATCTCGGGATCTCTCCCGGCGACCGCGTGGCGATTCTGTCCGAGAACAGGCCGGAATGGGCGATCGCGGATTACGCGTCGCTCACCGCGGGATTCGCCGACGTGCCGATCTACCCCACCCTTCCGGCGGATCAGATTCCCTACATCCTCAACGACAGCGGCGCGCTGGCGATCTTCACGTCCACCGAGGAGCAGGCCGCGAAGATCGCGCAGGTACGCTCGCAGCTTATGTCCGTGAAGCACGTCATCGGCTTCGGGCCGGCCACGCGCGCCGGCGAGGATTTCACCTTCGACGAGCTTCGCGCTCGCGGCAAGAAGGCTGATACCGCCGAGGCGGCGGCGCGCTACCGCGAACGAGCGCTGGCGGTCGAGCCGAATGACCTGGCGACGCTCATCTACACGTCGGGCACCACCGGCCAGCCGAAGGGCGTGATGCTCACGCACGACAACGTCTATTCCAATGTGATGGCCGGCGCGGCGGCCATTCCGTTCGCCGGCAACGATTCCGCGCTGAGCTTCCTGCCGCTCTCGCACATCTTCGAGCGGATGGCCGGCCACTACCTCATGCTGCATACGGGGACGTCGATCGCGTACGCCGAGTCGATCGACACGGTGCCCATAAACCTGCAGGAAGTGCGTCCGACGCTCGTCCTGTCGGTGCCGCGCCTGTACGAGAAGATGTACGCCCGGGTGCTCGAGAACGCGCTGTCGGGTGGGGCCATCAAGAAGCGCATCTTTTTCTGGGCACGCGGGGTGGCCGAGCAGTGGGCCGACCAGAAGCTCGCCGGACGCGAGCCGGCGGGGCTGCTGGCGCGCAAGTACGCCATCGCGCAGAAGCTCGTATTCTCGAAGCTCCAGGCACGCACGGGCGGCCGGCTGCGCTACTTCGTTTCTGGCGGCGCGCCCCTCGCGCCCGAGATCAACAAGTTCTTCTACGCGGCCGGTCTGGTGATCCTCGAGGGATACGGGCTCACCGAGACGTCGCCGGTGATCTCCGTGAACACGCCGGAGCATTTCCGAATCGGCTCGGTGGGGAAGCCGGTTCCCGGCGTGGAAGTCCGGATCGCGGCGGACGGCGAGATCCTGACGAAAGGCCCGCACGTCATGAAGGGGTACTACAACAAGCCGGACGCCACGAACGAATCCATTGACGACGACGGCTGGTTCCACACGGGCGACATCGGCGTCCTCGAGGACGGTTTCCTCCGCATTACCGACCGCAAGAAGGACATCATCGTGACGGCCGGCGGAAAGAACATCGCTCCGCAGCCGATCGAGAACAAAGTCAAGACGAACAAGTACGTCAGCCAGGCCGTGATGATCGGGGACAAGCGGAAATTCGCCGCGATCCTCGTGGTGCCGAACTGGGACAACCTCGAGAAATGGGCCGGCTCCAAGAACATCATCTGGACCGATCGCAAGCAACTGCTCGCGATGCCCACCATCCGCGCGAAAATGGACAAGGAGATCTTCGGGGAAGTCGAAGGCTTCGCGCAGTACGAGCGCCCCAAGAAGGTCGCGCTGCTGGAGCACGACTTCACCATCGAGCGCGGAGAGTTGACTCCCACGCTGAAGGTCAAGCGCCGGGTGGTCGACAAGTCCTACAAGGACGTCATCGACGCGCTGTACGTGGACGAGCCCGGGCGCGACTGATCAGCGATCGGCGCGCTTGAGCGCCACCAGGCGCGGCGTGCCGGCGGACGCCGCGCTTTTTTCTCCCACCCAGTGCCGGTCGTCGCGCACCAGCTCCGAAATCCCCGCTGGCAGCGCGAGCTGCACCGGGGCAAGCAGACGCCCGCCGTTCCGGAGCGCCGCGACCCCCGAGACGACGAATTCCGGTGAATCCGAAGCCTCCAGCGCCATCGCGCGCACCGAGCCCGCCGCGAACGGAAGTCGTCCCTGAATCCGGAGCACGGCGCTGACATCGAGTCGGGCTGCCGATTCCGTGGGATTGACGAGAACCAGCGGAGTTTCCGCGAGGCGTAGCACGTGATCCGCGTGCGTGCCCCAGGAGCCGCTGAGTACCGCGAATCCGCGCGCGTCGGTCAGCTCGAGAAAGGCCGCGACGCGCATGCCGATCTCGGCGCTTGCCTCGATACCCTCCGCCGGAGGTGGCGTCTCGTCGAAGCGGGCGACGCCGTCTCGTATGGCGAACTCGGCGCCGCAGATCGGGCACCCCAACGTGCCATCGATGATGTGCCGCGCCTCGGACCGTGTGGCGGCAGCGATCAGAGGGATCTCCTCGTGCGCACGCGGGCAGCGCAACGACTCGATGAGCTCGACGAACATCGGTCAGGCGCGGGACACCCTGAGCTCGTCCACGTTGACGCCGGGCGGCCGCGTCACCGCGTAGCGGATCGCGTCGGCCACCGCCGCCGCATCCAGCATGTCCTCTCGCCTGGTGAACCCCGGCCGCTCGTCGAGATTCACGGCGTCCCACAGCGCGGTGTCCGTCTGACCGGGCGACACCAGCGTCGCGCGCACGCCGGTGCCGCGCAATTCGGCGCGCAACACCTCGTGCAGCCCCCGCGCTCCGAACTTGCTCGCCGCGTACGCCGCGTTCTCGGGGAAGCCCTGACGGTCCGCCACCGATCCGACAATCACGACATGTCCCGATCCACGGGACTTCATGTCACCGAGGAATTCGCGCGTGACGTCGAAAAGGGCCGACAGGTTGACGCGCAGCACACGCTCGAAGTCGCTGGCCGACGTGCGCTCCGCGAGGGCGAGATGAAACGCCCCTGCGTTGTTCACGAGTATGTCCGGCGGGGCGCCGAGCGCCGCACGAATGGCCTCCAGAGCGCGGCTCACGGAGTCCGGATCGGCCAAGTCGCATTGAATCCCCTCGGCGCGCGCTCCCACCTCGCGCGCCGCCTGCCGGATCGTCTCGGCGCCTCGCGAGAGCATGAGCAACCGCGCGCCCGAGGCGTGCAGCGCGCGCGCACACTCGAACCCGATGCCGCGCGACGCCCCCGTGACGACCGCCGAACGTCCCGCGAGCGAACCGGGACTAGCGTCCGTCGTACTCGACATAGTTGTTCACCGTCTCCCACAGCACGAGGCGCGTGAGTTGCGCCGGACGCAAGGCCGGCTCGAGAACCCGCCAGAACGCGACCACGATGTTCTCGGTGGTCGGGATGATGTCGCGAAGGAAGTCCACCTCGATGTTGAGGTTGCGGTGATCGACCTTGTCGATGACGTGCTGCTGCACGACGTCCCGCACGCGGCTGAGATCCATCACATAGCCGGAGCGTTCGTCCAGGGGCCCGCGAACCGACACATCCATGACGTAGTTGTGCCCATGCCAGTTCGGGTTGTTGCACTTGCCGTAGAGACGACGATTGTCTTCGTCGGAGAGCGCCGGATTGTGCACTCGGTGGGCGGCGCTGAAGTGCATGCGTCGGGTGACCACGACCTGTGGTGCAGTCATTGTCGGGCTGGGCATACGTGAACTGAACGAAGAACGAGCCCCGCGGTTACCCACGGGGCTCGTACAAAGAAGCGGAACGAAGAGGGTTTTATGAAGCCCAACCGAAATACTGAGGTCCTCACCACGCTTTTCGCCTTCCCCCGCACTGGGGGCATGACGTCATGCACAGATTTTCGAACCCGACAATTGGACTTATCGGCTCAAAAACTTAGCTCTCCGCCCGCCGACAACGACTATTTTCAGTGGGGCGCAATCTACCGCTGAAGAGACGCAAGGTCAATAAAAATGGACCTCGGAATGCTGCTTGCCGCCGCGATGCTCGCCGTCTGGGCCGTCATCACTTTCGTCGTGAATGACGCGCCCGGCATGACTCACGCGCTGCTCGTCGCGGGAATCTTCCTGCTCATCTGGCGACTCGTGAAGCGGGACGCCCCGGACGCGGAAAAGCCGAACTCCTAGCTCAGGCCGCCTCGGCGGAGGCGGTGAGCATCCGAACGACGGGTCGTGCGGCGTCGCGCACCGCGATGTCGGCAACGGAGCGCGTCTGGCTTTCCACGACGCGCGCCTCGTTGTCGTACGGGCCCCAGATGGCGGCGTTGCCGAGCGGATGAAGAATGACCGCGCGCTTGTGAAGGGCGCTGCACGCGTGGCCGATGCTCGTGTCGGGGGTGAACACGAGATCGGCGGCCGCCGCGATGGCCATGGCGTCGCGAATGCCACCGTCGCGCACGAGTCTGCCGCCGCCAGACGCGCCGATTCGCTCCGCACGGGGGCGCTCGGAGGGTGAGCTGATCAGAACGACGTCGGCATCGGGAACGCTCCTGCGCACCTCGGCGAGCAGCGCGATGAATTTCTCGTCCGGCCAGGCATGGTGCCCGCGCCCCGCGGACACATTGACCAGCAACCGCCGCTTGCGCGGCGCGTGTTCGGTGGCGCCGGTCCAGACGCGTTCGCCACGGTCGAGCTCTTCCGCCGTGAGTCGTACCCGCGGACTGAGGTCGAGCGCCGAAGGCTGCAGGCCGAAGGCGGTGACGAGCGCGCCCAGCTTGTCCACGATGTGCTCGGCGGACTCGCGGGCGGGCACCGGCAGCGTGTACGCGAAATCGTTGCCGAGCTGCCGGACTCCGATGCGGTAGCGCGCACCGCTCGCCAGCATGAGCAGGAGCGTGGTGAGCGAGGGCGACGTAACCATGCAATCGATGACCGCATCGTATCGACGACGTCGGAGCGCTGCCAACGCGCCGGGATACCCGAGCAGCCTGCGCTTGTCGAACACCACGACTTCATTGACGTAGGGCTCGTGCCGCAGCACGGGCTCGTTCACCGGCGACGCCAGGACGTCGAGCGTGATGGTGGGCTGAGACTCCGCGATGACGCGCAGAATGCCCGTGGACAGAATCATGTCTCCGATCCTGTCGTGCCGCAGAAACAGCACCCGGTAGGGTCGCTCGCGCCAATCCGGCCGCTCTCCGCGGGCGGCCTGTCCCATCAGGCGTGCGATGCCGCCAAGGGCAGCGCGACGGAACCAGCGCTCGAGTTGCTTGAGCACGTCAGATTTCCCAGTTGGAGAGCACGATCCCCCTTGCCGGAACGCGTTCCGGGTAGCCCTCAAGCGTCATGCGCAGGTCTGACCAGCGCAGCCGCGCGCGGCGCGCGACGATCTGCCGGTACGCTTCCTCGTAGTCACCCTGGATCCGCAAGGATACGCGGCGTGTTCCGCTGCGACGCGCGAAATCGCAGAGCAGCCGGAGCATGTCTTCGAGTGCGTCGACGTCGAGCAGCGCCAGCTTCAGCACGCGCAGATCCTCGCGCGCCCGTCCCTCCACGAGTGGGGCGGTGTGGCAGAGCGCGAAGCCGATGATCTCGCCCCGGCGCTCCAGCAGCATCGTATCCCCAAGCGCCAGCTCGTCGGTGAGCGTGATCTCGCGGGTATGATCGTAGCCCGGCTGGAGCGATGCGACGATGGCGCGGCAGCGCTCGAGCGCGTCGTCCCGGTCGCGCGCCGCCAGTCTGCCGAACAGCTGGGCCGGACGATCGGCATAGGTGGCGTCGAGCGTGGTGGTGAGCGTGAGGCGGCCAGGCACAAAACCCAGGCTCGAGTAAAAGCCGATGTTGTCCATCGTCCGCGGCATGGTCTCGAGCCCGATGACGGCGGCGCCGTGGACCTTGAGCCAGTCGACGCCGCGGCGAACCATCTCCTTCCCCGCCCCCGACCCCTGGTGCTCGCTGCGAACGGCAATCGGACCCATCCACCCCTCCACGCCCGACCGGTGGACGATGTTGAACGCGACGATGTCCCCCCTGTCGCCACGCCAGACCATGGCACCGTCGGCGGCATCGCGGATGGCGTACCGCCACACGGCCGGGTTCAGGAACGGGACGCGAACGCCCACCATGCCGTCGCGCCGGTAGCGTTCTGTGAACGCCTCGCTGAACACCTGATTCATTTCGTCCACGTCCTCTACGCGCGCCGGATATGGCCCGTCGAGAATGTGGCTGGGACGCCAGGAGCGTGACGTCGCCATCAGCTCGCGCCCGCCACCGCGTAGGCGTCCGCGGCGTCGATGTCCCCCTCGCCCGACCCATCCTCGCGCTCGACGCGCGAGACGCCCGCCTCGGCGTCGTATCGAACGGCGAGCACGCGATCCAGCCCTTCGCGCACGGACTCGATGTGCGTGATGAGCACCACCTGCTCGAAGCGGTCGTGCAGCCGGCGCAGCAGCTCCACCACGTTGTGGCGGCGCGACTCGTCGAGCGAGCCAAACACCTCGTCGAGGATGAGCAGCGAGAATGACTGGCCGGCGCGCTCCGCAATCATCTGCGAGATGGCCAGCCGCAACACGAGGTTCGCAAGGTCCTCCTCACCACCCGAGATCACCGGCTTCGGAATGCTGTCTTCCTTGACGATGATATTGTAGTCGTCGTCGAGCTCCAAATCCGTATAGCGGCCGTCCGTGAGCTCCGCCAGGAAGCCGCTGGCCAGATCCGCGATCTCCGGGCGCAGTTGCTGATTGAGATCCCCGCGAATGTCGGTGAAGGCGCGATCGAGCTCGTCGTGCAGCCGTCGTTCCATGGTGAGGGCGCGCAGGCGTTCCTGCGTCCGCGCCAGTTCCTCCCGGTCGGCGTCCGCGGCCGCGCGCGCGGAACGCGCCGTCTCCAGCTCCTTCTCGGCCGCGAGGGCGGCCAGCTCCGACGACCGAAGCTCGGACGCGCATGCGTCATGGCGTTCCTTCAACTTCACGAAGGCATCGTCCGAGTGCGTGGAAGCGCCGCGACGCTTTCGCAGCGCTCCGAGCTGATCGCGCACTCCAGCCAGGTCCTTCCGCCCGCGCCCGAGCGCCTTGCGAACCCGCGGCTCGCGCTCGGCCAGCGCGCCCAGCCGCACTGACCGCTCCGCCATAGGGGCGAGTTGGGCATGCTGCTGGCGCAGCTGCGCGTGGCGCGTCTCGTGGTATCCCGACGGCATCGCCGCGAGCTGCGACTTGATCGCCGCCAGCCTCTGCTCGCGTTCCACGATCTGGAGCGACCACTGCGCGTGTTCCTGCACCTGAAGCTGCGCCGCGGTGACCGCCCTGCTCTGCCGGTCGAGGTCCTGCTCGAGCCGCTGCACGCGCTCGCCCAGCTCGCGGAGTGTGGCCGGCATCTCCTCGAGTTGCTCGACCCGATTGCGAAAGTAGCGGCCGTTGACTTCGATCTCGGCGATGCGCCCGTCGAGCTCGTCCAGCACTTCGCGAAAATGATCGGCGAGCGGCCGCGTACAGATCGGGCAGGGGCTTTCGGGACCCAGGTCCACGAGCCGGTCGCGCTGCTGTTTCGTCTCGGCGTGCTGCGCGAGCAGCTGCTCGCGCCGTGTCTTTGCTTCCTGGAGGTCGCGAACCCACTCGGTGTGCGCCACCTCGTGCTGTGCGTTGAGCTGCCCGAGCTCCTGCGCCATCGCGTCGCGCGCCGATTGGGCCCTGGCCAGCTCCTCGTCCGGCGACGCCATGCCGTCGACACGCCCGCGCAGCTGCGCAATCTCGCGCTCCAGGACCGCGCAGTTCCTCGAAAGCTCCTTGCGGCGTCCCTCCTCCTGAAAGAGGCGCTCCATCTCGTGCAGCTGCGACGCCAGCTCGGCGTGCACGTTCAACTCGGCGGCGATCTCGGCGATCTCGCGCCGCGCAGCCGCGATCTCTTCCAGCTCCTGCTCCAGCCGCTGCGTTTCGCGCGCGAGCGCCGCTTCCTCGCTCTCGCGCACGGCGAGCTCGGAGAGCAGCCGCTGGTGCGCCTCGCGCTCCTCCTGCGCGGCCGTCCAGAGCGGTTGCACCGCCGCCAGGGCGGCATGGGCCTTCTTGAGCTTCAAGAGCGATGCCTTGGCGCGCGATTGCGCGTCCTTCAGGCCGGCCTCCGTCTCGCGCAGGGCATGGGCGACAGCCTCGCTGTCCGGCATCGCCGATTGGACACCAGCGAGCTCGCCGCGCAGCACATTGCGACGCTCGCGCACCAGCGTCTGCGCGCCGCGCAGTTTCTCGTAGCCGAGCACCCGCGACAGGAACTGCGCACGCTCCGCGGGTCCCATCGCGGCCATTACGCCGAGCTCCTTCTGCCCGGTGAAGTACGTGTTGAAAAACTCCTGCTGGGTCATGCCCAGCCGGCGCCGCACCAGGTCGGTGACGCTGGTCGTGCTGTTCGCGATGGGCGCAGCGGCGCCGTCGAGAAAGAGCTCCGCCGACGACAGCGACCGCAGCACGCGATAGCGATGCCCCGCCAGCTCGAACTCGAGCTCGACCTTCACGCCCGCGCGTCCAGGCGCCGCCAGTGCCCGAATGTCCTGCCGCTTGCCGCGCACCGCGGACATGCCGTACAACGCCCACGCGATGGCCTCGAGGATCGTGGTCTTGCCGGAGCCGTTCGGCCCGATGATCCCCGTGAGCCCGGACTCGAAGTCGATGACCGTATCGACGTGGAGCCGGAAGTTCGACATCCGCAGCCGGTTCAGGCGCATCGCTTCAGCCCTCGCCGGACGCGGTCATCGCGGCATCGGCCGCCGGAAATGCATCGGCGTCGCCCAGGTACTGCATCCCCAGCTCGACCAGCCGGGCGCGGTCGAGGTCGGCCGGGATCTCGCGGGCGCGCAGTTGCTCGCGCACGACTTCGAGAACGGACGGACGCCGGGCGGGCGCCCCGGACGCGGCACGCACCGCGCTTTCCGGCTTGCGGGTGTCGAGCACGAAGTTGAGCGCGCGGCGCTTGTAGTCGCGAATGGCCCGGTGATCGAGCTCGCGCGCGACCTGTCGCGGAATGTCGCGCACGACGAGGCGCACGACCTTGTCGTCGATCCCTCCCTTCACGCGCTCGACTGTTTTCTTGATGGCGGCGTCCACTTCCGCGACGGTCATGTTGCGCGCGTTGACGGGCGGCAGGTCGAGGAACTCGCGCGAGGACGGCAGGGACTGGAACACGTGCGTTCCGGTCTCGAGATCGAACTCGATGAATCCTTTCCCCTCCAGACCAAGTTCCTCTTCGTCACGCTTGTCGCCCCAGACATTCAGGCTGGTGTAATCGATGGAGCCCGCGTAGAACGCGTTGTCATCGACGCGCCGATGGACGTGGTAATGGCCGAGCGCCTGATAGCTCCATCGCGAAGGGGCAAGGTCACGCCGGGTGAGTTGCACCGCGGCACGATCGAGCTCGGCATAGAAGCGCGGCACCACGTCGGTGACGTCGGCGTGCATGACGAGCACCTTGTGCCGCGCATCCGCCGGCGGCACAGGCATGCGTTCGCCGGGAACGTCGGGTACGCCGACCACGACGAGATCGCGGTCCGGAAAGGAGAACGAGCGCGCCTCGCTGGCCGCGACATGGATGCCGATCTGCTCGAACAGGCCCATGATGCTGCCGCTCTCGCTTGTGCGCGGCGTGTCGTGATTGCCGGCGACCATGACGATGACCGCGTCGCGCAACTCGCCTCTGAGCCGCGCGAACTGGCGAAAGGCGTGCAGGATCGCCGCATTGGTGGGGCGCGAGCCGTGGAAGACGTCGCCGGCAACGAGCACGAGGTCGGGGCGAAGCGCGATTACCCGGTCGATGGCGCGCTTGAAGGTGAGCGCCACGTCCCATTCCCGCTGGTTGACGCCCATGGGCGTGAGCCGCTGGTACTGCCGGTAGCCGAGGTGGAGATCCGAGAGATGGACGAGGCGCATGCGCGTGCCGCCAATCTAGCGGCCGCGCGTTAGGGTCGCCCGGGCTCCGTCCGCATGTGCTGCGTGATCTTCATGCGAAAACGCATTGGCGTCGCGGTCCCGCTCCCCGGCGACGGGAGGGTCGCGCGCATCTGCACCAGGAACCGGGATTCCGACAGCCAGCCGCGCTCGCGATTGACCACGATGCTCCCGCTGACCGTGCCCGCGATCGGATCGTCGTCGCCGGCTGCGCGAGCGGGCGTTCCCGTCTCCAGCGCGCCGCGCATGCTGACGTACGCCAGGTCGCCGCCGCGGCTGAGCGAGTCCAGGCGGAAGCGCGCGCGCACCACCGCGCCGATCGGAACCGGTAGCTGGGAGGCGGGCGGAATCGGCATCACGCGCGTCCAGCTGTCGCCCACGCTGATCGCCTCCCTGGGGAACGACGCGGGCATCACCGAGACCATCTCCGCGACCTCGATCGAGACTGCGCCCGGAACGTCGGCAAGCGTCACCGTGCCGTCGCGCCAGAGCTGCATGCGCATGGCGCGGCCCACGAGCTGCCGCCGCGTCTGGTCGGCGAGCGTGCGCGAGTGCTCGTCGTTGGTTTCCACGAACACCGAGTCGGTGATTGCCACGATCATGCTCGACGCCGGCACCGTGCTTTCGACGATCGCGCGCGAGTACATGGCCAGCGTCGTCACGACCGACGGCGGCGCGCTGCCGCGCCGCGGCGCGCTCACTTCCGTCACCTGATCGAGCCGCATGCGGAGCGTGTCGCCGGCGCGCGGGCGCAGCTCGAGCCGCACGGCCCCCCCTACTTCCTGCGC
>Ga0299914_10000738_pt1 | contig 20422 bp, 17 predicted proteins | sample RVTome_10_FD_201361 | JGI IMG/M metagenome (GOLD analysis project Ga0299914, IMG submission 201361) | Soil microbial communities from uranium-contaminated site in the Upper Colorado River Basin, Wyoming, United States - RVT153D57 (version 2) ...
CGCCAGGAAGTCACCTCCGAAGGTGGCGTCCACGACACGATCGGCGACGACCACGAGGAAACGAGCGCAAGACGCCATGTGGTCCGCTTCGAGGGCGACTCGCTCCTGGCCGGGGTCTACGGGACCTCGGAGGCCAAGGTCAACACCCTCCATCATCAGGGTGTCGACCGACTCGCCGACGAGTTGGTCGTCGAGGGACGCACCGACGACGATCTCATCGAAGCGGTCCGTTACTCGGGGGACTGGTGGGCGCTGGGGGTGCAGTGGCACCCGGAAAGACTCGAGGGGGACCACCAGAGGCTGTTCGCCGAGTTCAAGAAGGTGATGGAGGCCCGCTAGACGCGGATCGAAAGGGGAGCGAGTGCATCGCCGATTTCGCGCAGACGCTCCTCGACCACCCGGTAGTGCACCCAGCGTCCCCGACGCTCGCCTTCGACGAGGCCCGCCTCGCGCAGGACCTTGAGATGGTGCGATACGGTGGGCTGGGACAGTCCGAGGGGGCCCTCGAGGTCACAGCCACAGGAGGTGCCTGCCGGCGCTTCCAGCATCATCGAGACCATGCGGAGTCGAACCGGATCGGCCAGGGCCGCCAGCATCGGGGCCATGGCACCGGCCCGCCCCTCGTCGATGGCACCCTCGTGGAGTGGGGTACAGCAGATCTCCATGGCTAGGAGTCTAAGCGCATACATTGACAAATATCAATGCATCGAGCATGATCGATACATCGAAGACCATCTATCTGTCCAAAGGAGGCACTGATGACGCTTCGTGACACCGACTCCGGTGGTTGCTGCGACGGCACAGGCTGTTCTTGCTGCTGACCGGATGACGAACGAGGGCGCTGCTCACCCGAGCAGCGCCTCCGTTGCCTGACCTTCCGGACAGTCGGCGAGGATGGGGCAGTACCTGCACCAGGGCCCGCCATTCCGGTCCAACTGCGACCCCTCGCCCCACGATCTACGCATTTCGTCGACCAATCGGGCGACGTCCGCGGCCACCCGGCTGACGTCGTCCGACGACGGAACGGTCCGGTAGCGCTCTCCCGTCTTGACCGAAACCGCCTCGACGTACGCCGGCACCTGGTCGTGGTCGAGCGCCCACAGCAGCGAGTAGAAGAGGAGTTGGTCCTCCGCTTCACCTATCTCCCCCGTCTTCCAGTCGACAAGCCGGTGACCACCGAGATCCTCCCGGTACACCGCGTCGATGGTCCCGACCAACTGCACGCCCTCGTCGTTCTCGTAGTCGAGGGCCACCTCCGACCCCTCGAACCCTTCGCCCGGCAGCCTGGTGAAGCGCTCATACAGCCCGCGCACCTCCTCGATGACCGCGGCGAGCGCCGACGGCTTGAGCGCCAACCCGGCGAGCTTGTGGTTGAGGTTCGATCCCCCGATCTCCTCTCTGCAGGCCTGAACGAACTCCTCGCTGGAAATCGGGCCACCCGTGAGGTGACGGGCGAAGATGCGGTGGGCGAGGCTCCCCAGGAACGCGGGCCGGGTGTCGGGCCCGTAGAAGCCCTGGAGCCTGGCGTTGGCGTTGTCCGGGCACTTCTTCCACGCCACGTACGTTGACGCAGAGAGACGCACCGCATCCCCCGGGATCACATGTGGAATCGAGAAACCCATCCCAATCGAGCGTATACCCCGAACAAGTCGGGTATTGGGTTCCTGTAGCCGGTCCCTTGGCTGTACCATCGCAGACGCACGGTGCGGGCCAGTTGGGGGCGGCCCTCTAGATGAATAAGCAGCTCTCCTTCCCGGTTCACCCTCTTCTTGCCGCGGCCATCGTCGTCGGCGCGTTCTTCGCTGTCCTCTTCGGCGCCTATGGGATCACTCGCTGGGCGTCCGTCGGTGAGGTGATGGGCCGGGTCAGCATCGCCGAGGCCGACGTAGGAGGTCGCACAGAGGACGAGGCGTTCAACTCGGTGTCGGCGCTCGAGATCGGCCGGCTCGCGCGCGTCGCCCATTTCGTCGTCGACGACAAGGAGGTCGAGCTCCAACCGGGCTACACCGGTCTCGACGTCGACGTCGACGTCATCGTCGCCGAGGCGATGGCTGTGGGCCGAGAGGGCAACTTCGCCACCCAGTTCCTCCACTGGCTGACCCACATCTTCTCCACGGTCGACATCGACCTCGACGGCACTCTCAACGAGATGGCCATGAACGAGATCTTCGACGAGTGGGACAGCCAGGTCATCGCCAAGCCGATCGAGCCCGGTGCCGTCGTGCTCCAGGAGGGTGAGCTCGTCGCGGTCTACCCGCAGACCGGGGTCGGGGTCGACCGGGAACCGGCCATAGACATCGTGCTGGAGGCCCTGCTGACCGAGGACCCGGAGACGCGTGAGGTCCCCACAGTCACGGTCGAGCCGGTGCTGACCGCCGGCGACGTCGACCGTGCCCTCGAAGACGCCCAACAGATGCTCGCCGGCCCGATCACGATGGTCTACGAGGATCAGGATACAGTCCTCGAAGTCGGCCAACTCCAGGAAGCGTTCCTCTCCGAGACGCTGGTCAACAGCCCTCCTGAGATCGTGAACTCGTTCGACCCGGCGATCATCGACACCTTCCTCGACCCGATCCGATCCGAGTTCGAGGCCGAGCCCGTGAACGCCGAGTTCAGGATCAACGACGACAACACGGTATCGGTGCTCCCAGGGAGCAACGGGACCCGGATCGACGAGGTGGAGACGGCCGCCCGGCTCTACGAAGCCGCCAAGACGCCGTCACGGACCGGTGAGCTGCCCATCGTGGAGGGCGCCGAGCCGGAACGCACGACCGAGTACCTGGAAGGCCTCAACGTGCGTCACCTGGTCTCCCAGTTCACCACCTACCACGGCTGCTGTGAGCCACGGGTCACCAACATCCATCTCATCGCCGACGCCATCGACGGCGTCCTGGTGCTCCCCGGCGAGACGTTCAGCATCAACGGGCACGTCGGGGAGCGCACCATGGAGAAGGGCTACGTCGACGCCGGCTCCATCGTCGCCGGCGAGATCGTCGACACGGTCGGGGGAGGCACCAGCCAATTCGCCACCACGTTCTACAACGCGGTGTTCTGGGGTGGCTATGAGGATGTGGAACACCAGCCCCACTCCTACTACTTCTCCCGCTACCCCGAGGGCATCGAGGCCACGTTGTTCTGGCGGTCGATCGACCTCCAGTTCCGCAACAATCGCGAGCACGCCGTCTTGATCGACACCAGGTACACGGACACCTCGATCACGGTCCGCTTCTTCGGGTTCAACCACGACCGGACGCTGGTGGGCGAGCAGAGCGGTGGTGAGACCCACATCAGGGTGGCCAACGAAGGTGGGCCGGAGGCGTTGCACGTCAAGGGCAACGTCTCGGAGCGGATCAACCTCACCGAGCCGGGCGACCCCGTCTACCGGGGCAACCCGGAGTTGGGGTTGAACGAGCAGAGACAGACCCAGACCGAGGCCGAGGGTTGGAGCGTGACCATCACCCGCACCATCCTCCGCGGCGGGACAGAACAAGTCGACGAGCAGGAGTGGGTGTGGCGCTATCGGCCCCAGACCGCCATCTACGAGGTACACCCATGCAAGGTGCCGGGAACGGCCACGGCGTGCCCGACGACGACCACCACCACCACCGCACCACCGCCGACCACGACCACAGCACCAACAACGACTACGGGGGGCGACGGGTAGAACGCGCCACCGTGGTCGTCGAGGTCCTCACTCCTCTTCTTCGTCGGGGTAGTAGCGGAGGAAAGAGCCGGTGATCTCGGCCACGACGCCGGAAGAGCCCTGGTCCCAGCCGCCCGGCCGCCGCACGGTCACGGTGTTCTGCAGCACGTACACGTAGTCGATGCCGAGGTCGAGGGAGAAGAGACGCTCGGCCAGCCTGCCGGGGACGCCATGTGGTTCCGACACGGGGGTGATGATGTGACCGTCCTGGCCGGTGAAGCTGCGGTCGGTGTCGATGACCAAGACGTCGCCCATGGCCACCGTCTGCTTGATGACTACGTCTTGGCCCATCGTGCGGCGAGGTTAACCAGTGTGAGAGCTACCCACCGAGGGCACCGGAGAGCTCCCCGATCTCGTGAACCTTGACGAGGTTGGTCGAGGCCTGGAAGTTGGGCGGGACACCGGCCACCATCACCACCATCTCGCCGTCGGTCACGACTCCCTCCTCGGAGAGGATGGTTGCGGCGGCGGCGATCTCGTCGTCGGTGTAGTCGCGGCGCTCGAATGCATGGGGCTGGATTCCCCAGAAGAGCGCCATCCGCCGCCTCGTCGTGGTGTTGGGTGTGAATGCGACGACCCGCTGATGGGGCCGGTACTTGGAGATGAGCTGGGCGGTGCTGCCGGTCTCGGTGAAGGCGACGATGGTCTTCGCCCCCACGTTCTTCGCGATCTGGACCGCAGCCTGGGCCACGGCCGAGGCGACCGCGTTCTCGCCCACCACGAATGGGACCGCAGACTGCTCGAGGAGGGTCCCCTCCTCGATCGTCTGACAGATCCGCGCCATGGCGCGCACCACCCGCTCGGGATCATGGCCGACGGCGGTCTCGCCCGAGAGCATCACCACGTCGGTGCCACTCATGACGGCGTGGGCGACGTCGGTGACCTCTGCGCGCGTCGGGCGAGGGTTGTGGGTCATGGACTCGAGCATCTCGGTTGCCGTCACCGACACCCGCCCCGCGGTGTTGGCGCGTTTGATGATGTCGGCCTGGATGAGAGGGAGACGGTCGAGTGGTAGCTGCACGCCGAGATCGCCCCTCGCCACCATCACTCCGAACGAGACCTCGAGGATGTCGTCGAGGTTGTCGAGGGCCTGCGCCAGCTCGATCTTGGCGATGATGGGGACATCACCCGTCAACGAAGCCACCGCCTCCACGTCGGAGCCGTTGCGGACGAATGAGGCGGCCACGAAGTCCATCCCGAGCTCACGGCCGAAGGCCAGATCGGCCTCGTCCTTGGGCGTGATATTGCCTACCGAGAGGCTGCTGTCGGGAAACGCCACCCCTTTGTGGTCGGAGAGCACGCCGCCCTGGACCACACGCGCCCGCAACGCCGAGTCGGTGCGCCCGACTACCTCACAGGACACCAAGCCGTCGGCGAGTAGCACGCGGTCACCCGGGTTGACGTCGCTCAGCAATGCCTCATAGCCCACCGGGATCCGGTCGTGCTCGCCCTCTCCGGAACCGGGCACCAGCTCGACCTCGCTGTTTGCGTCGAGGCTGATGTGCCCGCCGGGAAACTCCCCGACCCGCAGCTTGGGGCCCTGGATGTCCTGCATGATCGCCACGGTGCGCCCCGATTCCTTGGCCGCAGTCCGCACCCACTCGTAGAACTGACGGTGCACGTCGTGATCGCCGTGGGAGAAGTTGAGCCGGGCGACATCCATCCCCGCATCGACGAGGGACCTGATCCCGGCCTGGCTGGCCACCGACGGCCCAACGGTGGCGATGATCTTGGTCTGCCGCAACATGCGGGGACTCAAGTTAGCCACGGATAGCCCCGCTGAACGACTAGCCCCTCAACCTCTTCGTGAGCAGCTCGTTGACCAGTTTGGGGTCGGCCTTGCCCTGTGTCGCCCTCATCACCTGCCCGACGAGGAAGCCGACGACCTTGGTCTCCCCTCCCTCGTAGTTGGCCACCGCCTCCGGGTTCTCGGCGAGAGCCTCGTCGACGACCGCCTCCAGCGCGGAGGTGTCCGAGATCTGGATCAGGTCGCGCGCCGTGGCCACGGCTCGAGGGTCACCTTCTCCCCCGAGCACTCCATCGAGGACCTCTTTGGCGGCCGTGGACGAGACGGTGCCGTCGTCGACCATCGCCACCAGCTCGGCCAGCTGTGAGCCGGTGAGGGAGACCGTGACCGGATCGCTCTCGGTGCGGCGAAGCCAGCCGATCACCTCGCCGGTGAGCCAATTTGCGGCGGGCTTCGGCGCAGCCCCCGCCCCGACCGCCACATCGAAGAGCTGGCGGATCGTGGGGGGCGCGTCCGAGAGAACACCGGCGTGGCCGACATCGAGGCCGAATTCCACATAACGCGCCCGCCGGGCCGCAGGGAGCTCGGGCAGCCCGGAGCGGACCTCTTCCACCCAGTCCTCGTCCATGTGCATTGGCACTAGATCGGGCTCGGTGAAGTAGCGGTAGTCGGAGGACTCCTCCTTGTTCCTCATCGAGTGGGTGAGACCGGCCTCCTCGTCCCAATGGCGGGTCTCGAGGATCACGTCCCCCCCGTTCTCGAGCACCCCCGCCTGACGTTCGATCTCGTGGGCCACCGCCCGCTCCAGCGACCGGAAGGAGTTCATGTTCTTGATCTCGACTTTGGTCCCGTATCCCACCGCGCCCTGGGGACGGATCGACACATTGGCATCGAAGCGGATAGAGCCCTCCTCGAGCCGGGCGTCGGAGACGCCGAGCTCGGCGACCAGCGAGCGCAGCTCCTGGGCGTAGGCCCTCGACTCCGCGGCGCTCCTGATGTCGGGCTTGGAGACGATCTCGACCAGAGGGACCCCGGAGCGGTTGAAGTCCAGCAGTGTCGACTCGGCAGCGTGGATTCGGCCACCGATACCGACATGGGTCGACTTGCCGGTGTCCTCCTCCATGTGAGCCCTCTCGATGCCCACCCGCCGTGTCTGGCCCTCGACCACTACGTCGAGGTAGCCGTCGTGACAAACCGGGACGTCGAACTGGGAGATCTGATAGTTCTTGGGGAGGTCGGCGTAGAAGTAGTTCTTGCGGTGAAAGACCGACCGCTCCGTGATCGCACAGTTGAGTGCGAGGCCGATCGCCATGATCCAGTCCATGGCCTGGCGATTGGGGACGGGAAGCGCGCCGGGAAGGCCGAGGCACACGGGGCAGACGTTGGTGTTGGGCTCGTCGCCGAACGACACGGCACAGCCGCAGAACATCTTCGAGCGGGTGGAGAGCTCGACATGCACCTCGATGCCGATCACCGGCTCCCATGACGTCATCCCGCCACCTCTTCGAGGACTGGTCGTGAGTTGAAGGTGGCGAGCCGTTCCACCTCCGCGGCCACTCGGAACATGACCCTCTCCCCCAGGGCAGGCGCCATCACCTGAAACCCGATGGGCAGGCCCTGGTCGTCGAGGCCGACCGGGACCGAGATCCCGGGATGGCCGACCAGGTTCAGCGGGTTCGTGCAGATGTCGGTCAGGTACATCGACAGCGGGTCGTCGACCTTGTCCCCGGCACGGAACGCCACCGTGGGGCTGGTCGGGGAGACGAGCACGTCGACTTGCTCGTAGGCGGCGCCGAACTCGTCCCGGAGAGCGGCACGGACCCGCTGCGCCTGACCATAGAAGGCGTCGTAGTAGCCGGCGGAGAGAGCGTAGGTGCCGAGCAGTACCCGTCGGGTCACCTCGGGGCCAAATCCCTGGGCGCGAGTCTTCGCCATGAGCTCCTCGGCGGTGGCACCGTCGACCCGGAGCCCGTAGCGGATCCCGTCGAACCGAGCCAGGTTGGCGGAGGCCTCGGCGGGCGCCACCAGGTAGTAGGCGGAGAGTGCGATGTCGACGGTGGGCAGTGAGACCTCGACGATGGCGGCACCCGCTTCCGACAACCGGTCGAGCATGCGCGCTATGGCGCTCTCGACGGCGGGCTCGTAGCCCTCGCCGGCGAACTCGCCGACCACGCCGATCCTGAGCCCCTCCACTCCTTTCTCGAGATCGGCCGAGAGTTCCGGGTACTCGCCGGAGTACGAGGTGGCGTCGAGTGGGTCGTGGCCCCAAATCGTCTCCAGAATCGATGCCGCGTCGGTGACACTCTTGGAGAGAGGCCCGATCTGATCGAGCGACGAGGCGAAGGCGATCAACCCGTAGCGGCTGACCGTGCCATAGGTCGGCTTCAGCCCAACGATGCCGGTCAGGGAGGCGGGTTGACGGATCGACCCCCCGGTGTCCGATCCGAGCGCTCCGAAGGCCGATCCGACAGCCACGGCGGCGGCCGAGCCACCGGACGAACCTCCCGGGACCCGGCTGATGTCCCAGGGGTTGAACGACGGCCCGTAGGCGGAGTTCTCCGTCGACGACCCCATCGCGAACTCGTCGAGGTTGGTCTTGCCGACGATGACCGAACCGGCCGCGCGCAGTCTGGTGACGACGGTGGCGTCGTAGGGCGGGATGTACCCGGCGAGGATCTGGGAGGCGGCAGTGGTCTCGACGCCCCGAGTGCAGAGATTGTCTTTCAGGGCCATCGGGATTCCGTGGAGTGGCCCCCGGTCCTCGCCGGCAGCGAGGGCGTCATCGGCCGCTTCGGCGGCTTCCATGGCCCCGTCCCGATCGAGCGTGAGAAAGGCGTGCAGTTGGGCCTCGGTCCTGTGAGCCCGATCGAGCACCGCCTCGAGCAGCTCGACGGCGGTGGTATCCCCGGCACGGAGCCTGGCCCCGGCCTCGACGATGGTGAGGTCGTGGAGAGCCCGATCCTCGCTCATGCGAAACCCATCACTCGGTTCCCAGAGCGGGTGGTGCCACGAAGAAGCCGTCGACGGTCTCGGGGGCCTGGGCGAGCACCTCGTCACGGTCGAGGGAGGGACGGGTCTCGTCAGGGCGGAAGGCGTTCTCGAACCGCAGGGGGTGGGAGGCCTCCACGGCAGGTTCGCCCTCGAGAGACTGGACCTTGGCGGCGTGGTCGAGGATCGCCCCGAGCTGGGCCTTGTATCCCTCCAACTCCTCTGCTGTCAGATCGAGGCGAGCGAGACGGGCAACGTGGGCGATGTCGATTTCAACGGGCATGGATCGGCGAGTGTAGGAAGCCCCGGGAGGGAACTCACGAGAGGACGGCGGACAGGGCGCCATACGCCCAATCCAGGTCGTCGATGGCGATCGACTCCCCCGGCTTGTGGGCGAGCGCAGTCTCGCCCGGGCCGAAGTTCACCCCGGGTATCCCACGCTCCGCGAGTTGCGCCACGTCGGTCCATCCCTGCTTGTGGGAGAACGCCGCGTCGGCGGCGTCGGCGAGGATCTGGAATAGAGGGTGTGAGGTCGACGGGTATGCCGCCGGTGCTGTGTCGGCAACGACGAACTCGTCGGCAGGCTCGCACAGGGAGCGGAGGTGCTCGACGGCCTCGTCCAAGGAGCGGTCGGGCGAGAATCGATAGTTGAGGTTCATGTCGAAGCGCGCCGGGATGATGTTGTTGGCCACGCCTCCGGAGGCACGGGTCACCGAGACCACCTCCTTGAATTGCAGACCCTCGATCGGGTGCAGCTCCGGCTCCAGCCCTTCCAGCATGGTGAGGAACTCCCCTGCCTTGCTGATTGCATTGACCCCGTTCCAGGGCCGAGCCGAGTGGGACGCCTCGCCCAAGAAGGAAACCGTTGCGTTGACCGACCCCTGGCATCCGGCATGCAGCTCACGGTTGGTGGGCTCCATGACGATCCCGGCCTCCGCCACGGCGAGGTCGGGGAAGGCGTCGAGCACCGGGCCGAGGTCGTTACCGCTCATGGGCCCCTCCTCCCCTGCATAGAAGATGCCCAACGCCCGGTCGGTGCCGAGATCCTCGATGAGGTGGATCATGACTGCGAGCCCGCCCTTCATGTCAGTGGCCCCGAGCCCGTACAACCGATCGTTCTCGATGCGCGACCCAACATGGCCCTGCAGCGGCACCGTGTCGGTATGACCGACGAGCAACACCTTGCCCGGTCCAGGGTCGCCGACGACGAGCGAGTCGTTGACTGCGTGTTGGGGGAGCCCGGTGAGACGCCGCGCGATGGCATCGCGGATCGTCGCCTCGTTCCCGGTCTCCGACGGTATGTCGACCAGCCACGAGAGTGTGTTCACCAGAGATCGGGTCACCGTGGTGAAGGTAATCGGTCTACCGGTGCGCCACTACCCTCATCGAGCGTGATGAACGACTCCGTCAAAGCGGTGGGGCTCGCCACCTATTCCGGCGACAAGGTGCTCGACGTGTGGTACCCCGACCCCACGGACACCGGCGCCGACCTGTCCGACCTGCAGATGGTCGACGAGCCGCGAAAGGTGGAGACCCGGGTGGTGACAACGGCCATCGACGACCTCTCTGACCCGCCGTCGGGGCCTGCCGATGCCTATCTGCGGCTCCATCTGCTTTCCCACCGTCTCTACAAGCCTCACGACATCAACGTCGAAGGGATCTTCGGCACCCTCAACAACGTGGTCTGGACCACCGAGGGCCCATGCGATGTCGCCGACTTCACCACCGTGAAGCAGCGTCTCATCGCCGCCGGTCGCCCGCCGGCGGTGACATCGGTTGACAAGTTCCCCCGGATGATCGACTACGTGATCCCAACCGGGGTCCGCATCGCCGACGGCGACCGGGTGAGACTCGGTGCATATCTCGGTGAGGGGACGACCGTGATGCACGAGGGCTTCGTGAACTTCAACGCCGGCACCTTGGGCACTTCGATGGTCGAGGGACGGATCAGCTCGGGTGTCGTGGTGGGGAACGGCTCGGACATCGGCGGGAGCTCCTCGATCATGGGGACCCTCTCCGGGGGCGGCTCCGAGATCATCAGCATCGGTGAGAACTGCCTTCTCGGGGCCAATTCCGGGGTCGGCATCTCCCTCGGGAACCGGTGTGTGGTCGAGGCGGGCCTCTACGTGACTGCAGGCACCATCGTGACCCTCCCCGACGGTGCCACCGCCAAGGGCCGTGAGTTGTCGGGGATCCACGACATGCTGTTCCGGCGCAACTCCGTTTCGGGCGCCGTCGAGGCCCTCCCCCGCACCGGGTCTTGGGGCGGGCTCAACGAGGCACTCCACGACAACTGATGCCATACCGTCTGATCTACTCCGGGTTGATCCTCATCGGCGTCGCCGCCATCGCGATTGGCGTGTTGCTGAATCCGGAGGGCGATCAGGTCGACATCCCCGGACCCATCGAGTCGGTGTCCCCCGCCCCCGGCTCCCAGGTCCCGCCACAGGCCTCGGTGGTGATCGACCTCGAAGTCGGTTACGAGGCGGACCTCGTCATCGATGGTTGGCCGATCACCGACTCGGACTTCGTCCGGGCCACCGGGGTCTACCGCTGGTCCCCCAGCCCCGATCACCCCACTATCAGCGAGTGGGCACCGGGTGAGCACACCGTGCGCATAACGTGGAACACATACACCGGATTGCCCGACACGGGAAGCTTCGAATGGAGCTTCCGGGTCGGCTAGCCCAAGACGGAGAGGCCCTCGTCGAGCATTCTCTTGAAGCCCTGGCTGTCGACGATCGGGATTCCCAACTCCTCGGCCTTGTCTGTCTTCGACGCACCCGGTGACTCTCCGACGATCAAAGCGGTGGTCTTGCCGGACACAGAGCCGGTGGCCTTGCCTCCCCGTTGCTCGATGGCGGCCTGAGCCTCCTCGCGGCTGAAGCCCTCGATCGTGCCCGAGACGACGAAAGTCGCCCCTTCCAGGAGGTCGGAGGAGATTCCCTCCGGCTTCTCCTCGTCGAGCCTGACCCCGGCCGCGCCCAGCTTGCCCACTAGCTCGCGGTTCGCCGGGTCGGAGGACCACTCGGCGACGCCGGCAGCGATGACGGGACCGATGCCCTCGATTGCGGCGATCTCCTCATCGGTGGCATCCATCAGCTCGGTCATGCCTCCGAAGTGCCGGACGAGCATCCTCGCAACGGTGCCACCGACGTGGCGGATGCCAAGAGCGGCCAGGAGCCGTGCGACCGGCCGATCCTTGGCGGCCCCGATTGCGTTGGCCAGGTTGGCGACCGAGACGGGTCCCCATCCCTCGACCTCCAGCAGATGGTCGGTGTCGAAGGTGAAGATGTCGGAAGGGTCGGTGATCCAGTGGTTGGCCAGGAGGAGATCGATCGTCTTGTACCCGAGATGCTCGATGTCCATCCCGCCGCGCCCGGCGAAGTGGAACAGCCACTCCCTGACCCGCGACGGACATTCGAACCCCCCGGTGCACCGGGCCACGGCCTCGCCCTCGGGACGGATGATGGGATTGCCACAGAAGGGGCACTCCTCCGGCATCGACCACTTCTTCTCCTTGCCGGTCCGGGCGGCCACCACTGGACCGACCACCTCGGGTATCACGTCACCGGCGCGGCGCACGACCACCCTGTCCCCGATCCTGACGTCCTTGGCCAGCACCTGCTCTTCGTTGTGCAGGGTCGCCATGCCCACCATGGCACCACCCACGAAGACGGGGTCGAGCACGGCGAACGGAGTGGCGGCACCCGTGCGCCCGATGTTGATCTGGATGCTCTTCAACGTGGTGACCTGCTCTTCGGGCGGGAACTTGTATGCGATGGCCCACCTGGGGGCCTTCGCCGTGTATCCCAGGGTCTCCTGCTCATCGAGGGAGTCGACCTTGATGACCACGCCGTCGGTCTGGTAGGGCATGTCGTTGCGCTCGGCCTCGGCCTTCTCGACGTACTCGATCACATCGTCGATGTCACCCAGGATCTCGGTGGACGGATTGGTGCGCAAGCCCAGGCTCCGCATGTAGTCGAGAGTCTCGGAGTGAGCGCCGAACTCGGGGCCGCCCTCGAGCAGTCCCAACTGGTAGACCCAGATGCCGAGACGCCGACTCGCCGTCACCGACGGGTCTTTCATGCGGACACTGCCCGCGGCGGCGTTGCGGGGATTGGCGAATATCGCCTTTCCCTCCTCCAATTGACGCTCGTTGAGGGAGTCGAACGCCGCGTACGGCATGTACACCTCACCCCGCGCCTCGAGGATCGAGGGCACGTCGTCACCGAGGAGACGGAGCGGGATCGAGTCGAGTGTCCTGAGATTGGCGGTTATGTCCTCCCCCGTGGTCCCGTCACCGCGAGTGGCGCCGGTGGTGAGGACCCCGTCGCGATAGGTGAGCACCACGGCGAGCCCGTCGATCTTCAGCTCACACACATAGCCGGACGGAGGCCTTCCCAGCTGACGCTCCATGCGCGCCTCCCATGCGGCCACCTTCTCCCGTGATTCGGCGTTGTCCAGGGAGAACATGGGGCGAAGATGCGTGACCGGGCGGAACAGCTCCCCCACCGGGGCGCCGACCCTCTGGGTGGGGCTGTCGGGGGTGATCAGGTCGGGGTGCTGCTCCTCCAGGGCGATCAGCTCACGCAACAGATCGTCGAACTGGGCATCGGAGATGACGACGTCACCGGTCACGTAGTAGCGGTGATTGTGGTCCCGGATCTGAGTGCGCAGCTCCTCGATCCGCAGCGCCGTGTCGGTCATGGCGCGACTCCGGAGAAGACGTTGGTCGTGTATCCCATGTCGAAAATCCCTCCCTCGCCTTCCACGTGGGCGGCCAGACCATCGAGGAAACGGCTTCTCCGCGGCTCGGGAACCATCATCACGTCGCTGTAGGTCGAGTAGAGGCTCCTCACCTCCTCGGGAGTGAGCGGTTCGGACCATTCGTGGGCGAAACGCTGAACCGCGGCGAACCCGGCGTCAGCCATGTCGCCCGCCCATGTGACGGAATCACGCTTCTCTATACGCTCGTCTTGCTCGGCGAGCAGCTCAGGGGCGTGGTCCGCGTAGACATCCTCGAACGCCTCATACCGAGCGTGGGGAATGTTCCACATGACTGCCAGGATCCCGCCATGGCGGAGCAAGCCGAGAGCCTTCCTGTAGGCCATGGCGTGATCGACCCAATGCCAAGCCTGGGCGGCGTAGAGGAGATCGAGTGAGCCATCGGCTCCGTCCCATTCTTCGAAGGTGGAGACGAGAACTCTCACCCCAGGCAGATCCTTCGACATCAGGATCTCTGCCATCTGCGGAGAGGGCTCCAGACAGGTCAAGTCGAGATCGGGTCGGGCGATCCTCACCGTCGCCTTGCCGGTACCGGCGCCCACCTCGACTGCGATCTCGGCCGGCACCAGTGCCTCGATGTGGCCGATCGCCTCCGGCGGATATTCGGGACGTGCCCTCTCGTACGTGGCGGCGTCCCGTCCGAAGATGACCGCCCTGGCGTTTCCGCTCATGCAGTCGATGCTATTAGCGCGCCACCAAGGACGAGATCGTCGTCGTAGAAGGCCACTGTCTGACCCGGAGCCACCGCCTCCTGAGGCTCGGCGAAGGAAAGCTCCGCTTCCCGGATGGAGGCAAGGACCGGATCTCCATGGGCCCGATACTGCACCATCACCGGCCCGTCGGCTTCGGAGACGCTGGTCCAGGTGACCTGGTCGAGCGTGACACGGCCCACCACCAGTTCCTCACGTCGCCCTACCACCACCGTGGAGGTCCCCGCCTCGACTCTGGTGACGAACCTCGGCTCGCCAACGGCGACTCCGAGGCCACGACGCTGACCGACGGTGAAACCGACGATCCCGTCGTGGGTGCCGATCTCCATTCCCGCCGAGTCGACCACCTTGCCCGGTTCGAACACCTCAGGTGCGACATCGCGCAAGAACGCCCGATAATCACGTTGCCCGACGAAACAGATGTCCATCGACTCCGGCTTGTGGGCGGTGCGCATCCCCATACCCGCCGCCACCTGCCTCACCTGGTTCTTGGTCAACTCGCCGACGGGGAAACGGGTGCGCGAGAGCTCGTCCTGGGTGAGCATCGAGAGCACATAGGACTGGTCCTTGGCAGCGTCGGTTCCCCTGAGCAGTTGCCAGGTCCCGTCGACGAAGCGACTGCGAGCGTGGTGCCCGGTTACCAGGACGTCGCATTCGAAGTCGTCCAGACGTGCCAGGAGACGGTCGAACTTGACGGTGCGGTTGCACTCGATGCACGGGTTCGGGGTCCTGCCCGAGGCATAGTCGGACACGAAACGGTTCACGACCCCATCGCTGAAGTCGTCGGTGTGGTCGAGCACGTAGTAGGGAATGTCGAGTTGAGCAGCCACCCGGCGGGCGTCCTCGGCATCGGACACAGTGCAGCACCCGGCCGTCGGCGCCTCTCCGTCTGGCCCGGACCACAGCTTGAGCGTGACTCCCATGACATCGTGGCCGGCGTCTTTCATGAGGGCGGCGGCCACCGAGGAGTCGACTCCCCCGGACATCGCGACGAGGACCTTCAACGTCGCCTCATCACGAGAGCCGGGAGACAATGCTCTCGACGATCGATGCCGCCTCATCGGCCTCATCCATCGTCGAGGTCCACCCGAAGGTGAACCTGACGCTCTCCCTGGCCTGATCTGGCGTAAGTCCCATCGCCTCGAGGACGTGGGAAACCGTGGCTGCGCCCGACTGACAGGCCGACCCGGCCGAAGCGGCCACACCGTGCTGATCGAGGAGCATGAGGAGAGTCTCGTTTCGTATCCCGGGGAACCGGACATTGAGGTGGTGACTCGATCGGCCCGTCACGGGGCTGTTGACGACTACCCCGCCGACATCTTGGACGAGACGCTGCTCGAGGCGGTCGCGGATACCCCTGACCTCGGTCTCGAAACGCTCTCGATCGCGGGAGGCGGCCTCGGCGGCGGTGGCGATCCCGACCGCGGCGGCGACATCGTGGGTGCCGGAGCGTCGCCCCAGCTCCTGACCGCCACCGTGGATCACCGGCTCCAGCGCCGTCCCATCCCTCACGTAGAGGATGCCCGACCCTTTGGGGCCCCCGAACTTGTGGGCCGAGATCGTGAGCAGGTCGAGCCCGAGGTCGTCGACGTCGACGGTCTCGCATCCAAAGGCCTGCACGGCGTCACTGTGGATCAAGGTCTCGGGACTCCCGCTCTTGACCGCGTCGGAGATCGCCCGGATGTCCTGGACCGTGCCCGTCTCGTTGTTGACCATCATCACCGACACCACCGACGTGTCCTCGGTGACGGCGGCGGCCACCTCGTCCGGATCGACCCTGGCTTCGGAGTCGACCCCCACGATGGTCACCGGCAAGCCCAGCCGCTTGAGGAAGTCAGCGGTCTCCAGGACTGCCTCGTGCTCGACGGCGCTGGTGACCATCCCCTGGCGCGGGGTGTTGCTCAGCACAGCACCTTTGATGGCCAGGTTGTCACTCTCGGTCCCACCGGAGGTGAAGACGACCTCGAGCGGTCGGGCCCCGATGATGGCGGCAATGGTCTCGCGCGCAGTCTCCAGGGCGTTCTTGGCAGCCCGGGAGACACCGTGGACCCCGGAGGGGTTTCCGAAGGTGTCACCGGCGAATGGGGCCATGGCCTCCCAGGTCTCGGGTCGCATCGGTGTGGTGGCGGCGTGATCGAGGTAGATCGACACCCGCATATTGTCGCATGTAGCGCGATGCCACGCATAGCCGTATCGAGAGTCCTGACGGCCCCACACGACCGGGTCTGGGATGCGATCTCCGACCTCGGCTCTCACCCGACGTGGATGAAAGACGCCGAGTCGATCGAATTCGTCGGCGATAGGCGTCGCGGCGAGGGCACCCGGATGGAGGTCGTAACCGTGATCGGCCCGTTCCGCACCGTCGACGTCATGGATGTGGTGGGTTGGGACGAGGGATGTTCGATCGAGGTGGCCCACCGGGGCGTGGTGAGGGGTCGCGGAACCTTGAGTGCCGAGGAGCATGACGATGGCACCCTGGTCGGCTGGGTCGAGGAGCTGAGATTCCCCTGGTGGCTGGGCGGAGCGTTGGTGGCGTGGCTGGCGCGCCCGGTGTTGGCCGCGATCTGGGGAGAGAATCTGGAGCGGCTGGAGAAGGTTCTCAGCGCCCCTTGAACTCGGGCTGCCTCTTCTCGATGAAGGCGTTGACTCCTTCGACGGCGTCCTCCGTCCCGAACGTGGCCTGGAAGCCGGCCTGCTCGATGGCGAGCGCCTCGTTCAACGGGACCCCGCGACCCTCGGCGAGGGCCTTCTTGGCCTCGGCGATGGCGAGTGTCGCCTTGGTGGCCCACTCGGCGGCATCGGCCATAGCCGTCTCCAGCACTCGATCGGTGGGGAGCACCTTGTCGGCATATCCGATGGAGAGCGCCTCTTCGGCGCCGACCTGACGACCCGTGTAGACGATGTCCTTTGCGCGCTGGAAGCCGACAACGCGTTGCAGCCGCTGGGTGCCACCGGCTCCCGGGATCAACCCCAGCAGCACCTCGGGTTGGCCGATCTTGGAGTCTTCGGCCATGTAGCGGAAGTCACAGCCGAGGGAGAGCTCGCACCCTCCGCCGAGCGCATACCCATGGACGGCTGCGATGGTCGGCTTGGCGAGACCGTCGAGCTTGGCGATGGCATCGAGGAGGGTGGAAGCGGTGGTCTCCCGGCCGCCGCTGTCAAAGGTCTCTTTGAACCCCTTGATATCGGCACCAGCGGCGAAATGAGGCTGGCCGGTGACCACCACCGCACGGATCAGAGGGTCCTGACAGCTGACGAACGCCTCGTCGAGCTCCACGGCGACTTGTTCGGAGAGGGCGTTCACGGGAGGTCGTTCCAGACGGACCACGGCGACCGGCCCGTCCCTGGTCACTTGCACGTATTCCATGATCGGACCTTATAGCGGTGGATTGGTCGTGACGCCCGGGAGATCGCGCATGAAAGGGCGGCGGCTCGGCGCTACCGGCTCGACCCTCATTCGAGCGTCGACGACCACGACCCCGGCGTCCGGAGCCAGCACCTTCACCGGGTTGAGGTCCATCTCCATCAACTCGGGGACCGCCCAGATCAGTGCCGACACCTTTTGCAATGCCTCCTCGAGGGCCGGGATGTCGCCCTTCGGGTTGTTGCGGTATCCCTCCAGCAGTGCGAAGCCCTTGGTCTCTCTGATCATCTCGCGGGCATCGACGTCGGTGATCGGCTGCAGCCTGAAGGCCACGTCCTTCAACAGCTCCACATATACCCCCCCGAGCCCGAACACGACCATTGGCCCGAAATTGGGGTCCTGGGCCATCCCGATCAGCACCTCGTGGCCCCCGGGGATGAACTCCTGGACGAGAACACCGTCGACGTTCTCGACCGACGAGATCACCTGCTGGTAGGCCTTCTCGACTGCCTCGTCCCCCTCCACGCCCAGGGCCACCCCGCCTACGTCCGACTTGTGGAGGGCGTCTTCGCTGATCACCTTGAGAACCAGTTCTCCACCGATCTCGGCAGCCGTCTGCTTGGCCTCCTCAACCGAGCTCGTGACGCGGCTCGCCGGCGTGCGTAGACCGGCGAGGCGGAGACAGAGGTCGATCTCGTCGGGATCGAGCCACCCTCCGGCATCCCCGAGTCGCTGCAGCGCCGGCTCGATAACGTCCCTGATCTGGGTGACGACCTCCTCGTCGAGCTCGAGGGTCTCACCGACCTCGCGCTGTCTCCATTCCCCGTGACCAACGGCGCGGGCGAGGGCGTGGGCAGCGGCCTCGGGGAAGGTGTAGGTCGGGATGGAGCGATGCTCGGGCCCGCCTGCGAGCATGTCGCCGGCATTCCCCGACTGCATGAAGACCGAGAGCAACGTCACCCCTCCCTCGTGTTTCTCCTGGCAATCGCGAAGTGCCCTAGCCACGCCTCCGGCTCCTTCGCTCGTCGTCGGCACATAGATGACCATCACCGAGTCGACCTCTCCCGAGTCCAGGAGTAGGGAGGTGGCATGCTCGAACTCGGGCGGCCCGCCCGAGGCGATGAGGTCGACAGGGTTACGGGTCGACGCCTCATCGGGCAGCCGGGCCGCGATCTGATGGCGCAACTCCTCGGACAGCTCCGGGAGCACCAGCCCGTTTGCCTCTAGTGCGTCGGCGGCGAGGATCCCGGGACCACCGGCATTGGTGACGATGCCGACCCGGATCCCGGTGGGGACTGGTTGGTTGGCGAGCAGACTGGCGGTGTCGAAGAGCTCCTCGATGGTGTCGACCCTGATCACCCCGGCCTGGCGGAAGAGCGCGTTCACGGCCTCGTCGGATGAGGCCAGTGCGCCGGTGTGCGACGACGCCGCCCGGCTCCCCGCAGCGGTCCGTCCCGATTTGACCGCGATGATCGGCTTCCTCTTCCCGATGCGGCGGGCGATCCGGGAGAATTTGACCGGGTTGCCGAACGATTCGAGGTAGAGGGTGATCACATCGGTTTGTGGGTCGTCCTCCCACGCCATGATCAGATCGTTGCCACTGACATCTGCCTTGTTCCCCACCGACACGAACTGCGAGATCCCGATGTTGTTGCGGGTGGCGTAGTCGAGGATGGCGATGCCGAGGGCGCCCGACTGTGACGACATCGCCACATTGCCGGCAGGTGGGTAGACCGGTGCGAAGGTCCCGTTGAGCCTGACTGCCTCCGATGTGTTGAGCAGACCCATGCAATTGGGCCCCACCATCCGCATGCCCGACTCCCTGACGATCCCGAGGAGACGCTTCTCGTCTCTGGCCCCCTCGTCGCCAACCTCTGAGAAACCGGCGGAGATCACTACGATCCCACGCACGCCGGCGGCGGCACACTGCTCGGCGACGTCGACAACGAAGCGCTGCGGCACGACGATGAAAGCCAGGTCGACCTCGTCGGGAACGTCTCCGATCGTCGGATAGGCCTTCACCGACCTCACGACCCGCGCGGTGGGGTTCACCGGGTAGAGGGGCCCGGCGAAGCCCTCGGAGAGGATGTTGTCGAACAGCCTGCCACCGATCGAGGATGAGTCATTCGACGCGCCGATCACGGCGACCGAGCTGGGGAAGAAGAGGGGCAGCAACGAGGCGGCCACTGCTCGCTTCTCGTGACCGGCCTCCGCGGCCAGAGACTCCTCGGACTCGGACACGGGGAAGTCGACGGTGAACACGCCTGAGTCGAGGGTGCGGGCCAGCTCGTATCCGGAGTTGCGGAACACACGCATCATCTTCCGGTTCTCTCCCAACACGAAGGCGCGGAACCCCCTGATCCCGTGTGATCGTGCGTAGGTCGTCAGCAACTCGAGGAGACGGGTGCCCAGACCCCGCCCCTGCTGGTCGTCGACGACGGCGAAAGCCACCTCGGCGCGGTCGGAGTATCCCCTCTCCCGGTCATAGCGGCCGACGGCGATCATCTCGCCTTCGTGCAGGGCGATCAGCGCCATGCGATCGTCGTAGTCCACGGTGGTGAAATGCTCGATCTCCGACGGTTCCAGGGTGTGCTTCACCTGGAAGAACCGGTAGTAGCGCGACTCGGGGCCCAATCTCTCGAAGAACGCCTTCACCAGTTCGCCGTCTTGGGGCTTGATGGGGCGGATGCGAGCCCCGCCCCCGTCCCCCAGGACGACATCGAGCTCGTATTCGGATGGGTATTCAGCCATGTTTCAACAGCACCTCACAAGGGAACCTAATGGCCCGGGATGTGGACGAAATAGGCACCCAGAAGAATTGGTTGTGTCTCTCGAGTCGGTACAATTCCGCGTGCAGGGGTATGTCGAAGAGGGAGATGTCTCAGATAGCGAGACCGTGATGCGATTGCCCGTGTCCTCGTGGGGCCCGGGCCCGGTTCCTCTCCCCTCCCCCACCCACCGGCCCGGGTCCCACGACCTTCGAGAAGAGGCCCGCAGTATCCTCTGCGGGCCTCTTCCGTGCCCGGGGTGGGATTCGAACCCACGCGAGCCGTGACGGCTCAAGGGGGTTTAAGCCCCTCGCGTCTACCAATTCCGCCACCCGGGCGGGTTCTCACACCGTT
>Ga0299914_10000739_pt1 | contig 20402 bp, 13 predicted proteins | sample RVTome_10_FD_201361 | JGI IMG/M metagenome (GOLD analysis project Ga0299914, IMG submission 201361) | Soil microbial communities from uranium-contaminated site in the Upper Colorado River Basin, Wyoming, United States - RVT153D57 (version 2) ...
CGATGCCTACGGGTCGCGGTACGCGCTGCCGATCTGGAGCGATTTCATGCGCCGCGCGGCGAGAATCCGGCGGCCGGGCGCGTTCGACGAGCCCGACGGTCTAAGGGCGGAGCCGCTGTGCCGGGTCTCCTACCTGCGGCCCGTGGAGGGGTGTCCGGAGTACGAGGAGTATTTCAAGGCCGGCGATCCGGTGCCGGGGCGCCTGTGCACGATCCACAAGGGCTCGATCAAGCAGCGTGTCCGGCGGGTGGTGGAGGGGTTCTTCTCGGGGCTTGGGCGCCGCATCCGCGAGCTCATCCGGTAGCAGCACTGGTGGCACCGCGCGCGTGGCGGCTGCGAGCGACGGATCCACGATGATCACGATGAGCACGATGACTTCGGGGTGGTTCATCGTGGCCATTGTGTCATCGTGGCCATCGTGGCGGCCGTCGGCCAGTCACGCGACCACTCCGGTTGGGCTGGACATGGCAGAGGTGAAAAAGCTGAGATTCGAGACCTGACCCCGGGCGCGAATCATGCTTCAGGTCGACGGGGAGGCTGAACGCATGAAAATTGTCGGCATCATCCTCATCGTCGTGGGAGTGATCGCGCTGGCGTACGGGGGCATCAGCTACACACGCGAGGAAGAGATACTGGACATCGGGCCCATCGAGGCGACGGCGGAGCGGCGCGAGACGATTCCGCTCCCGCCGATCCTCGGCGGGCTGGCGCTCGCCGGGGGCGTCGTCCTCCTGATCGCCGGCTCCCGCAAGCGCTGACAGCCACGGCGGATTCGCCAGCCAGGAGCCTGACGGCATGGGCGCCGGCCCATGATGTAATGTACGCCGGTGCTGACCGCCGGCCAGATTCTCGACGAGCGCTACGAAATCGTCGCCCCCCTCGCGGAGGGGGGAATGGGCGCCGTCTACGTGGCGCGGCGGACCCTGCTCGGCGACGAGGTCGCGATCAAGGTGGTCCGCGCCGAGCAGACCGGACCGGACGCGCGCGAGCGCTTCCTCCGCGAGAGCCGCGCCTGCGCCCGCCTCCGGCATCCCCACATCGTCTCGATCCTCGATTATTGCCTCGACGAGCGCTCGCACCCGTTTCTCGTGATGGAGCTGCTCAACGGCCGCAGCCTCAAGGACGAGATCGCGTCGCGCGGACGGCTGCCGCTTCCCGAAGTGCAGACGATCGTGGCGCAGGTGTGCGCGGCCCTCCAGTTCGCGCACGACGCCGGCATCGTGCACCGCGACCTCAAGCCCGCCAACGTGGTCGCGCACGAGTTCGCGCCGGGCGAGCGCGTGTACAAGGTCGTGGACTTCGGGCTCGCCAACATGCGGGACTCCGGGGAGACGCGGCTGACGGGCCCTCACGAGTTCATCGGCACGGTCGCCTACGCCTCGCCCGAGCAGATTTCCAGCCATGTCGTGGACGCCCGGACCGACATCTACAGCCTCGGCGCGGTCGTGTTCGAGATGCTGGCCGGCCATGCGCCGTTCACGGGCACGGATCCCATGTCCGTGCTGAACGCGCATCTGAACTCGCCCGTGCCGCGGCTGACCGACGTGCAGCCGGACCTGCCCGCGTGGGTGGACCTCGCGGTCGGCCGCGCCCTCGCCAAGAACCCCGACGATCGCTGGCAGCGCATCGGCGACTTCGCGGAGGCGCTCGCGCCGGGCGACAGCTCCACGACCACGGCGGCGGTGCGAAGCGCGCCGGCCTCGGGCCTGCTCGCCACGTACGAGATCGGCGAACGCCTCGGCCCGGGACGCCTCGGCAGCGACGTCTACCGCGGGCGCCATCGCGCGCTGGGGCATCCCGTCGCGATCCGGCTGCTGCGCCGGTCCGGGCAGCGGAACTGGGAGGGCATCCGCGCGCGCTTCCTGCGCGAGGCGCAGTCGCTGCAGGTGTCGCACCCGTCGGTGATCCAGGCGCGCGATTACGGCGAGGAGCCGGATCTCGTCTATCTCGTGACGGACTTCATCGAAGGGACGAGCCTCCGCGAGCTGATGGCGCGCGAGGGCCCGTTTGCGTGGCCCAGACTGCGCTCCCTCGTCGCGCAGCTCGTGGACGCGGCGCGGGCGATCCATCGCCGCAAGGGGCTGCTGTGCGGGATCAGTCCCGACATGCTCCGGATCGCGGCAGACGAGGACGGGGAACGGCTGATGATCTCGAGCGGCGGAATCTGGCAGGCGGCGGATCTGCTGGCGACGCTGCAGGACCAGACGCTGCGCGGCGCCGGGCTCCCGGATGTCGAGCTGCGCTACGTCGCGCCGGAGCTGCTCACCGGGCAGGCTGCAGACGTCCGCTCGGACATCTTCACCATGGCCGCGCTCGCCTACGAGATGGCGACGGGCACGCCGCCCTACGACGGACCGTCGATGCCGGCGCTGCTCGGAGACATGCTGCGCGACCGGCCGGCCGACCCGCGGTCGCTCCAGCCCACGCTGCCGGCGGAGACCGCGAACGCCCTCCTCAGGTCGCTCCGCCCCGAACCCGGCGACCGCTTCGCGTCAGCCAGGGAGTTTGGCGGGGCGATTCTGGGAGGCTCGTAGCCAGCCCTACGCCCTGCGACGAGCGGCGCCCGGTCCCACGTACGCCCGCAACCCGACGACCACGACGATCACCGCGACCACGACGGCAAAGACGAACCCCAGCAAAACGTCGTGGTCTTCGTGATCGCGGTGATCGTCCCGCGCGCCGCGCCCGGCGTGGGTCCCCCGCACGCGGCAGAGCCAGGTGACAGCCGTAGCGCAGACCTTCAGGTCTGCCCGCTACTTCGCAGTCCTCACAATCGGATACACCGTCGCGTCCGTCTCCAGCCCGTCCACCAGGTTCCAGTTTGCCAGCCCGTCGTCCGAGACCGGTTCCAGCAGGTAGAAGGCGAGCCTCGCGAGCGGCTGCGCCATGTCGATGCGCAGGGTGCCGGCGGGCAGCTCGCGTTCGACGGGCGTCCACGCGCCGCGCAGGCGCCGTTCGGTGCGGTTCTGGAACGGCCGCGGGGATGGTTCGACGGACTCGATCCTGAACTCCTCGAGCGCCAGGGTCTCGGCCGCCTCGAGCCGCGTCGCCGGGATCCCGTGGGCCTCGAGGCGATCGACGACGGTGCGCAGGTTCGGGGGAACGAAGTAGGCGGCAGGGACGCGCTCCGTCTCGGTCCCCCGGAAGGTGCCCATCTCGATCATCTTCTCCGGCCTGCTGACGTCGGCGCGGCGAAACATCATCGCGCCGGTATAGGGGTTCTTCTCTTCCGCCACCTCGCCCATCAGGATCTCGACGGGTTCGGCCGCGGGCTCCAGCTCGGCGCGCAGGGGGAGCGTCGTGCCGGCGAGCGTGCGTGCGTCGGAAGCGGCGAGCAGCTTCTGGATGGCGCCCGCGCGCGCATGGGCGTAGTTGAGGTTCTCTTCGATGAAGCGGCGCGTGGCGAGCACGCGGTCCTCGAACGTTGCGTACGAGTACGCCTCGCTCAGCAGCGCGATCCGGTTGCGGAGCCCGATGTAGTTGTTGTTGAACCGCGGCCGGTGATCGAACGACGCCCAGACGCGCATGGAGCCGCCGGGCTGCGACGAGGCCGCGGGCGGCGGCCCGCCCCTGCCGCGCCCACCGCGTCCGCCGCCCGCGACGTTGCCGTAGTAGTAGTAGTCCCAGCCGTACTTCGACCTGATGGTCCTGGTGAAGGCCGGGAGCCACTCCTTGCGAAGCAGGTCGATGATGGCCGGATCGGTGGCGGGGTTGAGCGGCGGCGCGTAGGTCAGGTGGTACGCGTGGTAGGACCCGTTCGTCGTGTGCAGGTCCATCGAGACGTGGGGGTCGTACTCGGTCATCAGCTTGACGACCGATCGGCCCTCGGGCGAATCGAGCTTCATGTGATCGCGATTGAGGTCGAGGTCCTGCGCGTTGGGCCGCTGGCCCATGCCGCCGACCGGGCCGTGCTGGCGCCCGCGGTTGGTGAGCGCGATCCGCTCGTTGCCGTCGGCGTTGTAGATGGGCGCGACGAGGAGCACCATCGACTGGAGCCACGCCGCGTGCCGGCCCTGCGCCAGGTCGCGCAGGAGCATCTGCGCGGCCTCCTTGCCCTCCACCTCGCCGCCGTGGATGTTGCCCTGGATGTAGACGCGCAGCCTGCCCGTCTTCTTCACGGCCTCCGGGGATGCGTCCGGGGCGCCGATGACGGCGAGCGGCAGTGCGCGACCTTCGGACGTGTAGCCGAAGGTGGCGAGGTGGACGCGCGGAGAGGCGAGCGCCACGGCTTCCATGAACGCCACGACCTCCTCGTAGCGGCTCGTCTCGCGGTAGTTGGAGCGCTCGGCGCGGGTCTGGAGGCCGGCGAGCGCGCCCGCCGATCGCGTCTGGCCCGTGCCCGTGAGCGGCATGGCGAGAACGGCTGCGGCCGACGCGACGATCAGGGCGTTCCTCATCGGGCTCCTCTGGTTGGGGTCAGGTCTTGAATCCACGGGTTTCTGCGGTCCGGCCCGTGCCAGTCTCGTGCGGGTGCCAGATCGTGAATTATGCTCGAATTCAAGACCTGACCCCGCACTCGAAGATGAACGTGAAGATGTCCGCGTCTTCCTCCACCATCCGGGCGACGGGCTTGCCGGCGCCGTGGCCGGCTCCCGTCTCGATACGAATCAGCACCGGCGACTGATTACCCGCCGCCGCCTGGAGGCGCGCGGCGAACTTCTTCGCCATCCCGGGGGATACCCGGTCGTCGGTGTCCGCCGTCGTGATCAGGATCGGCGGATACGTCACATCGTCTCTCACGTTGTGATACGGCGAGTAGCGCAGCAGCCAGGCGAACTGATCCGGGTCGTCCGCGCATCCATACTCGGCGATCCAGAAGCGGCCGACCGTGAAGAGGTGATAGCGCAGCATGTCCACGACGGGCACGCGGCAGACGACCGCGCCGAAGAGGTCCGGGCGCTGCAGCATGGCCGCGGCGGTGAGCAGGCCTCCGTTGCTGCCGCCTTCGATGACGAGGTGCCGCGGGCTCGTGTAGCCGCTCGCGACGAGCCACCCGGCGGCGGCGATGAAGTCGTCGAAGACGTTCTGCTTGCGGTCGAGCATCCCCGCTTCGTGCCACGTCTCGCCGAACTCGCCCCCGCCGCGCAGGTTCGCGACGGCAACCAGCCCGCCCTCCTCGAGCAGCACGAGGTTCGCGGGATCGTAGGCGGGCGTGAGCGGGATGTTGAAGCCGCCGTAGCCGGTCAGGAGCACGGGACGCCTGCCGTCCGCCGGCAGCCCGCGGCGGTGGACGAGGAACATCGGCACGCGGGTCCCGTCCGCGGACCGGGCCCAGATCTGGCGCGTCTCGTAGTCGGTCCAGACGGGCGCGGCGCGTTCCGCCGGCACGGGGGGCGGCAGCGGGATCAGGTCGCCGCCGTCGACGTCGCAGGCGTAGGTGGCAGGCGGGTGCGTGAAGGACGTGAAACCGAGCAGCAGTTCGGGGTCGCCCGGACGCCCCTCGAGCCCGGTGAGCGTGCCGAGGCCCGGAAGCGGGACCTCGCCCGTCTGGCCTCCGGCCAGACCGAAGATTCGCAGGCGATGGGACGCGTTCCGCAGGTACGAGAGGGCCAGGCGGTCGCCCGCCACGACCGCGCCCGAGATCCGATCCTCGGATTCCGGAACGATCGGCGACACGATGGGAGATTCGCCCGCGGGATCGACGGCGATCACGCGCCCGCGCGGCGCGTCCTCATCCGTCGTGAACAGCAGGCGTCCGCCGGCGGCTTCGATGAAGTCGTAGGCCGACCCGAACCCCTGGAACAGCGGACGCGGCCTGCCGTCCGGACCGCCGCGGTCGACCAGATACACCTCGCTCCGATCGCTCGCCCCCTTCCGGGCGGTGATGACCACCCAGCGGCCGCCGTCCGCGACGCGCACCTCGAACACGGTCTCGCGCTGGTCGGGCGCGTCGAACACGAGACGGTCTTCGTTCTGCCGGCGACCCGGGGCGTGGAACCAGGCGCTGCAGAAGTAGTGTTCGTCGCCGGCGGGCACCGTGCCGGGCTCGGGGAAGCGCGTGTAGTAGAAGCCGGAGCCGTCCGGAAGCCAGGCGATCGTCGCGAACTTCGCCCAGAGGATCCGATCCGGCAGATCCTCGCCGGAGTCGACATCGCGCAGCCGGATCTCCTGGCGATCGCTCCCGTGCCGCGAGAGCGCGTAGGCGAGCAGCGTCCCCGCCTCGTTCGGGACGGCCGCCGTGAGCGCGGTCGTGCCGTCAGGGCTGAGCGTGTTGGGATCGATGAGAGGGCGGAACGGTCCCCCGCGCGACTCGCCGACGTGCAGCACCGGCTGGTTCTGGAGTCCGGTATTGTGCGCGACGAAATAGCGTCCGCCTCGCCTCACCGGAACCGCCGTGCGCGGGTAGTCGAAGAGCGTCCACAGGCGCTCGACGATCCGCGAGCGCCGAGGCACGTCGAGCACGGACCTCGTCAGCGCGTTCTGCGCCTCGACCCAGGCGGTTGTCTCCGGGCTCTCCGGATCCTCCAGCCACCGGTACGGATCGGCGACCGGCGTGCCGTGCAGGATGTCGATGATGTTGCCCTGGCGGGCGGGCGGGTAGGCGGGACGGGCCATGCGAAGAGCCGATCATATCGCCCTTCGCGTTCGGCAGCCTTCGTTCGGCCCGCTGCCACGCCGCCCGAACCCGATGCGGCGGGAACGTCCGGGAGGCCGAACACAGCAACAGGAGAGGAAGCGATCAGGCGGTGGTCCCGGCTTCGCTTCGTGGCCGTCGTGGCCGTTGTGCTGTGCCGTGTCCGTGGGAGTGTGAGTCGAGCGGCGAGGCCCGCTTCGGCATCGGGGCGAACGGGCCGGACGCGGACCACGGACCACGGACTACGAGCCATCGTGAGAAGGACCCCCGGTGAGCGACGTCAGCCGGGGGCCCTTTCGATTAGAAGTAGTACTTCACGCCCAGCATCACCTTCCGGGATCCGCTGATCACGCCGTTGCGGATCCGGCCGAAGATCGAGCTGGTCTGCGTGAGGGTCGGGAACCCGAACGTCGGGTGGTTGAAGACGTTCGTGCTGTCGGCCCGGATCTCGAGGATCTGATCGCCGACCAGGCGGGTACGCTTGGCGAGCGACAGATTCAGGTTCCAGCCGCCGGGGCCGCGGAAGAAGTTGCGGCCGACGTTGCTGAACTCGCCCGGCGCGGGGATGCTGAACCGGCTCCGCTCGTCGGGCTGGAAGTACCAGACGATGGCGTTGCCCGACGAATCGACTTCCTCGTGGACGCTGCCGAAGTCCGACGAGCAGCCTTCGCAGTTCGCCGGCGTCTGCACGATGTTGCTCATCGTGTTGGAGCCGGCGTACACGGTCATCGGCCGTCCGCTCTGCGCGACGAACTGGCCCGACAGCGTCCAGCCGCCGATCAGGACGTCGGCAAGCCGGTTCACGCCGCCCGCGAACCGCCGCCCCTGGCCGAACGGCAGCTCGTAGACCAGCTGCGCCTGGAAGACGTGCGTGCGGTCGAAGTCCGACAGCGCGAAGTTCAGGTCGCGGTTGTGGATGTCGAACGGCGTGCTGGACGCCGACTGGTTGGCGCCGCCGCTCACGGTCGTGAACGCCGGGTCGTACGAGCGCGTGTCCTTCGACCGGGAGAGCGTGTAGCCGAGGAGGTAGCTGTACCCGTCCGCGAACCGCCGATCGAGCTTCAGCTCGAGCGCGTGGTAGCGCGAGTAGTCGTTCGAGTCGATGACCCGCACGCCGCTCGCGAACTGCGGATACGGGAAGAAGAAGAACGGACCGAAACCGGCGAGCTCCGGCAGCGTCCGGCCGCCCTGGATGCGCGACGCGAGCGCGTCCGCCACGCCGGCGACGTTGTTCAGTTCGAGATCGTCTTCGAACAGGCGGCGCAGCATATCGGAGCCGCTCTCACCGGCACGGCGGCGCGTATCGGGCGCGAGCAGCTGGTTGATGAGCGCGCTGTCGCCGCCCGCCGCCACCTGGTTGAATGCCTCCAGGAATCCGTTGTTCCGGAGGTCTGCCTGGTTGACATCGTAGGCGCCGAAGAGGTTCTCGGCGCGCCGGCCGACGTAGGCGATCTCGAACAGCGTCTGGGCCCACACCTCGCGCTGGTAGGACAGCGCCCAGGCGTGGGTGACCGGCGTCTGGAACTCGGTGTCCATGACGGTGATCAGCGATGCCGACGCCGGGGGCGGCTGCAGGAAGTCCGACGGAGAGACCGTCGGCTGGAGGCCGGGCAGCCCGTCGCGCAAGCGTCCGCCGGCCTGACCGAAGCTCGTATTCACCACCGAGGTGGTGAGGCCGGGCATGCTCTGGAAGATCGAGGACGACAGCACGAACGTGTTGATGCGGTCGAACGCCATGCGGTAGTTGCCGCGCACGACGCTCCGGCCGTCGTCGTTCGGATCCCACGCCACGCCGACCGACGGCGCGAAGTTGTTCCAGTCGCTGTCGTAGAGATCCCCTTCTTCCCAGCGCAGCGTGTTGCTGGGTGCCTCGCCGACCGCCACCCGCTGATTCGGCCGCCGGATCAGGTTGTCCGGATTGCTCGGTGCGAGCTTGGCTTCCCAGCGGAGGCCCGCGTCGATCGTGAGGTTCGAGCGCGGCTTCCAGGTGTCCTGCGCGTAGATGTCGATCTCGGGGAAGTTCGCCTCGAAATTGAACGTTGTACCGCCGGGCGCAAAGCTGTCGCCCTGCTGCACGAATCCCTGGGCGATCTCGCCGACCCGCCCGAGCAGATAGTTGATCTCGCCCTGCAGCCTCGGCCGGTCGAACTGCGTGTTGATGTTGCCCGGAATTCCGAACGTCGCCGGGTCCACCGCGTTGTCACTCGGACTGAAGGTCACGATAGGCGAGACGTTCTCGCCCGCCACGGATCCCCGAATGTCGGTGTGCTGCTGAAAGCGGATGTTCGTGCCGAACTTGACGCTGTGGGCTCCCTTGAGCCAGCTCAGGTTGTTGACGATCTGCCACGTGTCGATGGTCCGGAGATTCCCGGTCTCGAACGTTTCCGGGTCCGTGATGAGCGGCGCGATGAGCGTGGGCTGCGAGGGGTCGGCCGTCGGGATCGTGAAATCGAACGTGAAGTGGTTCTGGCCCACGACCAGCTCGTTCACGAGGTTGCTGCCGGGATTCCAGCGCCAGTTGCCCGCCCAGTTGTACGGCGACCGCTCGGTGTTCACGACGCAGGTGAACCCCGGGAACCGCGGAAGACCGCCGTTGACCGAGTCGCAGTTGGTGTTCTGGTACCCTTTCGAGATACGAACGAAGGCGGAGTTCTCGACGTTGAACGTGTGGTCGACCTTCGTGACGAAGTCGAACTGCTCTTCTTCCTCCGGCGCCACGTACGTGAACCCGGCGGTGTTCAGCCCGTCGCCCGTCGTGAAGTTGTTGGGCAGCGGCGTCATGTTCACGAGGCGCTGAATGGTCGGGTCGAGCCCCAGGCCCTCGGGATCGTTCGCCGCAATGCTGTAGTTGCCGACGCTCACGCCGGGAAGCACGCTGCCGTTCTGGTCCACGGACGCGTCGCTGACGCCGGCCGGCCGGTTGCGGCCGCCGACGACGTAGCGGAAGATGCCCTGGCGGGCGAGATCGGTGTAGACCGTCCGCGTCACCGACTGCGTCTGCTGGGCCGTCAGCCACTGGCTGTTCACGAAGAAGAACGTCCGGTTCCGCAGGATGGGACCGCCGATGCTGAAGCCCGGCATCTTCTGCGTGAAGTTGCGCTTCTCGAGCTGATCGATGTTGTTTTCCCACTCGTTGGCGTTGTACTCCGGGCGCCGGTCGAAGTAGAACGCCGTGCCGGAGAAGTCGTTCGTGCCCGACCGGGTGATCATCGCGACCTGGCCGCCGCTGTTGCGGCCGTACTCGGCCGTCTGGTTGCCCGTCAGCACCTTGAACTCGGCCAGCGCGTCCGGGTTCGTGCGCAGCGGCGAGAAGTTCGAGCCGCCGGCGCTCGTCTCGTTCGTGTCGATGCCGTCGAGCGTGAAGTTCCACGAGCGGTCGCGCGCGCCGTTGACGTGGACGCCGCCGCCGGTGTTCGCGCCCGACACCACGCCGGGCTGCGTCAGGACGAGGTCCAGCGGATTGCGGCCGCGGCCGCCGAGGATCGGCAGGCTCTCGATCGTCCGCTGATCGAACGTCGTGCCCAAGTTGCCGGACGTGCTCGTCTGGACGAGCTGGCTCGTCGCGCGGACCTCGACCGATTCCTCGAGCCCGCCCGCCTCCAGCACCGCGTTGACCGTCGTGGGCGTGCCGATATTCACGCGGTTGCCGCTCGAGACGAACTTCTTGAAGCCCTGGAGCTGCACCGCGACCGTGTAATCGCCGACCTGGACGGCTTCGAACGTGTAGTTGCCGGTACCGCTCGTCACCGTCTCGAAGCTGACACCCGTCTTGTCATTGGTGAGGATGACGGTGGCCCCGGGGATGACCGCGCCCGACGCGTCGGTGACGGTCCCGACCACCCGCGATGTAGTGCCCTGGGCGCGGGCGGGAGCCGCGGACCAGGCCGTGATGAGGCAGACTGTCACCAGACTGCCGAGCCAGCGATCGAAACGCATGTAATCCTCCTTGCCCTTCCGTTGCCCTGAGCCCTGAGCTCACTCGTGTTGATGGTGGGGCGCCGCATCGCCCGTGACCGGCCCTCACGTGGCGATTCGGACCCGGCCCCCGCGCCGTGCACCCTTCGACTCGTTCGTGGCCACCGGCGTCGCGGTCTCGCTCATGAAGCCGACGTGTGCGAACACTGTGGCGACACGACCGACCTCAGGGGTCACAGATGCACGGCCGGCTCACCCGCGCGGTCGAACGCGTCGGTGATGAACGGCCGGTTGTGCTCGAAACCCCAGTGCACCGTGCGGAAGTAGGCGCCCAGGGCTTCCGCCTCGCCCTTGGCGGCGAGCCGGATGATCGTCCGATGTTCCTCCACGGATTTGTGCAGCCACTCGGCGAGGGTGGCGCGCCGGACCGGAAACGTGTAGAGCAGGCTCCGCACGAGCGTGCACGTCTCGCGCAGCGTGCCGTTCTCGAGTTTCAGGATGAACACGTCGTGGAACGAGCGATTCCACCCCCCGAACGCCTGCAAGTCCGCTTCCGCCGCCGCCGCGTCCATTCGCCGGTTCAGGCGCTCGAGCTCGTCGAGATCCGCCGGCGTCAGCCGCGGGGCGGCCGCGGCCGCGACCGCCCCTTCGAGCAGGCCGAGCGTCTCGTAGATCTCCCGCACGTTCTGCACGGTCAGGATCCGCACGTTATAGCTCCGCCGGCTGTTGCAGATGACGACACCCTCGGCCTCGAGCCTCAACAGCGCCTCGCGAATCGGCGTCCGGCTGACCTGCCACCGCTCGGCCAGCGGCTTCTCCCGGATCCGCTCGCCCGGGCGGAACCCGCCCCCGGCGATCTCCTGCCGCAGCCGGGCGTAGACCTTGTCCGCCATGGACTCGGAGCGCGCGGTCGGAGGCGGCGGGAGCACGGTGGCTGATATATCAGTGAAACGAGGCGCGGGTCAAGGGAAACGTGACGGTCTGTCGGGTGACGGGGAGCGAGGAACCCGTGGTCCGTGGCCCGTGGGCCGTGATCCGTGGTCGTGGTCCGTGGTCCGCTTGCCCGCCGATGCGCGAAGGCGGGTGGTCCGGGGTGGGGCCGGCCCGGCCGCCGGACCCCTGGCGAAGGCGGCGGCGCTCTTCCTTCTTCCTCCTACATGCGGAGGCTCACCACGCCGGCGACGAGATCGCGCCGGCGTGGACGGCGGCGCCGAGCAGGCCCGCATCCGGGTTCAGGATGACGGCGACGGGAATGGTGGCCACGAGCGCGGCCATCGGCTCCTTGGCGCGGAACGCCTCGAGGAAGAGGCCCGACTCGAGCGCCGGCAGGATCTTCGGCGCGATGCCCCCGCCGACGTAGACGCCAGCGGTGGCCACGGTGCGCAGCGCGAGGTTGCCCGCCTCGGCCCCGTAGGCCGAGATGAACATCTCGAGCGTTTCCACGCAGGCGTCGCAGCGCCCCTCCACGCCCGACCGCGTGATCCGCGCCGGCAGCTCGAGATCGTCCGGCACCTCCGCGATGTCCACCGCCTCGCACAGCCGCGCGGGCGCGATGCTGTTCGGCGTGATGAGCGGCCCCGTCCCGAACGTCCGGTGCGTGAATTGATAGATGTTGACGATCCCGGGGCCGGAGACGACGTGCTCGACGCCGACGCGGCCGAAGATGCGCGTCAGCTCCAGGACCAGCTCCATCTCGCGCGGCGTCCGGGCGGCGAAATCCGCGTGGCCCCCTTCGGAGGCCGCCGGCACGAATCGGCCGTCCACGTTGTGCAGCAGCGCCTCGCCCAGCCCCGTGCCGGCCGCAATCACCGCCGCGTTGCCGCCGGGCACCGCCACGCCCTGCTGGAGCACCGCCAGCTCCCCCGGTTCGAGCACGGGCACCGCGAGGGCGAGCGCTTCGAGATCGTTCAGCAGGATCGTCGCGTCGACGCCGAGCCGCGCCCCGATCTGCTCGCCGTCCACGAGCCACGGCACGTTCGTGAGCCTGGCGACCTGATCGGTGACCGCACCGGCCACGCCGAAGCACGCCGCCTGGATCGTCCGCGACTCCACGCTGCGGACCCGCAGGAACTCCCGCACCATCGGCTCGAGCCCCTCGTAGTCGAGCGTCACGAACTCCCCGATTTCGACCGGTGACGGCCGCTCGCCGGCTGGCGCGAACAGCCCCAGCAACGTCTTGGTGCCGCCGATGTCTCCTGCCAGAAGCATGGGGAATTGTAATTGCTAGGAGCTAGAAGCTAGGAGCTAGAAGCTGGGAGCTAGGAGCTGGAAGCTTGACATTCAGTCCGGCCTGTCACATCTTCGCTCGTGAATGACGTCGCTGCCGTCATCGACGGGCGGACCGTACGGCCCGCGGGACATCCGGAGCCTGTATCCGGTCGTCACGGAAACACACCTCAGGTACCTGGAGAAGTGGGGCCTCATCCGCCAGGCGGGCGGATCGCGCGACGAGCGCGTCTACTCGTTCGCGGATCTCCAGGTCGTCAAGCACGTCGCCGCCGAACTGCAGCGCGGCACGCGGCTCCGGACCATCCTGCGATCGCTCCTGGCGAGCCGGCAGGGGCAGCTCGAGCTGGATTTCCACGCAGCGCCTGACACGCCGCGCCCGAAGGTGCTCACCCTTCAGCCCCGCAAGCCGCCGCCGCCATCGCCCGCCGCGCCGGCGCCGCTCCCCGCGGCCACGTCGGCATTCCCGTTCTCCGATCCGCAGAGCGCGCTGGCCGCCAAGTATTTCGTGGAAGGGTCCCGCCTGGACGACGGGGACGAGCGGAAGATGGAGCAGGCCGCCGCGGCCTACCGCAAGGCGCTCGTGATCGATCCCGACCTCGTGCCCGCCATCGTCAACCTCGCGAACCTGCACTACGCGCACGACGAGCTCATCGAGGCCCAGGCGCTCTACGAGCGCGCCATCGGGCTCGAACCCGACTGTTTCGAAGCGCATTTCAACCTGGGGAACATCCAGCACGACCTGGGCCGCTACCGGGAGGCGCTCGCGTCGTATCGCGCGGCGGTGGCGCTGAATCCGTCCTACCCGGACGCGCACTTCTATTTGGCGGTCACGCTGGAGAAGACGGCGCAGTCGGCCGAGGCCAAGACCCACTGGAAGGCCTACAAGGACCTGGCCCCGCATGGCGAGTGGATCGAGCTCGCGAAGGAATTCTCAGAGTAGGCCGCCAGCCAGCCAGCTAGTACGTGTAGTCCACCCGCTCCCGCTTCTTCGGCGTCCTCCGCAGCTTGTAGTAGGCGCAGTCGGGACACCAGGACTCGGCGTTGAAGCCTTCCTTGCCCGCGAAGGGCAGGACGTCGCGGTGGGTGCAGTACTCGCCAGCTTCCGGGTCGCAGCGCCACCGGCAGGATCTGAAGCGCTCGACGGCGGGGGATGCAGGGGCCGGCGCCTCCGGCGTCTTCGCCTCGGGACCGTGCATGCCGGCCTGTGCGGCTTTTGAATCGTCCATCATCGTCTCAATCTGCCCGGTCACCCCTGCAGTTCCAGCCCGAACGATCGCTGGAGCGCCTGCAGAGCCCGAACTTCTTCGGGCGCGACCAGCGTGAGCGCCGTGCCGGTGGCATCCGCCCGGCCCGTGCGACCCACCCGGTGCACGTAGGTTTCACGGTTTGACGGCACCTCGTAGTTCACGACGTGCGTGATGCCGTCGATGTCGAGGCCGCGCGCGGCGACGTCGGTCGCCACCAGCACCCGGTAGCGGCCGCTCCGGAAGCCCTCGACCGCCGCGGTGCGCTGCGCCTGCGTGCGGTCGGCATGGAGCGCCGCCGCCTTCAGCCCGGCCGACGCCAGCCGCCGGCCCAGACGCTCGGCGCCGGACTTCGTCCTGACGAACACGAGCACCGGACCGTCGGTGCGACGGAGGAAGCGCGCGAGCCACTCGGCCTTCTGGGCGGCCGGCACCGTTGCCACGGTGTGCGTGATGGTCTTGGCGGGCCCGCCCGCCGACCCGATCTGGACGTACTTCGCCCGCCGCACCACTTCGTCGGCCAGCTTCACCACGTCGTCGGGCATCGTGGCCGAGAAGAGGAGCGTCTGGCGCGCGGCCGAGTCGGGCAGCGCCGACACGATGCGCCGGACGTCGGGCCAGAAGCCCATGTCCATCATCCGGTCCGCCTCGTCGAGCACCAGCGTGTCCAGCTTGTCGAACCGCACGGTGCTGCTGCGCATGTGATCCATCAGCCGCCCCGGCGTGGCGACCACGATGTCGACGCCGGACTTGAGCGCGCGCTCCTGCTGATCCATCGGCACGCCGCCGTAGACGGCGATGCTCGTGAGTTCCGTGTGGTACGTGAACCCCTCCACGTCGTCCTCGATCTGGACGCACAGCTCGCGCGTGGGCGCGAGGATCAGGACGCGCGTGAAACCGCGTTCCTCGGGAGCGGCGGCGCGCGCCCTGAGCATGCGGTTCAGGATCGGGAGCAGGAAGGCGGCCGTCTTGCCGGTGCCCGTGTCGGCGCAGCCGATCAGGTCGCTGCCGTCCATGACGATCGGGATGACGGCGCTCTGGATCGGGGTGGTGGCGTTGAACCCGCGGATGCGGATGCCCTCGATGAGCGAGGACTCGAGGCCGAGGGTCTCGAACGGGACGGGCCGGGGATCGTAGTCGGCCTGTTCGCGGACGAGGGCTGGCGGCGCCGCCGGCGCGGGCATCTGCGCGCGCACGCCGGTGTGACGACTGCCGCCGGACCGGCTGCCGCGCGCGCGGCGCCGCCCGGGACGCGGGGTTTTGTGTTGTGCTGTGTGGGAACTCAAAACGTGATTTCTACCGAGCGCGGAAGGTGATGATGCCGCGAACCGGGTCGTACGGCGACACGCCGACGGTGACCCGATCGCCGGGAACCACCTTGATTCGAAATCGGCGCATGCGGCCGCTCAACTGCGCGAGCACTTCGTGGCCCTGGTCGCACTGCACGCGGTAAAGCCCGCCGCTGTGGACCGCCACCACGGTACCCTGCACATCAATCAGATCATCCTTGCTCAATTGGTATCCTTTCCAATCAAAGATTGTGCCACATGGGAGTGGCCCAGTGCAAACCCTCACGGGATATTCAGACGCGCGTTTCGGGCGAGCTGGTGCCCGGCCGCCCGGCGGGCCTGGCGCGGCGGGTCAGAGTCGCGTGACCGCGTCCTCGATCTGCCCGGCCAGCGCTGCGTAGTCATTGCCTTTCAAGGGGATAGGTCGACCGAAGGCCACCCGGGCCGTGCCGCGGGTCGGGAACCTGGCCTTCTGGTGAAGGATACGGTCGAGGCCCTCGAGGCGGACCGGGATCACCGGCACCTCGAGCCGGGCGGCGATCATGGCCGCGCCGGGCTGGAAGCGGCCGATCTCGCCCCGTTCGGTCCGCCGCCCTTCCGGGAAGATCAGGATCGAGTAGCCGGCGCTCACCAGCTCGCCGATGTACCGGAGCGTCTGGCGGGTGCCCGCCTCGCGCTGCGGGAGCGGGAAGGCGTTGAAGAAGAGCGACGCCAGGTAATAGTTCAGGCTGTTGGTGAACCAGGCGCGCCGCCCGTACTGCTCCGGGTAGAAGTGCGGCTTGAAGAACTCCTTGGCCATGGCCGGCGCGACGCGATAGCGCCACGCTGGCGGGAGGGCGTCGAGGATCACGGGCGTGTCCAGGTGGCTCTGGTGATTGGCGGCGAAGATGACCGGCCCCTTCACCTCCCGCAGGTGCTCCAGCCCTTCGACCTCCAGCCTGGCGAAGACGCGCCCGAGCGGCAGGATCCACGTCGGGAGACTCGCGCGCCGCAGCACGCGGGCCGGGACCGACCGGTTCCACGCGGGAAAGTCGATGGTCTCGGCCTGTGTGATGGCCGCGGGGCCGCCGGCCTCGATCGGCCGCGTCAGCGCCTCGAGGTCCGCGACGGTCCCGGCCGAGGAGAACCGCGATTCGTCCACGGTCACCTGGAAGGCTTCTTCGAGCGCCATCATCAGCTCGACGCGCTCGAGGGAGCTGAGTCCCAGCTCGTCGATGGTGGTGGAGGGACTGATCGTCCGCCCCGGCGCGAGGCGCGAGACGACCGCCTCGACCGACGGGCGTCCGGCGCCCTCGCGGGCAGCGGCCTGGCGCCCCTGTTCGCCGGTGATCCATGCCTTCAGCTCGCGCCGCTTCAGCTTGCGCGTGCCCTCGGTTCGCGGCAGCTCGCCGTTCGTCCATACCGCCGCGGCCCGGATCTTCTGGTGATCGCCGAGCTGCGCGTTGGCCAGGCGTACCACGTCGTCGACATCGGTGCCGGGCTCGACGACGAGGACCGCGTGCACCCGCTCGGCGGCGGCCCCCCCCGTGGGGGCCCCGACGACGGCCGAGTCGCGTACGCCGGGGACCGAGTTGAGCACGCGCTCGACGTCCTCGGGGAAGACGTTGAGCCCCTCGGGCGTGACGATCATCTCCTTCTTGCGGCCGCGGATGTGGAGCTGCCCCTTGTCGTCGAACTCCCCGATATCGCCGGTGTGGAACCAGCCGTCGCGGAAGGCGGCTCGGGTTTCCTCCGGCGCCTTGAAGTACCCGGTGGTGACGTTCTCGCCGCGGACGAGGATCTCGCCGTCCTCCGCGATCCGGACCTCGACGCCGGCGATCGGCCGGCCCACCGCGCCGCGCACCGCGCGGAAGGGGTGGTTGAGCGTCACGATGGGGGCGGTTTCGGTCAGCCCGTAGCCCTGGACGACGACGAACCCGAGACGGCCCCAGAAGGCCTCGAGCTCGGGATCGAGCGGCGCGGCGCCCACGACGAACGCCCAGAACTTCAGGCCGAAGAGGCGATGCACCCGGCGGTAGCGCCACCAGCGCCTCGCCCAGTGCATCCCGGCCGGCGGCGCCTGCGCCGCTTCCGGGACGAGCCGGAGCACGTGATCCTTCAGCACCTCGAGCATCTTGGGCACGCAGACCAGCACCGAGATCCGGCGCTCGTGGATCTGCCGGACGATCTCGTCGGGCGAGTAGCTGCGGGTGAAGATCACGAGGCCGGGCAGCATCGGCGGGACGAACGTCGCCATCGCCTGGCCGAACATGTGGCTGAGCGGCAGGAGGTTGAGGAAGCGGATCGGCAGGAACGGCCCGGCGTACTTCCGGTACTTCGCCATCTCCCGTTCGATCGGGACGATGTTGGCGAGGACGTTGCGATGGGTGATCACGACGCCCTTGGGCTCCGCCGTCGCGCCCGACGTGAAGATGATCTCGGCCGTATCGTCCGCCGTGAGGTCGGCCGCGCGGTGGTCCTCCGCGGTGGCGCCCCGCAGCGCCGACAGGCCCCACACCGGACGACCGGCGTCGAGCGTCGACGCGTCCACGACCTCGCCGACGAGGATCGCGCGCGCGTCCACGATCGAGGCGACCTGTTTCAGGAAGGCGGCGGACGTGCGGTAGTCGATCGGCACGAGCACCACGCCTTCGAGGACGCATCCCCAGAGCGCGACGACCCATTCCGGGCGGTTTTCGCTCCAGATCGCGACGGCCTCGCCCTTGCCGATGCCGGCGTCCCGCAGGCGCGCGGCGAACCCGCGGGCGGCTGCCGCCACGTCGGCGTACGTGTACGACCACGCGCGATACCCGTCGTCGTAGACGAGGAAGTCGGCGTCGGTGCGGGAAAAGTCGTCGAAGAACTCGATGAGGGTGCGGCGCGCCATTCCCGTGAATTATGATGGAAAACCGATGTCCCTTCCGCCCGTTTTCGCCGCCAGTGCCCTGTACGACAGCCTGCTGCAGGCGGCGCTGCGGCAGTTCTTCAGCCGCGCGACGTTCGAGACGGAGCCGATTCCGTCGTTGTCGTCCGACGGGCGGCTGGCGATCGAGCCCACCCACGATCCGTCCGTTCTGTCGATCCGGTGGTTCGGCTCGCGGCACGTGCTGCACGTGCCCGCCCGGCGGCCGTTCACGCCGCACGAGGTCCGGCTGGCGCGCGCGATCGGGACGGTGCTGGCGCTGCGCTATCGCGCGATTTTCGATCCGAAGCAGATGCTGGAGCGCGGCGACCTGTTCCGCGGCGCGATCGAGGACCGCTATGTCGGCGCCTTCCTCGACGCGCCCGACGCCGGCGAGGAGGAAGCGCGGCGCGCCGATCTGATTGCCACGACGATCGAGGTCCTGCGCGTGGCGGCGCTCTCGAGCTACGAGAACCGGCCGATCTCCTCCGGCGTTCTGCTGCTCGGCGGCGAGAGCGACCCGTCGCACGGGATCGAGGAGCCCCCCGAGGACTTCGCCTACAGGTACTCGCAGGCGCTGACGGCGATCAAGAGCTTCTACCGCGTCTGCGACGGCCTCGAGACGCTGTTCCTGGTCAACAGCCACGGGACGGTGCTCGACATCATCGAGGTCGCGCGCTACGCGGACGCCGGGCAGCTCGAGGTGCCCTGCCCGCAGGTGTACCGCGCGCACGCGCTGGCGACGGCGGGGAACCGGAACATCTGCGTGGTGCTCAGCCCCTCGCACGAGATCAAGGTGTTCGCCGGCGGCGTCGAGGTGTTCAGCTTCCGCAACGCGCGGTGGCACCTGCTGGACGTCGAGGCGAAGTACAAGATGTGGGAGGCGGTGGTCGGCAACGCCCCGCTCGCCGAGCGGCTTTTCCAGACGGCGATCGATCTCGCCGACGCGCGGGAGGGGGCGCTCTTCGTGGTGCTGCGCGATCCGGACATGGCGCTGTCGCAGCTCGTCGCCCCCGGGGATCAGCTCGATCGCGTGCGCCCGGTCTCCGGCGGCGTGCCCACGCGCCTGCAGCTCCTGCACATGCTCAAGGGACGCACAGCCGTCGGGCTCCATCCCGCGATCCTCTCCGGGCTCGCCAGGACCGACGGCGCGACCGTGGTGGACCGCTCCGGCCGCCTCCTGGCCGTCGGCGCCATCCTGCTGCACGTCGAGCCGCCCGAACCGCACTCGAGCCTCGCCGTCGAGGGCGCACGCACCACCGCCGCCGTCGCCGCCGCGCGGTTCGGCTCGGTGCTGAAGGTCAGCGAGGACGGCCTGATCACGTTCTACGATCGGCAGGAACGAATCTGGGATATCTGAATGGTGAAGTCATGAGTTTTGAGCTTTGAGTGTTGAGTTTAGTCTCGAGTCTTGAGTCTTGAGTGGTCGGTTCCGGGTTGCGGGCCCTGGCTTGCGTCTCTCGGCTCCGGGGGACTCAAGACTCAAAACTCAAAACTCAAAACTCAAGACTACAAGAATCAGAGATGCACATCTTCCTCACAGGCGGCACAGGCTATATCGGCTCCGCCGTGCTCGACGCGCTCGTGCGGGGCGGGCACACGGTTGACGCCCTGGTGCGGAACTCGGAGAAGGCCGAGGAGGTCCAGGCGCGCGGCGCGCGGGCGGTCATGGGCGATCTGGGGGCGCCGGAGACGTACCGGGACACGGCAGCCTCGGCGAACGGCATCGTGCATGCGGCGTTCGAGTATTCGCCGAAGGGCCAGCTGGTCGATCTGGCCGCGCTCGACGCGTTCGTGTCAGGGGCTCCGCGGCCCGGCCGCTTTCTCATCTACACGTCCGGCGTCTGGATCCTCGGCCCCGCTCCGGACCCGGTTGACGAGTCCGCGGCGATCGATCCGATCGAGCTGGTCGCGTGGCGCCCCGATCACGAGCGCCGCGTGCTCGAGGCCGCCGCCGGCCTCCGCGCCATCGTCGTGCGGCCCGGCATCGTGTACGGCGGCGCGCGCGGAATCGTCGGCGACCTGTTCAGGGACGCCGCCAACGGCGTGGTGCGGATCATCGGCAGCGGGGAGAACCACTGGCCGCTGGTGTACGACCTGGACCTCGGCGACCTGTATCTGCGCCTGGCCAACAGCGGCGACGCCTCGGGAATCTTCCACGCGAACGACGAGGGAGACGAGCGGGTGGACGAGATCGTGGCGGCCATCGCGTCGCAGGTGTCCACCGAACCCGGCATCCGCCGCGTGCCGCTCGCCGATGCGCGCCAGAA
>Ga0299914_10000740_pt1 | contig 20379 bp, 16 predicted proteins | sample RVTome_10_FD_201361 | JGI IMG/M metagenome (GOLD analysis project Ga0299914, IMG submission 201361) | Soil microbial communities from uranium-contaminated site in the Upper Colorado River Basin, Wyoming, United States - RVT153D57 (version 2) ...
GCCGTGGACGCTTCCATCTCATGCCTCGATGTTCACCGGGTTGTTGCCCCACGAGACGTCCACCGGGTGGGACCGACCCCTCGACGACGCCGACTCCACCCTGGCGGAGGTCCTCACGGCACGCGGTTATGCGGCGGCCGGATTCGTGGCGAATCTCCTCTATGTCTCGAGACCGCTGGGGCTCGATCGAGGATTCGCCCGCTACGAGGACTTCCCGATTTCGCTTGGCCAGGTGGTCCTCTCGATGTCGCTGGGTCGCGAGCTCGCGACACACGACGGGCTTCGTGAGCTCGCGGGCTGGCACCAGGTGCTCAACCGGAAGTCGGCCGATCGCCTGAATCGCGACTTCGCCCGCTGGATCGATGGACGCGGCGCGGGGCACCCCTACTTCGCGTTCCTGAACTACTTCGACGCGCACGAGCCGTACGAGCCGCCACCCGCGTTTCGCTCCCGGTTCGTGGACCCCGGATATCGCCGGGATGACGTCGCCCACACCCACAGTCTTCTGCGTGGTGTGGATGCCCGTCGCCTCGACGCGTGGGCGATGTCACCCGCGGAGGTGGAGAACGAGCTCGGGCTGTACGAGGCCTCCATCGCCTCGCTCGACGCCAGCCTCGGGAGGCTGCTCGACTGGCTCGAGGACGAGGGGCGGCTGGACAGCACTCTCATCGTGATCACCTCCGATCACGGAGAGCAGATGGGCGAGCACGGCCTCTTCGGTCACCTCCAGAGCCTCTACCAGCCCGTCACGCACGTCCCCCTGCTGATTCGGCTGCCCGGAAGCGAGCTTGGCGGAATGCGGATCGAGACGGCGGTCTCGCTGCGCGACCTGCCGTCGACGATCCTCGACCTCGCGGGCGCCGATCCGGCGCTTCTGCCCGGCGAGTCCCTCGCGAGCCTCTGGGAGAAGGATCGCGAGCCGCGCATCTCATGGGCCGTGTCGGAACTGCACCGGGGCTTGGCGGAGCAGCCCTGGTACCCGATCGCGGCGGGGCTGGAAATGCAGTCGCTGCTCAACGGAACGATCTTCTACATCTGCAATCCCGACGCGACGGAGGAGCTCTACGATCTGTCGACCGACCCCGACGAATCGGACAACCTGGCGGGCACTCCGTTCGGTGCTGAGGCGATCCGCGCCTTCCGCCGTGCGATCGCCGAAGTGGGGGCTCCCCCCCGCTGGTGTCCACCCCCGCCGGAGCAGTCGCCACGTCCTCCGGATCGCCGTCGCTGAACGTCGATGGGATCGTCGCGGCGATCCTCTTTTTTCAAAAAATTCGCTGGTAGTCCGGAACGCCATCCGGATCTGGTCCCCTCGGCATTCGTCCCGACGCATCGCGAGAAACGCGTCCGGCAGGTGTTCGTACTGCAACGGCGCTGAATCGTAATCCACAAGGTTAGGGGGTTTTCAACGATTCGTGCACAATTCGGTAAGTTGCATCGCTGCAATTGGTTGGAGGGGGATGGCGGCGGCCGCCGGGGCGCGACCGCACGAGCGGGCGCTTGCCGGGTCGAGTCGCGCGTCCTATTCTCGATGCCCCGACGAAATGAGACGTCTGCGCGGCCGTTTCGGATCCTCATCGTCGAGTGGCGGAGCCCGAAAACTTCCCAATTTCCCGAGAGCGCACCAAGTAGATGATGATGACGGGATTCGAGACTCGTCCGGTGGAAGTGGTCGTCAATCTCCCCAAGGATCTGGCCGCCGACGTGGAGGACGTCAGACGCACCGACCCCGACTTTCTGGGACGGGTGATCCAGTACGCGCTCGCACGCAGGATCATCTTCGAGGAGCTGTCGACCTCGGGCTCCGGATTCCCTTCCGACCGGTAGGAATCCTCCTTCCCGGGAGCTCTCGATCGCGGCACGAGCCGCTCCGGACGGCGCTCCCCGCCGGGGCGTCGCACGTTGACGCTCGTATGGGGGCAGGCTAAATCGCTGGCTGGGGTGGCAGGTCCGGCGTTCGTCACAGCGAGCCCCCGAGCCGAGTGAGGTCGTGTCCTCCGAGACGGAGCATTCCGCTGACAACGAGCCTTCCACCGAGTCGGAGCCCGAGAGCGAAGGAACGGACCCCGACTCGGTGCTGAGGGCAAAGTACGCAGATTTCTGTTCCGCACAGCTCACGGAAGTCTTCCTCTCGTTGTCCGACGAGAGGATCTACGAGATCGTCCAGGAGGAAGCGAAGGCGCAGGACGTGAGCGCGGCCGCGATCGGGTTCCGGGCCATGGTGAGGCTCGCCACCAAGCGGCTCAGGGAAAGCGTCCCCCTTCCGGACTACGAGACCTGGAAGCGAGATTACGAGGCGGATCCGGACCGATACGACCGGTATCTGCTCGGACTGTGGCGGCAGCTCACCGAGGGCGAGCAGGACGACGACGGCGGGTAGGGGCGAGGGGGCCGATGGCGGGATATCAGGTGAACGGCGGAGGGGATGAGCATCGTCCCCAGCTCCAGATGTGGGACGAGGACGAGCGCGAGACCCAGATCGGGACGCTCGAGGAGGGTGGGGTCCGCTGGAACACGCTGGTGGTGGTGGAGCCCGTGTCGGGGGACCTCTTCAAGGGCCGCCTCTCGTTCCGCTCCGGCGAGCAACGCTTCGACACCGCTCCCGTGATCCTCGAGGAGACGGCGGCCCGCGTCGTCCAGCGCGCGGCCGAGCTGCCCCAGGCGATGCTCAAGCAGCTGCTCGCCTCTGCCCGGGACTGACGCCCGCGCGCGACCCCCGGTCCCGCTCCGGCCCGCACCCAGGGGATTCCCGAGCCCCGCGAGCCTCCCGCGGCTCCCGTCCGAACCGCCCGTCCCCGGCGTCCCTAGCGAGCCCGCCCGCGGCCCGGCCGCAGGATCTCGACGGCGAGTGTCGCGATCATGACCGCCCCCGCAACGAGAGAGGCGGCCAGATCGCCGGAGACCTTGGATCGCCCCACGGTCCGGCGCTCGAAGGACACCGGGACCCCGAGCACCCGGTAGCCCCCTCGCAGGGCGCGCACCTGCATCTGCACGTACCACCCGTATGTCTCGTCGTCGAGCCCGAGCGCCTCGAGCGTGCTCCACCGGATCGCCCGGAACGGTCCCATGTCGCGGGCGCGCGATCCGTAGGCCGCGCGCATCGCGGCGAGCACGAGCCGGTTGCCGAGGCGGGCGTGCCAGCGGACTCCCCGGTCCCCGGCCGAGGCCCGCTCCCCGATGACCAGGTCGGCGTCGTCGGCGGCGACGGGGGCGAGCAGCCGCCCGAGTTGCGCGGGGGCGAGGAAGTCGTCGGCGTCGAGGAACACGAGCGCGTCGGGCGGATCGCCGTCCGCGAGGGCGCGGATGCCGGCCAGACACGTGCGGCCGTATCCGGCGCGCGGCTCATCGATCACCCGGGCGCCGTGGGCACGCGCCACGTCGGCCGTCCCGTCGGTCGAGCCGTTGTCGACGACCACGATGGCCGCGGGTCGGGAGATGCGGAGCCCTTCGGGTCCCTCCGGCGCCGCCGCCCTTCCGAGCGCCTCGAACAGCCGCGGGAGGGCCTCGGCCTCATCGCGCGCCGGGACGAGGATGGCGTACCGGAAGGTCGCGGTCACGCGGGGGCGATCGCGTGACCGGAGGGGTCCCGGGAGCCGTCGGGGACGCCCCGATCGAGCGCTCCGCTTCGCCCTCGACGTCGGGAACGCTCCCCGTGGCGGCGGGCCTCGTTCTCGCTGGAGTGCTGTGGGCCATGGCGTGGTGGCCGGGCGCGTCGGGCACGCCGCTCCCGCTCCTCGCGCTCTGGGTCTTGGCCTTCGCCGCCTACTCCGTCGCGGCGCTGAGGGCCGAGGCGATCCCGACGAGGGCCATCTGGGCGGGTGGATTCGTGCTCCGGGCCGGTCTCCTGCCCGCGGCCCCGGCCCTTTCCGAGGACGTCTACCGCTACCTGTGGGACGGGTGGGTGCAGGCGAACGGGGTGAACCCCTTCGTCCACGCGCCGTCGGCCCCGGAGCTCGCGCCGCTCCGGCTCGACTGGTGGTCTCTCATCAACCACGCGGACGTGCCCACCATCTACCCACCCGGGGCGCAGGTCCTTTTCCTCCTCCTCGCCCTCGTCGGGCCGGGCTGGCTCGTCTTCAAGCTGGCGTGGGTCGCCGTCGATCTCCTCGCCGCCCGGCTCCTGGCCGGTCTGGCCGGGCGCGGCGCGGCCGGGCGTCGGGCACTTCTCCTCTACCTGTGGTCGCCGCTCTTCCTGGTGGAGGTGGCGTGGAGCGGCCACCTCGAGCCGCTGGGCATCGCGGCCATGCTCGGGGCGGTGGTGCTCGCCCGACGGGGGGAAGCGGCGACGGCCGTCCCCGGAGACTCGCGACGAACCCTCCTCGGAGCGGGCGCCTTGATCGGGCTCGGCGCGTCGGTCAAGCTCGCCCCGCTCGCGGTCGTCCCGGCTCTCTGGCGACGGTACGGGGCGGCTGCCGCGGTGGTGGCCGTGCTGATCCCGGCACTGCTCTACCTGCCGTATGCGGGGGCCGGGGCCGGGCTGTTCGAGGGTCTGCGCACGTACGCCGGGGGGTGGGTGTTCAACGCCGGGCTCTTCCGCCTGCTCGAGGCGCTCCCCGGTCCGGCGGAGGTCCCGCGGGCCCTGGCCTCGCTCGGCGTGGCAGCGGTCGCCGTGTGGGCCGCGGTGCGGCGACTCGGGCTGGAGCGCGCGCTCTACCGGGTCCTCGGAGCCGCGCTCCTTCTCTCCCCCACGATCCACCCCTGGTATCTGCTCTGGATACTCCCGTTCGCATGCCTGCGGAGTGGCCGCGGCTGGATCCTGTATACCGGGACCGTGTTCCTCGCGTACGCGGGAAGGGACGCCTATCTGACCACCGGGACGTGGCCCGAGCCGGTCTGGCTGACCGCGCTGATCCACGTCCCTCCGCTCGCGCTACTCGCGTGGGAGGCGGTGCGCCGGTCCGGGAGCGCGCCGTCGCGTCCCCGGGAGGGGGCTCCCCATGGCGCGACCGCCGATCGCGAGACGGCCCGCCGCGGGACGTAGCGATTCCGCCGTCGACGCGAGGTATCCGAGCGCGAACAAACCCGTGAACGGCAGGGACGCAGTGGCCCCTCCGAGCGCGAGGTTGGTGGCCGCGCCGGCCAGAACGACCGCGAGGGCGGCCCGGGTCCAGCGGGCCGGAAGACCACCGGTCGCCGCGTACCCCACTCGCGGACACGACCCCTCCTTGGGCGTGCGGGCGAACGCGGTCCGCCGGCCCGAGGCGCCGCGCAGCACGGCCAGGGTGAGGGGCACTCCGAGCCCCAGCCCGAGCAGCAGCGCCTCGCCGGTGCGTCGGATCGCGTCGCCCATCCGTCGCCCGCGGAGCCGGCATGCCGCTCCATAGAAGAGGAGGAACGGCACGGTCGCGATCGCGAGCGCGGCGCCGTGCACCCAGCCGGGGAGCGCGGCGCCCGCGAGACCGAGCCAGCCTCCCGCGGCGAGCGCGACACCGAGCGCGAGCGTCAGCGGGTGGACGACGTGGCCGGCCAGGTGCGCCGTGGCCTCGAGCTTCACGGCGGCCGGGAGATCCGCGCGCCATACCGGTGGCAGGAGCTTCCGGGCCGACTGGACGCCGCCCTGGGTCCAGCGCTCCTGCTGGATCTCGACGGCCCGGAGCGTGCTCGGGAGCTCGGCCGGGACCCGCACGTCGTCGAGGTAGACGAAGCGCCACCCGGCTAGCTGCGCGCGGTAGCTCAGGTCCACGTCTTCGGTGAGCGTGTCGGCGCTCCAGCCGCCCGCGTCGAGCACGCACGCTCGGCGCCACATGCCGGCCGAGCCGTTGAAGTTGAAGAACAGCCCGGCGCGGTGGCGGGCCTCGTGCTCGATCGCGAAGTGCGCGTCGAGGAATAGCGCCTGGGCGCGGGTGAGCCAGCTCGTCCCCTCGTCGAGGTGTCCCCACGCGGCCTGGACGGCCCCGACCGTCGGATCCGCGAACGGTCCCAGCAGGCGGCGCACCAGATCCGGCGGGGGCACGAAGTCCGCGTCGAGGATGAGCAGGAGCTCGCCGCGAGCGCGGGCGAGGCCGTTCGAGAGCGCGCCCGCCTTGAAGCCGGCCCGACCGGGCCGCCGGATGTGCCGCGCGTCCACGCCGCGCGCGCGCCAGCGGCGCACGTGGGGGGCGGCGATCTCGGCGGTCTGGTCGTCGGAGTCGTCGAGGAGCTGGATCTCGAGCCGGTCCGCCGGATAGTCGAGCGCGCAGGCGGCATCGATCAGCCGCTCGACCACGTTCGCCTCGTTGTAGACCGGGAGCTGGACGGTCACGACCGGGAGCTCGCCCGGCCACTCGCGACGCTCGGGACGCGGCGGACACCGGAAACGGAGCCACAGCAGCCGCAGCCGGTGCGCCCCCAGCGGTGCCAGCAGACCGAGGATGGCGAGGTACCCGACCGCGACCGCCGCGTCGAGGCTCACCCGCCGGTGTTCCCGCCGGCTCGCGGGGTCCCGGCTCCGACGTAGAGCTCGCCGCCGCGCTCGGCGAACTCCTCGGCTTTGCGGTCCAATCCCTCGGTGATCGCCTGTTCGGCGTCGAGACCCCGCGCCGCGGCGTACTCGCGCACCTCCTGCGTGATCTTCATCGAGCAGAACTTCGGGCCGCACATCGAGCAGAAGTGCGCCACCTTGGCGCCTTCCGCCGGAAGCGTCTCGTCGTGGAACTCGCGCGCGGTGACCGGATCGAGGCTCAGGTTGAACTGGTCCTCCCAGCGGAACTCGAAGCGCGCCTTCGAGAGGGCGTCGTCGCGCGCCCGGGCGCCCGGGTGCCCCTTGGCGAGGTCCGCGGCGTGCGCGGCGATCTTGTAGGCGATCACGCCCGCCTTCACGTCGTCCCGGTTCGGGAGCCCGAGGTGCTCCTTGGGCGTCACGTAGCACAGCATGGCCGTCCCGGCCCACCCGATCATAGCGGCGCCGATCGCGCTCGTGATGTGGTCGTAGCCGGGCGCGATGTCGGTGGTGAGCGGTCCCAGGGTGTAGAACGGCGCCTCGTGACACCACTCGAGCTGTCGGTCCATGTTCTCCTGGATCATGTGCATGGGGACGTGGCCTGGCCCCTCGCACATCACCTGGACGCCGTGCTCCCAGGCGATCTTCGTGAGCTCGCCCTGGGTCCTGAGCTCGGCGAACTGGGCCTCGTCGTTCGCGTCCGCGATCGAGCCCGGCCGGAGGCCGTCTCCGAGCGAGAACGACACGTCGTAGGCGGCCATGATCTCGCACAGCTCGCGGAACCGCGTGTACAGGAAGCTCTCGCGGTGGTGCGCCATGCACCACTTCGCGATGATCGAGCCGCCGCGCGACACGATCCCGGTCACGCGGTCGGCGGTGAGCGGGATGTAGCGGAGCAGGACGCCGGCGTGGACGGTGAAGTAGTCCACGCCCTGCTGGGCCTGCTCGATGACCACGTCCCGGTAGACGTCCCAGGTGAGCTCCTCGGGCTTCCCGCCCACGCGCTCCAGAGCCTCGTAGATCGGCACCGTGCCGATGGGAACGGGTGAGTTCCGGAGGATCCACTGCCGTGTCTCGTGGATGTTCTTCCCGGTAGAGAGATCCATGACCGTGTCGGCGCCCCAGAGCGTCGCCCAGCGCACCTTCTCCACCTCCTCCTCGATCGAGGATGTGACGGCGGAGTTCCCGATGTTCGCGTTGATCTTCACCCGGAAGTTGCGCCCGATCGCCATCGGCTCGAGCTCGGGGTGGTTGATGCTCGCGGGGATGATCGCGCGGCCGCGGGCCACCTCGGAGCGCACGAACTCGGGCTCGAGCCCCTCGCGGAGAGCCACGAACTCCATTTCGGGCGTGATCTCGCCGCGGCGAGCGTAGTGCATCTGGGTCACGGGCCCGGTGCCGCGCAGCACACGAGGCCGGCGCAACGCGGCCGGGATGAGGTCCGAGACCCCCCGGGAGCCGTAGTGCGCGTCGACTTCGTCGACATCTCCGCGTCTCCGGATCCACGGGTCGCGATCGGCAGAGACGCCTTCGCGGACGTCGTGACCCCGCGGGCCGCTCGTGTCCTCGACGCGGACGGGCGGCTCGCCGTTCGAGAGCCGGATCTCGCGGACCGGCACCCGGACGGCGCGCGGTCCTTCGATGTAGATCTTCTCCGAGGAGGGGAAGGCATCCCCGTAGGGGTCCGCCGGGGCGGAGGCGACGGGCGAGTCGCCGTCGCCCGGTGCGGCGGCGGCGCGCGTATCCGGGCCCGTCGCAGGGGTTTCCGTGCGGCGATCGCCGTTCGCCACGGTCTTCGAGGGTGTCCCGTTGCCGCGGGGAGTCATATCGCGAATCCCTTCCTGCCGGCGGGAGGCGGGAGGATCCATCGCCGCGCTCCCTACGCCGGTGTGAGCCGGATCAGGTTCCGAGGGTGTGTCTCAACCCGGCGGCGTGGATCCGGCCGCCCGCGGGCGAAGTCCGCTCGCGGGTCGGCGCGCCGGGTACCCCTGGCAGCTGCCCGGATGGTAGATGGCGCTCCCCGTGGGGGCAACGACACGGGGCGTCGTGCGCGGCACCGATCGGTCCGGCAGCGACGGGGAGACCCGCGTGTCGATCGCGTCAGGGGCGACGGGTCGCTGCCACCCGCTCCCGCAGGGATTCCAGGTCGGGCTCGTCCAGCCACTCGCCCCGGACGACCACCCCGCGCACATGCCGGAGGTGCCCGAGATCCGAGAGCGGGTCTCCCTCGAGAAGGAGGATGTCCGCCGGCGCTCCCGGAACGAGCACCCCGGGGGCCGCGGGGTCGAGCCATCGGGCCGCGCCGAGCGTCGCCGCACGCAGCAGTTCGGCTCGCGGCAGCCCGGCCCGCTCGAGCGCGGCGAGCTCACGGTGCAGGCTGTATCCGGGAACGAGCAGCGGATTCGACGCGTCGGTTCCCACGAGCAGGGGCACGCCCGCCTCCGCGAGCGCCGCCGTGAGATCGCGGTGGAACTGGATGAAGGCCTCTCGCCTCTCTTCGGGCCACGGCCCGCCCTCGCGGAGCGAAGCCCACCAGCCGTGGAGCTCGGGATCCGCCAGCGCCATCTCCGGGAGCGAGAAAAGGCTGTCGTACCACGGCGTCGCCCGGCGGGACAGGATCTCGATCGCCGCGATCGTCGGGGTCACCGCCGTGCCCGCCTCGGCGATGCGGGCCGCGATGCCGGGGATGCGGTCCGGATCGAGATCGTGTCCCACGGTGGCGTAGACGATCTGCTCGACGTGCTCGATCGACGCCTGTCCGCTCGCGAGCACGCCGTCGAGCCCGACCGCCTCCGGAACGTGCCCGACGATGGGAAGCCCGGTCTCCCGCCCCACCTCCACGATGGCCCGGTAGGCCGGACCGGTCAGCCCATCGTAGACCTTGAGGTAGTCGTACCCGGCCTCGGCCTGGGCCCGCGCGATCTCGAGCGCCCGGACGGAATCCTCCACCAGCGCATGGCGCCACGGCTGCCGGGCTCCGGCGAGAAGCGGTCCGCTCGTGAAGATCGTCGGTCCCGGGCGCGCTCCGTCGCGAACCTCGTCGCGCAGCACGAGGATCTCCGGAGATCCGTTGAGCACGCGAACGGTCGTGACGCCGTTGGCCAGGTAGAGGGGAAGATCGCCGGCCGAAAGGTGGACGTGCATGTCGACCAGACCCGGCGCGGCGAACGAACCGGAGCCGTCGATGATCCGGGCCCCTCGAGGCTCGGCCACGCTGCCGGTGGCCCCGAGCGCCACGATACGTCCGTCGGAGACGACGATGTCCTGCCGTGGGCGGACGGTCGCGCGCTCCACATCGACCACGGAAACGTCCCGGATGAGCAGCGGCTGCGGACGGACGTCCTGAGCGGACGCCCCTCCCGCGATCGAGATCTGCGCGCACAGCGCGGCGACCCGCGGGAGCCGCCCGCCGAAGGCCGGCATGCGCGCCGTCAAGGGACCTTCGGCGTCACCGGGTCCACGCCGAACTCGAGCCGGTCGAGCGCGACCCGGCCGTCGCTCATCACGAACAACGGGTCCTGGTAGGCGCCGATGTCCTCGAGCGGGCTCCGGTCGAGGACGAGCAGGTCGGCCTCGAACCCGGGCGCCAGGCGGCCGGTGCGGTCGGCGATCCCGAGGAGCTCCGCGGCCACCGTGCTCGCCGCCCGGATGGCCTCGAGCTCGCTCAGCCCCACGCCGACCAGCTCCATGAGCTCGTGGCTGAGCCGCAGCACGCTCTCGGAGCCGTAGCCCGTGTCGGTGGCGGCGACGATCGGGACGCCGAGCTCGTGCGCGAGCGCCGCGGTGCGCCGCACCTGAGGCAGCATGTGGCGCCCGCGCACCTCGAGCACCGGGTTGTCGTAGTCGCCGCCGGGCTGCGTGAGGTCGGAAACGACCGCGATCGTGGGGACGAGGTAGGTGCCGCGCTCGCGCATGAGCCGGAGCGTCCCCTCGCTCAGGTACGTGCCGTGCTCGATCGACCGGACTCCCGCGGCGACCGCGGCCCGCCCGCCACCGTCGCCGTGCGCGTGAGCCGCTACCGGGACGCCGTCCGCCCGGGCCTCGTCGACGATCGCCGCGAGCTCGGCCTCGGTGAAGAACGGCTTCCGCGGATCGGTCTCGGGGAGACCCGCGCGCTCGGTCGCGTTCACCTTCACGAAATCGACGTCGTGCTCGAGCATCACGCCCACGACGCGCACGAGCGCCGCCTCGCCCCGCACATCCGTGCCGAGGAGGTCGGCCAGCTCCGGCGCGTCGAAGAAGAGCTCGTCGGCCGGACGCGGCCGGACGTGGTACCCGGCCGCGAAGATCTCGGGGCCGTCGAGCGCGCCGCTGCGGCCCAGCTCGCGCAGACCGACATCGGCGAAGTAGCCCGTCCCCATGCTGCGGGCGGTCGTCACGCCCGAGCGCAGCGCGCGCCGGGCCGCGTCGAGCGAGGAGATGTGGACATGTGCGTCGATGAGGCCGGGCACCAGATAGCGCCCCCCGAGCTCGATGACGCGCGCGCCCGCGGGGGGTGCTCCGCCCGGCTCGATAGAGAGGATGCGCCCATCCTCGACGACGACCGTCGCGTTGGCGATCGGCGCATCGGAGCCGGGGTCGATCGCGGTCGCGCCCACGAACGCGGTCGGACCCGCGTCCTGTCCGGCGGTGGCGTCGACGCCGGGGACGGCGGCCGCCAGGGCGAGCGCGAGGGGGAGGAGTCGGGGACGCCGGCGCATGTGGATCTCCGGGGCTCGAGGTCGAACGGATCACGGGGACCGGATCGCGCGCCGGGCGAAGACGGCGCCGCCCCCCGGTCCGTCAGGTACTCTCGCGCGTTCCACGCCGCCGGGCAACGGTGCGGGGCCCGGCCGTCCGGCGCGACCGGATCCCTCCTCCCCGGGGTCGTGCGCGCTCTTCGGCCGCGGTAGTTTCGAAACCCATGCTGTACGCGCGCCGTTCCGCCCCCGATCCCGACCCCGACGCGCTCCCGGCGACCTTCCCGCTGCGCGTGGCCGCGGTCGACGTGGGCTCGAACGCGATCCGCTTCGTCGCGGCCGAGTTCGATGCGCCGCGGGTGTACCGCGAGCTCGCATACGAGCGCGCCCCCGTCCGACTCGGTCACGCCGCGTTCCTGACCGGCGAGCTGACCCGGTCCGCGATGGACCAGGCCGTGGAGGCCTTCCGGCGCTTCCGGACCCTCATCGACGATCTCGGGATCGAGCGCGTGCGCGCCGTCGCGACGAGCGCCGTGCGCGAGAGCCGAAACGGCCCGGCGTTCGTGGAGCGCATCCACGAGGAGACGGGGATCCGGCTCGGGCTCATCTCGGGGAGCGAGGAGGCCCGGCTGGTGTGGAACGCCGTGCGCAGCCGGATCGACTTCGGCACGTCGAAGTGGATGCTGGTCGATCTCGGCGGCGGAAGCGTCGAGGTGTCGCTGGCCGACGACGCCGGGATCATGTGGAGCGAGTCGCACACGATGGGCTCGGTCCGACTTCTCGAGGAGCTCGCCGGTGCCGATGACGCGCCCGGGCACTTTTCGAAGCTCCTCGCAGAGTACGCCGCCACGCTGCGCATCCCCGCGGCCGCCCGGCACTGGACGCCGGTCGAGATGATCGCGACGGGAGGGAACATCGAGGCTCTGGCGCGGCTGGCGGGCCGCGATCCCGCGGGAACCGAGACGCTCGAGATCACGCGCGGCGAGCTCGGGAGCGCCATCGAGCAGCTCTCGCGGCTCTCCTACGCCCAGCGGGTCGGCCAGCTCGGTCTCCGCGAAGACCGGGCGGACGTCATACTTCCCGCCGCGGTGGTCTACGACCGGGTCGCCGAGCTGGCGGGGGCGGCGCGCATCCTGGTCCCGTGCGTGGGCGTGAAGGAGGGTGTTCTGTTCGACCTCGTGGACGAGCTCACCTCGGGCGCCGGGCTCGGTCGGCAGGAGCGCATCGTCCGCGAGGGGGCGCTCACCCTGGGACGCCGCTACCTGTTCGACGAGGCTCACGCCCGCCACGTGACCGATCTCGCGGTGTCGCTGTTCGACCAGCTCGGCGAGCTGCACGGCCTCGAGCCGGACGACCGCCGCATCCTCATCGCCGGCACGATGCTCCACGATGTCGGCCAGCACGTCTCGTATCGGAAGCACCACAAGCACTCGCTCTACCTGATTGTGCATTCCGAGATCCCGGGCATCTCCCCCTCGGAGCTCCCGCTGGTCGCGCTCGTGGCCCGATACCACCGGCGGGCGGACCCCCAGGGCGACCACTACCTGTACGCGGACCTCTCGGAGTCCGCGCGCGAGCGCGTGAAGCGGCTCTCGGCCCTCCTGAGGGTGGCCGATTCGCTCGACCGGGAACACCTCCAGCGGGTGCGGTCCGTCGACGCCCGCCTGGACGGGGGAGGCCTCGAGCTGAGGCTCTCCGGCGAGGGGCCCCTCCTGCTCGAGCAATGGGCCCTCAAGAAGAAGGGCTCGCTCTTCGGACGTGTGTTCGGGATCGAGCCGTCCGTGAGGCTGGAGGACGAGCCCGCGATCGTATGAGGCGGCTCGGGGCGCGGAGTCCCGGGATGCGTTACGGGATCGTTACCGTTCGTCAGTGGTATGTCATGGGGGAGACCGTGTAGTCTACGCGGCTGTCCGAGGATCCGGTTCCTACGCGCGACACGAGAGTGAGCCCATGTCGTCCAGCCCAGAGGAGGCCACCGGCCGAGCCAGGATCGACCGTCCCGTTCGCCGCCCGGCGACCACGGATCCGACCGTGTGGCCGAGTCTCCAGGAGCCCGTCGCCCGGCCGCCGGCTCCGATCGAGCGCGGGGAAGTCCCCGCGCGCGCGCCCGGGGCCGTCCACCGGGTGGGCGACGCCATCGCGCTCCCGCGCGCCGCCATCCCGCGGGACGTGTCGGAGGACGCCCTGCCGGGCGACCCGGCGCTCTTCTTCAACAGCGAGCTGAGCTGGCTCGACTTCAACTGGCGCGTGCTCTACCAGGCCCTCGACGAGCGGAATCCGCTCCTCGAGCGCGTGCGCTTCCTCGCGATCACGGAGACCAACCTCGACGAGTTCGTCATGAAGCGCGTCGGGGGTCTCAAGCGGCAGCTCGAGGCGGGCGTCGTCCTGCCGTCGAACGACGGCCGCACCCCGGCCGAGCAGCTCGACCTGGTGCGCGAGGGCGTGTGGAGGATGCGCGAGCGTCTGTCGGTCGTCTGGGAGGAGGACCTCCGCGGACGCCTCGAGGACCTGGGTATCGTGGTCCGCGTCTTCGACGACCTGGACGAGACCGAGCGCGAGCACGTGCACGAGATCTTCCGCGAGCGCATCTACCCGATCCTCACGCCGCTGGCGGTGGATCCGGGTCACCCGTTCCCGTTCCTCTCGAACCTGAGCCTGTCGCTCGCGCTCATCCTCCAGCACCCGGACCGGAAGACGCGCCACTTCGCCCGCGTGAAGATCCCCACGGCGAGCCGCTGGCTGGATCTCCCGACCGAGGGCCACGTGATCCCGGTGGAGCAGGTCGTGGCCGGGTTCGTCGACGAGCTCTTCCGCGGGATGCGGGTCGAGAGCGCCTCCCTGTTCCGCGTCACCCGGAACGCCGACGTGCGCCGCGACGAGGAGGAGGCCGACGACCTTCTCAAGATGATCTCCGAGGAGCTCCGCGAACGCCGTTTCGCCCGCGTCGTGCGGCTCGAGGTCGAGCCTTCGACGCCCTTCGAGGTACGCGAGTTCCTGCTCCGCGAGCTCAAGCTCGATCAGGAGGATCTCCACGAGATCGCCGGGCTGCTCGACATGCGCGGGCTGAGCGCGCTCGCCGACCGCGGGCCGTGGGAGCACCGCTGGGAGCCGTGGGAACCGATGATCCCCGGACCCCTCCTCCGCGAGGGGGAGACCGAGGACGCCCCCGACATCTTCGCCGTGATCCGCTCGGGCGACCTCATCGTCCACCACCCGTACGAGTCGTTCGCCGCCACGGTGCAGCGCTTCATCGAGGAGGCGGCCGACGACCCGGCCGTGGTCGCCGTGAAGCAGACGCTCTATCGGACGTCCTCGAACTCGGAGATCATCGACGCCCTCGTGCGCGCCGTGGAGTCGGGGAAGGAAGTGGCCGTGCTCGTCGAGGTGACGGCCCGCTTCGACGAGGAGGACAACATGGAGTGGGCCTCCGTCCTCGAGGAGGCCGGGGTGCACGTCACGTACGGAGTAGTGGGTCTCAAGACGCACGCGAAGGTCGCACTCGTGCTGCGCGATGAGGAGGACGGGATTCGCGCCTACTGCCACATCGGGACGGGCAACTACCACTCCGAGACGGCGCACGTCTACGCCGACATCGGCGTGATGACCGCGCGTCCGGACGTCGGGCGCGACGCGGTGAACCTGTTCCACTACCTGACCGGTTACGCGCCGGAGCAGCAGTACGAGGAGCTCCTGGTCGCGCCGCGCGATCTCAGGCGGGCCCTGATCGAGCGGATCGGCCGCGAGGCGGAGCACGCCCGGAACGGGCGCGAGGGGCGCATGATCCTCAAGATGAACGGGATGGACGACCCCGACGTGATCTCGGCCTTCTACGAGGCGTCGCGGGCGGGGGTCCAGATCGACCTCATCGTACGCGGGCTGTGCCGGCTGCGTCCCGGGCTCCCCGGCTGGAGCGAGAACATCCGGGTGCGAAGCATCGTGGGCCGGTTTCTCGAGCACGACCGCATCTACTGGTTCGAGAACGACGGCGACCCGGAGGTGTGGATCGGGAGCGCCGACTGCCGGCGCCGGAACCTCGACGACCGCGTCGAGGTCATGCTCCCCGTGCGCGACCGCAAGATCCAGAAGCGTCTCCGGAAGACGCTCCGCTTCGCGCTCGCCGACAACCGCCGCGCGTGGGACCTGCTCCCGACGGGCGAATACCGCCTGGCGCGACCGGGCCCCGACGAGCCCGTGGTCGACTACCACGAGCGCCTCATGCGGACCGTCCGCAAGCAGCGTCGGAAGGCCGACGCCCCCTGGGACATTGAGCCGCTTGGAGACGACTAAAGACTCTCCAAGAACTCCGCGGAGGGAGGGGGGATCATCTCGAACCCCTCCTCGGCGAAAGGCTCCGGGGAGTCAGGTCTCGGGGCCCGCCGCGGCCCCCTGGTGCCGGACCGTCGTCCCGCGGACCATGTAGATCACGTCCTCGGCCACGTTCGTGGCCAGGTCCGCGACGCGCTCGAGGTTCCGGCCGATCAGGATCACCTGGAGACAGCCGGAGATGTTGTGCTCGGTCATGTGCGTGAGCATGATCCGGAACAGCGACTCCTGGAGCGCATCCACGGTGTCGTCCCGCGCCCCGACGTTCCGGGCTTCCTCCGCGTTCTCGCGCACGAACGCGTCGAGCGCGTCCGAGAGCATCTCGAGCGCCATGCGCTCCATCTCGGCGAGCTCGGGCGGGATCGGCACCTTCTTCTCGAGCGCGTCGAGGCGCTTCGCGGCCTGGGCGATGTTGACCGCGTGGTCGCCGATCCGCTCGAGATCGTTGTTGATCTTGAGGATCGTGACCAGCACGCGCAGGTCGCCCGCCATCGGCTGGTGGAGCGCGAGCAGCTCGATGGCCGTCTCCTCGATTTCCACCTCGGCCTCGTCGATGGCCTTGTCGGCCGCCACCACCGCGTCGGCCTCCCGCGCGATGTCGGTCTTGCCCACCACCGAGACCGCGCGCGCGAGGAGCCCCTCGATGTCGTGCGACATCCGGTGGAGGGAGTGCTTCAGGTCCTCCAAGCGTTCGTCGAAGTGCTTCTGTGCCATGGGCTCCTACCAGGACCCTTCCTCAGGAGGTTCCTACCCGAACCGGCCCGTGATGTAGGCTTCGGTCCGCTCGTGTGCGGGGTTCGTGAACAGACGCTCGGTCTCGGCGTACTCGATGAGCTCGCCGATGTACAGAAACGCCGTGAAGTCGGATACCCGCGCCGCCTGCTGCATGTTGTGGGTGACGATCACGATCGTGTAGTCGCGCTTGAGGTCCCCGATGAGGTCCTCGATGCGTCCCGACGCGATCGGATCGAGCGCGCTCGCCGGCTCATCCATGAGCAGGATGTCGGGCTCCACGGCCAGCGCCCGCGCGATGCACAGTCGCTGCTGCTGGCCACCCGAGAGCCCGAGCGCGTTGTCGTCGAGGCGGTCCTTCACCTCGTCCCACAGCGCGGCGGCGCGCAGCGACTGCTCCACGCGCTCTCCGATGTCGTCCTTGAACCCGTTGATCCGGAGCCCGAACGCGACGTTGTCGTAGATCGACTTCGGGAACGGGTTCGGCTTCTGGAACACCATGCCGATCCGGCGCCGCACTTCCACCGGATCGACGTCGGACGCGTACAGGTTCTGTCCTCGAAACAGGACCTCGCCCGAGACGCGGGCCGACGGGACCAGGTCGTTCATTCGGTTGAAGCACCGGAGCAAGGTGCTCTTCCCGCACCCCGACGGCCCGATGAACGCGACCACGCGGTGACGCGGGATCGAGAGCGAGATGCCCTTGATCGCGGCCTTGTCGCCGTAGTGTACGCTCAGCTCACGCGTCTCGAGGGCCGTCTCGACTCCCTCGCCGACCGCCGGGTTCGCTATTACGGAGCTCACAGCTTCCTCTGGTACTTGTTCCTCAGGAGGATCGCGCTGGCGTTCATCAGCAACAAGACCACCAGCAGGACCACGATCCCGCCCGCGGCGAGATCGTGGAACGGGGCCCGGGCGTCCTGCGTCCAGTTGAAGATCTGGATGGGGAGCACCGTGAACGAGTCCATCGGCGTGACCGGGTCGAAGGCGATGAAGGTGAGCGCCCCGATCATGATGAGCGGCGCCGTCTCGCCGATCGCGCGCGACAGGGCGAGGATGGTGCCGGTCAGGATCCCCGGCATGGCGACCGGCAGCACGTGGTGCCGGATCGTCTGCCAGCGCGAGGCGCCGAGCCCGTAGGAGGCCTCGCGGAGCGAGCTGGGCACGGCCCGGATGGCCTCCTGAGCCGCGATGATCACGACCGGGAGCGTCAGGAGCGCCAGCGTCGCCGCGCCGGCCAGCACGCTGCGTCCGAACCCCAGGAAACGCACGAACACCGCGAGCCCCAGGATCCCGTACACGATCGATGGCACTCCGGCGAGGTTCGCGATGTTCGTCTGGAGCATGCGCGTGAACCAGTTCTTCGGCGCGTACTCCTCCAGATAGACCGCCGCCCCGACCCCGAGCGGGAACGCCAGCACGGTGACGAGGAGCACCATCCACAGCGATCCGAGGATCGCAGACCGGATCCCCGCCCGTGCGGGAAGACGGGACGGATACCGAGTCAGGAAGTCGAGGGACAGCACGCCGAGCCCGTCGCGCGTGACGTCGATCAGCAGAACGACCAGGGACACGACCCCGAAGGCGACGGCCGCCAGACACAGACCGCGGAAGAGGCGGCCGGTCCGCTGACGCTGCGCGATACGCGGCTCGAAGCGGCCGCCCCGGGGCGCGAGCGAGGTGTCGTTCATTCGCGGATCTGGCCGAACGGCCGCGTGATGGCGGCTCATTCGTAGACCTCGCGGAACCGCCGCGTGATCCGCTGGCTCAGCAGGTTCATGGCCAGCGTGATCAGGAAGAGCACCAGCCCGACCGCGAAGATGGTGCGGTACTCGAGGCTGCCGTACGGCGTGTCGCCGAGCGAGACCTGGACGATGTACGCCGTCATCGTCTGGACGCTCTCCAGCGGATTCAGCGTCAGCCTGGGGGTCGCGCCGGCGGCCAGCGCCACTGCCATCGTCTCCCCGATGGCGCGCGAGACCGCAAGGATGAAGCTGGCGACGATGCCCGACAGGGCGGCCGGCGTGACGACCCGCGTGGACACCTCGAACTTCGTCGCCCCGAGCCCGTACGCCGCCTCGCGCAGCGAGCGCGGGACCGCGGCGAGCGCGTCCTCCGACAGCGACGAGACCATGGGGAGGATCATGATCCCCACCACGATGGCCGCCGAGGCCGCATTGAAGATCCCGGTCTGTGGGAAGATGGTGCGCAGGATCGGGGTCACGAACATGATCCCGAAGTAGCCGTACACGACCGTCGGGATCCCGGCGAGGACCTCGAGGATGGGCTTGATGATCCGGCGCGTGCGCGGCTTCGAGTACTCGCTCAGGTAGATCGCCGACGCGAGCCCGATCGGGATCGCGATCAGCGACGAGCCGATCGCGATGATGAGCGTGCCGTTCAGGAGTGGCAGGATGCCGAACGACTGGGGCACGAGCTGCGGCGACCAGCGCGTGCCGGTCAGGAACTCGAGCGGCGACACCTCCGCGAAGAACCCGACCGACTGGCTGACGAGGACGACGACGATCCCGATCGTCGTGAGGACGGACACGACGCCACACCCGAACAGGAGCGCGCCGATGATGCGCTCCTGGACGACGAGACGCCGTCGCGCACCGAGGCTGAAGCCGGTGTCGTTCATCGGGGTCGGACCGCGCCGGGGCGCGACGCGGGTCTCGTGGGCGCCGCGCCCCGGCGGGTCATCGCGGGAGTTCCGACGGTGCTTACGATCCGCCGGACGTCGCGGGCAGCTTCGCGAGCTGCGCGTCGTAGTCCGCGGCGTTCAGCGGCACGTATCCAGTCTCCGGAACGAGCGCCTCGCCGTTCTCGATGTAGAACTCGAGGAACGCCCGCACCTCGGGGCGCTCGAGCGCGTCGGGTCGGACGTAGATGAAGAGCGGTCGTGAGAGCGGGGTGTAGCTCTGGTCCTCCACGGTGACGCGGGTGGGCGCGACGCAGCCGTTCCCCCCGTCGATCTCGAGCGCCTTGAGCTTGTCCTCGTTCTGCTCGTAGTACGCGTACCCGAAGTACCCGAGCGCGCCCCCGTCGCCGCTCACGCCGAGCACGAGGACGTTGTCGTCCGCGCTCGCCGTGTAGTCGGCCCGGCTCGCGTCCGCCTCGCCCACGATCGACTCGGTGAAGTAGTCGAACGTCCCGGAGTCTGTGTCGGGTCCGTAGAGCTCGATCGGTTGATCGGGCCACCCGTCGCGTATCTCGCTCCAGCGCCGGATCGTCGAGCCGGGCTGCCACACGCGGCGGAGCTCATCGACGGTCATGCACGTCGCCCAGTCGTTCTCGGGGTTCACGACCACCGTGAGCCCGTCCCACGCTACCGTGAGCTCGATGGGCTCGATCCCGTTCGCGGCGCAGCGCTCGCGCTCGGAGTCGCGGATCGGCCGCGACGCGTTCGAGATCGCCGTCTCGCCGTTGCAGAACTTCTCGAATCCGCCGCCGGTGCCCGACACCCCTACGGTCACCCGGACCCCGGAGTTCGCGATCTGGAACTCCTCGGCCATGGCCTGGGTCACGGGAAACACCGTGCTCGATCCGTCGGTCTGGATCATCCCGCTCAGCCCCTCCCCCGCGTCTCCGCCTCCTCGGCAGCCGGCGAGGAGCGGAAGGGCGAGGAGCCCGGTCAGGAACGTCGTCGTGCGTCTCATGTCGTCATTCTCTCCCGTATGGATCCGGCCGCCCGCTCGTCGGTCGCTCGCGGGCCGCCGGCCGGATCAGAAGTGGAACTGGTATTGCGCCTTGAACGAGTTCTCCGAGTCGACCCCGTCCGCCCCGAACGAGACGAAGTCCCAGTTGAGCGCCAGCTTGTTGCGCCCACCGAAGAAGATCTGGACCCCCGGGGTGAATCCCCATACCGAGTCGTCGTCCAGATCGGTGTTCGGGTCGGCCATCGTGATCCGGAGGAGGGGCTCGATGGACTCGAAGAAGAAGCTCTCTCCCACGGGGAGCTTCCAGGCCCCGATCGCCTGCCACGTGAACATGCTCGCGAGGGGGTCGCCGGCCTCGAGCTCGGGGGTCCCGCCATCCTCGGCCTGGAGCCCGTTCTTCCCGAAGATCACCCCCGCCTGCACGTGCGGTCCTCGCGCCGCGCCGAAGCTCCCCCAATCGGCGAACAGCTCGAACGCCCCGAAGTAGCGCGCGTCGATGGTCGCGTCGGCGCGCGTGAACGCGATGTCCGTGACCGCCGCGGCGGCCGAGACGGCGAGCGGCCGTCCG
>Ga0299914_10000742_pt1 | contig 20353 bp, 16 predicted proteins | sample RVTome_10_FD_201361 | JGI IMG/M metagenome (GOLD analysis project Ga0299914, IMG submission 201361) | Soil microbial communities from uranium-contaminated site in the Upper Colorado River Basin, Wyoming, United States - RVT153D57 (version 2) ...
GGCGGCGGCGGGATGACCCTCGCCCTGGCCGCCGCGCTGGGCGCCGACGGCCGGGTGGTCGCGGTGGACGCCGAACCGGAGCTGCTGGCCGCGGTACGCGAGCGGGTGGCCGCGGCCGGGCCGGCCCTGGCCGGGGTAGAACTGGTGGCCGCGGACCTCGGCGACGGGATCGGCCCGGTTGCCGCGGCGCTGGCCGGCCCGGCCGACCTGATCTGGGCGTCGGCATCGCTGCACCACGTCGGCGACCAGCAGGCCGCGGTGGACGCGCTGGCCGGCCTGCTCGGCCCGGGCGGCCGGCTGGCGCTGGCCGAGGGCGGGCTGCCGGCCCGGCACCTGCCGTGGGAGCTCGGCGTCGGCGAGCCCGGCCTGGAGCTGCGGCTGGACGAGGCCAATGACCGCTGGTTCGCCCGGATGCGGGCCGAGCTGCCGGGCTCGGTCCCGATGCCGTACGGCTGGACCGAGGCGTTGCTCCGGGCCGGCCTCACGGACGTGACCACCCGGACGATGCTGCGGGAGCAGCCACCGCCGCTGGCCGAGCCGGACCGCCGGCAGCTGGCGGAGCGGTTCGGGCGGTGGGTGGACCGGGTGCGCCCGACCGGGCTGCTGGACAGCGCTGACCTGGCGACCTGGGACCGGCTGCTGGACCCGGACGACCCGGCCTGGCTCGGCGGCCGTACCGATCTGTTCCGGCTCTCGGCCCGCAGCGTGCACCTCGGCACCCGGGCGACTGGCGGGGTAGGGTGAGTGGCCGTGCGGGGCCGCCCGGTCGGGTAACGGTGCCCGGCTGCCGGGTATGGTAGACGCGCGCACGTCCGGGTGGCGGAATGGCAGACGCGCTAGCTTGAGGTGCTAGTGCCCGAAAGGGCGTGGGGGTTCAAGTCCCCCTCCGGACACATTTTCGCAGCACACGTGCTACATCCGAGTGTCCCGTGTTCGAACATGTCTGAACACCTCCACGGCGGTCTCTGAACACATTCCGGCCGCAAGGCTGTGGCCGTCACCGTCTGCCCGTTGTGGACGGGGGCGGTGGTCATGACCAGCACACTCATCGCCCCGGTGATCCCGTCCGCCAGCCGGCGCCACCACCCCGGAGGTCTCCCGGGGGCTGACCCGCGTCATCACCTGCCGGCGCCGGAGCTGAGCACACCGAGGCTGCGGTCAGCGCTGTACGGCTTGGCCAGCCTGGACTGCAACGGCCGGATCGCCGACAACAACCTGCTACGCGCCCTGGGCTGGGACGCAGCGACCCGGCTGGATATCCGTGAGCAAGGCGGCCTGCTGCTGATCACCTCCATCAGTCAAGGGGTGTTCAGCCTGACCCGTGGCGGGCACCTGCGGCTGCCCGCGACCGCCCGCCGCTGGTGCGGCCTGGCCGCCGGAGACCGGGTGCTGCTGATGGCTGAGCCCGACGACGGGCTGCTGGTGGTGCATCCGCCAGCAGCGCTGGACGCGATGGTCGGCTGGCTGCACGAGGCGGCGCTGGGTGGTGATCGGCCATGACTGTCACCACCCAGGCTGGCGAGGCGGAGCTGGAGGCCGCCAGGTTGCTGTTGGAGCGCATGGGCGTCACGCCGGAGCAGCTGCTCCAGGCAGCGACGCCTCGGCCACCCGCGCCGACGTTCGACGACTACTTGCCGGTCGTGGAAGCAGCCGTGGGTACGGGTACCCGCCGGGTCTACGGCAGCTACTGGAAGCGGCTGCGTGAGCACTGGGGCCACCGGCCGATCGATGAGCCCACCCCGTCGGAGATCAAGCAGCTATGCGAGGTGGTGAAAGCCAATGTGGTGAAGCGGCGCAACGCCCGGGGCGGCGGCAAGGCGGCCGAGCACCTGATTGCGGCGTTGCGGTGCATGTATGCCCACGCGATCGCCGACGGGCTGATGGATGAGAACCCGGCGTTGAGGGTACCCAAGCCGAGGCAGCTGCCCTCGACCCGGCGGGCGCTCCCGCAGGCGCGACTGGTCGAGATCAACAAGGTCGCCGCCTCGACCGGCAACGATCCGGAACTGGACATGCTGATCCTGCGGCTGCACACCGAGACGGCCTGCCGCCGTGGGGGTGCCTTGGCGCTGCGGCCAAGGGACCTGGACCCGGACCAGTGCCTGATCATGCTGCGGGAGAAGGGCGAGACGGTGCGGTGGCAGCCGGTCTCCCCCACCCTGATGGCTCACCTTCAGCGGCACGCCGAGCAGCGGCACGCCCCACCGGATGGCGCGCTGCTGCGTTACTGCAACGGCAACCCGCTCACCTACCGCCGCTACGACAGCCTGTGGGAACGCATTGGCGATCACCTGCCGTGGGTGGCCACCCAGGGCGTTTCGACTCACTGGCTGCGGCACACCACCCTGACGTGGGTCGAGCGCAACTTCTCCCACGCGGTGGCGCGCGCCTACGCCGGACACACCGACAAGGGCGGGGAGGCTGGCGCCACCCACACCTACGTCCGGGCAACGGTGCAGGAGGTAGCCGCCGCGCTGTCTGCCCTGACCGGCGAGCCGCATCCCCTGGCGTCGGAATGAGTACGTCCGCGTGGTGTCCGGACATGGCTGGACGCAGCCATGTCCGGACACCGGGCCTCAACAGGCAGTCCACTGCTTTCGCGGCCGGACAGTCTGCTCGCGTCGCGGGTCCGGACGTCAGCAGTCCGGGTACCTGCGGGCCGGTCCGGACATTGCGTGCTGCCCGCAGGTCACGTGCCGTCCTCAAGGCTGAGTTGGGGTGGACGCTGCGACGCGCAGGTCGCGGCGCCCGACCGACTACCGGCCCTTACGACAGGTCGCACCTAGATCACCTAGCGCTACTAGGTGCGGTTTCGGAGATGGTTCCGGGGATGCCTGCCGGTAAGCATGGCGGACAGACTGCTCGCGCTGCTGCCGGTGGCACCGACCCTTTGATGATGTTGACGGCCCCGGGCGTGGTGAGACAGCACCTACCCGGGGCCTTGACCGGACAAGAGAGGTGTCCGACCCATGAATGAGGTTACGACAGCAACGTTTTCCCCGCCGCGTGTCGCAGGTACGCCAGCGAACCACCGCTACGACTGGGGTGCCAGTACCGGCAACCAGCCGGCGACGGGCGGCGCCGATACGGCCACGCCGGCAAGGGCGCCGCGAATCCCGAGGGTGCGGCGCCCGGCCGATGCGACGGCCGGAATGTCGTCGGCGTGCCGGGCAAGGGTCCACCAGGGATGTCCGGACCGGCTCGGTGCCACCGTAGGGCAGTCGAGGTGCGGCTGCGGCTGCCACCGGCGGGCGGAACGATTGGCGTACGTGTTCTACGGGCTGGCCGCGGGCGCGGCCGTGATCGGGCAGGTGTGGGTGGCCGTCGAGCACATCCCCTGGCCACCCGGCTGGCCTATGTGGGTCCGGGTCGCGGTGGTGGCGCCGTTCGCGCTGTGCCTGGAGCTGCTGGGCATGGTGACCTCGGCGCTGGCCGACCAGCGGATGCGCCTGGGTGAGCGGGCCTTGGGGCTTCGGGCCTTCAGCGTCACGGTGGCCATCGTGGCGGTGAGTGTGATCGTTGCCGGGCACTGGCCGGACGTCTACCTGGTAGTCGGGTTCGGCGCGTTCTCGGGGGCCGCCTTCCTGCTGTGGATGCTGCACTCGGGTGCCCGGCGTCGCGACGCGCTACGCGCTGCGGGGCTGTTGAGCCGGGTGGCCCCGGCCTACGGCTGGTTGCGGTGGCTGCCGCTGGTAGGCCGACCCGGCTGGCGGGTGACCCACCGGGCGAGGGAGCTGGCGCTGGAGCACGGCCTGGAGCTGCACGAGTCACTCGCCGTCGCCGAGCGGGAGCTGTCGGATCGGGCGCGCCGTCCGGCCATCGCGTCGGCGGTGAAGGCGGTGGTTGCGGCGAACCACTCTGACCCGCTGATGGCTGAGATCGCGGTGCGGACGCTGGACCACGACCGCATCGCCGCCGAGCTGGAGCGGCAGGCGGACTACGCCGGATGGGCGCGACGGCTGGCAGCGGCGGTGTCCGCGTCACCGGCACCGGCGAGTTTGGAGGAGGAACCGGCCGCCGCTATGGAGCCGCCGCAGGTAGGCGATCTACCGGACACCGACCTCGGGGAGAAGCCGGATCGGTCGGCTGAACCCGCTCGGCGGCGTGCCGCGCGGGGCTCGGGCGCCAGAGGCCGAGCGACGCGGAGCCGCCGGGGCGGGCAGGACACCGCCGCGCGGATAGCCAACGCGATGTCCCGTACCCCAGCGCCGACCAAGGCGGCCGTCGCCCGGGAGCTGGGCGTCTCGGAACGTACCGTGTACCGCCACGTGAACGGGGCTGACGCTCAGCCGGGCTGACGGCCGGTAGCCATGGTCCGGGGCACGCCGCCCGCGTAGTGAGTTGCGGCCTGTCCCGGGCTTTGGTGCTGCCATCGGTCTGATTCCAGAGCACCGAGCAGCTGGAATGGGGCCTGCGGGTCGCGGCTGCGAGCGCTGCGCGATCCGACAACCAGGAAGCATGATGTGCACGAGCACATCGAGTCGGTTTCGGAGTACGGGCGGGCGCGGCGTAGACTGGCCCTCGGCAGCCTGCGCCTGCCCGCTCCGAGCCGTGTTGGCCCACGTCCACCGCGGCGGCGAAGACAAGGTTCCTCGAATCGCGCAGTAGTTCCGCCAAGGTCATCCATGCACACGGCGGGACGGGCGTGGGGCGTCCCGCGAGATGGAGCCAAGATGACCAGCAACCGCCGCCGGAAGGCCGAGATCCGCGCTCACAAGGCCGCCACCGGCCTGCCCTACTCGGTAGCCCGCCGGCAGATCGCTGAGCCGAACCCGGTTGCCACACCGCCGGTCGCAGGCACCGCCAGGGTGGACATCCTTCCGCCGCTGCGGAGCTGGACCCGGCCTCGTTCCTGCCAGTGGTGGACGAGGACGTCTGAACAGTACGGGCCGCTGATCGCCCTGAAGATCAGCCGGGGCGACCAGTGGTGGGAACTGGACGATCTGGCCCGGAAGGTCGCCGGGGCACTGCAAGATCGGCCCACTGAGGACCGCGGCTTGTGGATCGGCTTTGCCGGGTACACCGTGACCAAGCGCGAACACCTGGAGGGCATCGTGGCGGCGCTGAACGCCGCCGACGCGCTGTCGCGCCTGACGGTTCGCTCGGTGCCCGACGCGGCACGCTGCGAGCACGCCAGCTGCCGCCGCCGCCGCGGAGAGCCGCCGGTGCCGGCTCAGTTGACATCTCGCACGTCCCCTTCCCGCCCCGCACCGTTGCTGGGGCCGACATTGAGCCTGGCCGAGGTGATGCAGCAGCACCCGCTGCTGAACTCCTTCGGCATCGGCATCTACGAACCGCGCCGCAAAACGCCCGAGCAGCGCCAGGCCGAACTCGCCGACCAGCGCGAGGCGCTGGTCGGGCAGGAGGCGAAGGTGGTGGAGGTTGCTACCTGGCTACGGGAGAACGTCACGCCCATCAAGACGCCCACGGTCGGCAGCTACGGGATGAAGCACATGGTGGAGCGTGCGATCGACAAGTACGTGACCAACGGTGAACTCATTGCCGCTGCTCTCATCGGCGGGTACCCGTTCAGGTACACCGCCGGGCCGAACATGCAGTTCGGCATGAGTGCACGAGACGTGAAACGGATCGACTCCGCCAGGCGAACTACCCGGTAAGCCGGGTCCGGGTGTCCGTAAGGGGAACCCAAACGGACACCCCTGCCCGGGCTGCGCCCGAGAACCGAACGCGGCGTTGTCCGAGGTCGGCAACACGACCCGGCGCCCAGGGCGCGTATCAGGTAGCCCGTCCGCTGATTGTTTCGAATGTCGGTGGCTATTCGTACACTCCTCCGGTGACCGCGAACCTGATCGGCTACGTCCGCTGCTCCACCGACAGGCATGGCCTCGCTGCCCAACGCGTGGCACTGCTCGACCTCGGCGTGGCGGGGAACGGCATCACCACGACCGCGGAAAAACCGGCACCATCCCGGCCCGGCCCGGAGCCGCCGTGTGCGACGGCGTCACCATCGTGGTCCCGGCGCTGGACCGCCTCGCCCACTCCGCCCCTGACCGCCCGGGCTATCGGCGACTGCCTAGTCGTGCGCAAGGTGGGACTCCAGTTCGGCATGGTGGGATACGACCCAGCCGATTCGCTCGGAGAGGTGTTCCTCATCATCCTGGCGACCTTCGCCGCGTCCGCGGTCGACCAGCGCCGCCTGCGCACTCGGGAGGGTATGGCAATCGTCCAGGCCAAGGGCAAGCTCAGGCGCTGTGCGCCGAGACTCTCCCCGACGTGCCAGACGCACCTGGTCAACCTGCATGCGGCTGCCGGGCACAGCATCGATGACCTGGCCGAACTGGTCGAGGTCTCCCGAGCCACCATGTGCCGGGTCCCCGACCGCGCCAGTGCCGGGGGCTCCCGATGACGACGTCCCCGAGGGCGGATCTAACTGGGGTGGGTCGCATCACCGAGGTGACCCACCGTCGCCTTCTTGAGGGCCTGGGTGGGCTGTGCGGTCCGGTGCCGGGCGACCGGCGGGAGTTCCTGACGCCGCAGCACACCTTCTGGAGCGGCGCCTTGCCCGAAACCGACTTCCTGGCCCGGCTCTACGACCTGGAAGAACTTCCTAGCACCGACCCCCGGTACGTCACAGCATTCCGGGACATCGTCCAACACCGCGTCGCCAACGACGACTGGGACGACGACTGGGTCTTCACGGACGAGCGGTTCGGCCTGGAGGACGACGACACCAAGCTCTTGCGCTTCTTGGCCGAGATGCTGCACCCGGCGGTGAGGACCGACCTCGCCGAAGTCGAGCGGCTCCATGCGTTCCTCAATTCCGTGCTGGCCCACGACGGCTATGAACTCGTCCAGGTCGATGCCATCAGCGGCGCCCCGGTTTTCGACTACCGACTTATGGGCTCAGGTGTACGCGGGTCCGTGAAGAACCTGATCTTCGCCGCCATTGGACCCAAGCCGGAGATCGTGCTCGACGACGCGGTCAACAACGACCTGCGTGTCGTCCGCAACGAGCAGAACTGCCTTGTCTACGACCGACCATTGGCCGCGCACGGGCTGACCTGGGCTGAACTGACCACCTGGTGGTCCGACCGGCAGGGCCTGGCCGGCAGGCCGGAACGCGAGACCTGGCTCAGCCTGTACCAGCGCCTGGATCAGTCACTCGGCGACAACGAGGCCGAACGGCGCATCCTGCGCGCCTACGCCCAGCGGTACACGCAGCTCGGTCCCGAAGTTGCCGCGTTGATCCCGCAGGTATACCTGCATTACGACCCGTACACCACGGCGCAGCGCCGCGCACCCGGCCCGCTCTCGCGTCAGCGGATGGACTTCCTGCTACTCCTGCCGCACCGGGCACGCGTCGTCATCGAGTGCGACGGCAAGCAGCACTACGCCAGCCACGACGGTCGCGCCGATCCCGCCCGGTACGCCGCAATGATGGCCGACGACCGCGACTTGCGCTTGAAGGGGTACGAGGTCTACCGGTTCGGCGGCGCCGAACTCGCTGACGACCAGGTCGCCCAGTACTTACTCGGCGAATTCTTCGACCGGCTGCACCAGCGCTACCAGCAGTAACCTGACTACGTCATGGTCCGGTCCGCACGTTCGCGGCGTCTAGGCGGCGGTGCACCAGCGACAGCATCGAGAACAGGTCGAGCGCGTCCGGCTCGGTCAACGCCCACCCTGCGGTCGCACGCGGCGTGTGCGCCGGCGGGTTCCGGAAGGTGCCGAAGATGCCCTTGACCAAATTCGCGAAGCCGCGATGCTCGCTGATCTCCGACTCCGTTCGATACGCGTTGATCCTCACGATAGGCGTTCCGGTTCCGGCCCCGAAACACTGGTCGACGAGCCCGGCGCCGTCGCTAGTCAACCCGCTCATCTGACGCAGCCGCTCGGCGACACCCTTCGTAGCCTCGAACACCGCGTGGAACAACGACCTGCGCAGCAACTCCTCCTCGCAGTAACGCAACACCTCGGGGTGCACGCCGCGACGAACCAGCTCGGTGCGCAACCGGCCGGCCAATCTGGCCACCTCGTCCAGGGTGGTCGCCGTAGCCGCTGCCCGGGCGACCTTGCCTTGATCGTTGAGTCGCAGCCCGACCAGCGACAACGCCTCCGTCAAACCATCGCGAAGCGCGTCAAACTGGCGCTGATCCTGAAGGTACCGACCCGGTGCCATCGCCTCGGCAATGAACCGGATGACGCAGTTGCTGGCCCGGTCGCGATGCTGCTGGTTGAGCAAGGCGCCCCACAGTCGGGTGCGCTTGTTGGACGCCTCCACCGGAGCAATCCCGAGCATCCCCAGTAATTGGGCAATCTCGGCGTTGCGCAGTCCTGGCCAGTCGGTGCTGGCCAGGACATCGGCGACCGCCTTGATCACGTCCGGCGGCCATGGTGGGTGCAGAGTCTTCGAGAGCACGGAATACATGATGACGGTCATTTACCGAGTCGCGCATCCGGTCTACTGGTCACGGCCCGTAGATCGACGCCGCTAAAGGCGCGACGTCTGATAACGTACATGGCCTTCAACTTGCACCATGATCATCCTTAGCGCCAGACTCGGCGTGGATCTTCCTCAGCCCTCGGGTCAACGCCCGGCGGGACAAGTCCCTAGCCCAGGGCGCCGCCGCATCGACACCGGCCACCAGCGCAACGAAAGCCAACTAACGCTGCTGCGTGCGGTTCCGGAGATGGTTTCGAGCACCCTCGGCTGGCATCGTCGCCGCCACAAGGTGCAGGGGTCGTTCCCTGTGGACACCACGTAGGTATCGGGGGTAGCGATGACCCTGGCGCGTAAGGGCGTGCGGTGATGCAACCGCAGCCGGACTATGAGCACCACGACCCGTTCTCCGAGGCCGGCAGGTCCGGGCTGGAGAAGCTGATGGCCGTCGGGGTGCTGGCCGAGGCCGGCGGCCGGTACGCGGCGGAGCGGGCGCGGGTACGCCTGGCGCAGGAGGAACGGGCGGCGATGCGCGACCGTTCCGCCCAGGAGGCGGCCGAGAAGGCGCAGCGGCTCGCGGCGGCCGAGGAACGCCGCCGGGACCGGGAGTGGCGCAAGCTGGTCTCCGACCCGGGCCAGCTCGGCGAGTACATGAACGGGTTGCCCGTGCAGGAGGTAGCCCGCCATTGGAGCCAGGCAGCCGCCCACGCCGGCCAGGACCGCACCGCGGACAAGGTGTTGGCGGCGTCGGAGAAAGAGCTGCGGACACGGCTACCCACGCTGATGAACTCCTACGATCGTGCCCGCAGGAGCGGCGCCGACCGGTTCGAGGCAATGCGTTCGGCGGTCGCAGATGTGTTCGCACCCGAGGGGCCACGTGCGAATCCTGGCAAGCGGGCGCTGCCCGCGCTGGATCGGGAGCTGGAGCAGGAGCTACGCAACCGGGCTGGACAGCTGGACCCAGCCGCTCGGGCGCGGTGGCTGCGCGCGATGGAGGCTCAGGGTTGGTCCCCGGAAAGCGTCGCGTGGGCCGAGGCGATGCTGCTGCGCTCTGACTTGCAGCGGCGCACCGCCGCCACCGCGAACGCCTCCGCGGTGGACGACCCTGCCACGCCGGCCGACGAGCGTACCGATGGGCTGGTCGCCACGGGCACGGCCACCGGCCGGGCCGACGACCTGGCCCGCGACGCCGCAGCCGAAGCGGCCACCGCCGGCCACCCCTCCGCGCAGCCGGCCGGTAACAAGGCCGGCCCGCGGATTGTCCGTCCGGTGCGGCCAGATCGGCTGGCCCGGTTGTCGTATGCCACACCGCCGGAGGCGGTGCTGCGCCCGGCGACCCAACCAGCTCCGGGGCCATCGCGCCCGCCCGCGCCCGAGCGGACCGTGCGGAGAGGGCCGACGCGATGACCGACCCGACCGTGGCCGAGGACCTGTCCGCCCGGGTAGCGCTCCTTACCGCCCAGGTGGAGGAGCTACATCAGCGGCTCGACCAGGCCACCGCGATGCCGGGCACCGCCAACCCGGCAGAGGCGGAGCCGAAGCTGACCTTCGAGACCGTCGAGCAGTGGGTCACGGGCCTGTTCCTGCCGTTGTATTCGTGGCGTGTGGATGGTCAGCGCTGGTTCTGGTGCGAGCAGTGGTGGGCGCATGCCGAGGCGATCTGGCGGCTTGAGCTGTTGTGGCGGGGCTGGGAGGCGGCCAGGTGGCAGCCGACCGGCATGTCCGGCTGGTCGATGGAGCTGGACCACCATCTGCGGGAGCTGTGCGGCGACGAGGGTCCGTTCCGCCAGTGCCGGGCCGGTGAGGGCGACCGGGCGGCGCGGCATGTCGACCCGGAAGCGGCCAGCGCGCAACCCGCCCCGGGCGGCTGGTGGAAGGCATGAGCCTGCCGTCACCGCGCCGCGCCCCGCGTTGACGGCCGGGCCACCGGAGTCCGGGCGGCTGCGGCTGCTGGTGGCAGCCAGCGGGCGTCCGCGTGGACCACTCTTCGGGCCGCCACCGGGGCGGGGTTTGGGCTCTACCGGCGTGGCCCGTTACGTGTCTGCTTGCCGGCGATCAGGGAGCGCATGTGGGCGATGAGTTCGGTGGTGCCCGCCCCGGCCGCTGGTGGCTGGGTGGTGTGGCTGGCCGGTGCCGCCGAGCTGGCGAGTCTGGCTAGCCGCGCCGGCTGGCTGTCCGCCGCGGTGGTGTGGTCGACCGGGGCACGTAACAGCATGACGGCTGCGTTGTCTGCGGCTGGGGCGTGATGAAGGAGCCGGTTGGCGGTGGCCTGCGGGTCGGCGACGGGGCCGAGGGCTTGCCGGAGGATGGTGGGGTCGAGGTGCTGGTAGGCACCCTGGGTGGCCAGCAGCAGCCCGCCGCCGGGGGGCACGGTGACGCTGGTGCGGCCGACGGGGCCGTGGCGGACACTGGCGGTCAGCAGATGATGCAGCTGGCTGTCGGCGCCGACCGGCTGCCCGGCGTCGCGGCGCTGCTGCGCGACGGTGTGGTCGCTGGTGACTTGGACGATCTGCTCGCCGAGCAGCGTGTAGGCGCGGATGTTTCCTGCCCACGCGATCTCGAAGCGGGTGCCGCCGTCGGCGGGGTGGGCGGTGGCCACCGTGATGGCGGCGTCCTCGTCGCCTGCTGCCGGGTGGTGTTGCACCGCGGCGCCGGCGGCGACGATCCCGGCCGCAGGGGTAGCGCGGGCGGCGGTCTGGGCGGCAATGCGGGCGGCGGTGTCGGCAGCCGCGCGGGCTGCGGGGCGCTCGCCGATGCCGTCAGCCAGCGCCCACGCGAATCGGCCGGTGGTGTAGTCGAAGCTGACATGAGAGGCGTCGGTGGCTGGCCACCGGCCGTGGTGGGCGGCGTGAACCGGGGTGACGACGGCGGGCGGGTCCTCACGTTCGATGCTCAACGGTTCGGAGTGGTCGCCAAGTCCAGCCCCCTCTGGTGGACTCTGCTGGCCGGACGGCTCGCCAGCCTGGTGGGGCGGCGCGGCGTGGTGCTCGTCGGCCAGGCCGGGGTGCGGGTCGGCTGGCTTGATGAGATAGGTGGCGAGGTGTTCGTCGACCTCGGCGGGTGTGGCGTACGGGTCGAGGTGGGCGGCAGTGGGGACCTGCGCGGAGGTGAACCCGATCACGTCTTCAGGGGTGAGGCCGAGCCGGTCGGCTGCCACCTTGGCCAGCTGCGGCAGGTCGCCGGGGTCGTCGACGAAGTAGTCAACGATCGCCTCGCCGACGTTGAGCCTGTCGCCTAGATGCACCAGGGGTTGGGGTATCCGCTGGTCGGCGATCATCTGGTCCAGTGTGTATGCCAGGGCGGTGCGGGCTGCCGGCCCCATACGCTTGGCGAGTTCGGCCAGCCCGCCAGTGGCGCCGTGGGCGGCGAGTAGGTCGGCTGGATCGTCGCCTGCGGGGAGGCTGATCGCGTATGGCCGGGACGGCCAGGTTCGTAGCAGCGGGTAGGCGCGCAGCAGGCCGCGGCGGCCGGCCTGGTCGCCGTCGAGCGCGACCGCCAGCCGGGCATCGGGAACGACCTCGCGCAGCAGTTGGAGCTGTTTTTCGGTCAAAGTGGTGCCGCATGGGGCTGCCGCGTAGATGGGAAAGCCTCCGGGCGGCGTGGACACGGTCCGGCTCATGCGCCAGATGGCCAGGGCGTCGGCGGCGCCTTCGGCGATGATGACCAGCGGCGGCCGGTCACCGTCCGGTGGCTGCGCCTGGAGCTGTGGTCCGAGCCCGTAGAGCAGGTGGCCTTTGGCGTACAGGCGGGTCTCGGGGGTGTTGAGCCACTTGGGTGCGTCCGGGTCGCCGGACAGGTCACGCCCGGTGAACCCGACGGTTCGTCCGGTGTGGTCATGAATGGGGAACATCACCCGGTTGCGGAACCGGTCAAGCATCTGGCCGTGCCGGCCGATCGTGGCTAGACCGGCGGCGTACAGCTCGTCGTCGGAGAACCTGAACCTGTTGCCGCGTAGGTGGTTGACCAGGCTATGCCAGCCGGCCGGGGCGTAGCCGAGCCGCCACGATGCACGAAGGTCGGTGTCGTCGATGCCTCGGTCGGCGAGGTAGCCGAGCGCGGGTTCGTGCCTGGCCAGGTGGCTGGCGTAGAAGTTGGTCGCGGCTGCGGTGACCTCGTAGAGCCGCTGCGGATCGACCCGCGACAACGCCGGTGCCCGGTGAGCGGGGTTTGCCATCTGGGGTCACCGCCTGGCCGGATCGGGCAGCCGGCTGCCCGCCGCGCAGCCTGTCCACATACCGCAACCGTGTCCGCCGTGGGTATCCGGAACCGCACCGCAAAGCGCACCTGGCCGCGAACAGCGCTGCTGGGGGCGGTTTCGGCGATGGTTCCGGTGATGGTCGCCGGCAACCCTTCTCGTGTCGGCCACAGCAGGTGGCCGCAAAGCGCGAGGAGATGCGACGTGGACTCGACCATTGTGGCCGCCTTGCTGGATACGGCCCAGATTCTGGCGCAGCCGAATCCGGACCCGGTCGCTCCGCCGGGTATGGACGACGTGGCAGAGCAGTTTCTCGGTTGGGGCAAGTGGATTCTGTTGATCGCCGGGGTTCTGGGGATGTTCATTTGCGCCGGGATGATGATTATCGGAAGGAGAAACCGCAGCGCCACCGCGGTCGACGGGGCGGCTGGCGTGCCGTGGGTGTTGGGCGGGTTGTTCCTGGCCGCGGTGGCAGCCAGCATCGTGGGGGCGGTGCTGTGAACCGGTCCGGCGCTGGCGGGTTGGGCGGCGGTGGCCACCGCCGCGGGCTGGTGCTGGCGGCAGTGGCCGCAGCGCTGCTGCTCCTGGTCATAGCCGCCGCGGTGCACATGCGACTGTCGTCCGGCGCGGGCGACGATGTGCCCGATAGCCGGCCCGCGGCTGATCCAGCCGTCAACCAGCCGGCGTTGCCGGGCAGTGCGGCATCGCCGGCCGATTCCGATGTGCTGGCCGGTGGGCGGGCCGGTTGGAGCCAGAGCTGCGGGGTGGAGCTGCCTGAATCGGACCGGTACGGGCCACACGGCTTCGACGGGGACCGGCACTACGGGTTCAGCCCTGAGCCAGGTGGTGCGGTGGTCGCGGCGGCGCATCTGCTGGTGCAGGTCAGCCCTCAGGTCGGCCCGGAGGTCTTCTGGCCGACGATCCGTGAGCAGGTGACCGGCCCCGACAAGCAGGCACTGGCCGATGCCGTGCACGCCGAGTACGAGCAGGCTGTCGAGGCCGTTCACGTGCCCTACGGGCAGCCGCTGTGTCCGATCTACGCCCGGCTGGTCGGGTACCTGATCGACAGCCACACCCCACAGGCGACCTCGCTGCGGATGCTCGCCGAGGGGCCGGGGCCGGACGGGGCGCCGCAGCTCATGGCGTTGCTGGTGCAGCTGTCCTGGATCGACGGTGACTGGCGGCTGGTTGCCCCACCGTTGGGTGACTGGTCGCGGGTTAGCACCCTGCTCGCGGCCTCGGCCGCCGACCAGTACACCTCGATGGTGCCTGGGGAGTGATTACCGATGTGCTCCCCGCTGGATCTTGGTTGCCACGCCGCTAGCGCCGTCGCCGACGGCGCCAACAGCATGCTGGAAGTGCTGACCGAGGCGATCCGGGACTCGATCTCGGCGGTCATCGTCACCAGCGTCACGTGGTGGGTGTTCGTGCCTTCCCCGGATGTGGAAGCCCCGGCGCAGACCTTGCAGCGGTGGATGCTGCCGCTGACAGCCCTGATCGCCACCGGCGGCATCCTGTGGCAGGCACTGCTGATGATCATCACTCGCAAGGGTGAGCCGATGGCCAACATCGTCAAAGGGATTGTGGCGGTGGCGCTATGGGGCGCGGTGGCGGTGGGCGGGACTAACGCCCTGCTGCGCTTCGGTGACCTCTACAGCATATGGGTGTTGACAGCCGGCCTGGACGGAGACATCGACGCTCTTTCTGGCCGGCTGGTCACGCTGCTCGTCCCGGCCGGCTTACTGGCTCCGGGGCTGGTGCTGCTGATCGGACCGCTTGTCAGCATCGCCATCTTCTTCCAGTTGGCTTTGATGTTCTTCCGCGGCGGCGCGATCATCATCCTCACCGGACTGTTGCAGCTCGCCGCCGCGGGGGCCTTCACCAACGGAACCTCCGGCTGGCTTCGCAAGGTCCTCTCCTGGCACCTGGCATTGATCTTCTACAAGCCCCTCGCGGCAACGATCTACGCCATCGCTTTCATGCTCATGGGTGACGAGGACAACGACCTGCATGTGTGGCTGATTGGCGTGGGCATGCTCGGCATGAGCATCATCGCCCTGCCCGCCATGATGCGGTTTCTGTCCTGGATGGTCGGTGGAATTCAGTCCGGTTCCGGCGGGCTGGGGATGCTCGCCGGAGCGGCCGGCGCCGGCATGCACGCCGCCGCCAGCATGCGCGGTGTGACAGACCAGGCCAAAGACATGGAAAGCCGCGACAACGGCCGCGGCAGTGGCGGGCCGAGCCTGCCCAGCAGTTCGCCGTCTGGCTCTGCCAGCCCGTCGCCCACGCCGCCGTCCTACACCGGTCCCGCCCCGGCTGCCTCGGCCACCGGTGCGCAGGCAGGCACCGGGATCGCGGCGACCGCGGGCGCGTCCACGGCGGGCATGGCAGCCGGAACCACCGGCGCAGCCGCCGCCTCGGGCACTGGCGCCGCCGCTGGTGGGGCCGCAGCCGGCGGTGCTGCCGCCGGTGGTGCCGCGGCTGGTGGGGCTGCGGCGGCTGGTGCGGCAGCAGGACCGGCAGCGCCGGTGGTTGCCGGCGCGGTCGTGGTCGGGCAGGCGGTCGTGGGCACGGCCAAGAAGGCGGCCGACGAAACCACTAAGGACGGAGGCTAGGCGATGTCGACCTCGCAGCCGGCCACGCCGCGCACCTATGGCGGATGGCGCCGTGCCAAGGGAATGGGTCTTTTCGGGCTGGGTCCTGGTGGCACGGTGGCGATCCTTGCGGCGCTGACCGTCGCGATCATCACCTTGTCGGTCTCGGCCGCCTCCATGCTGGTGGTCGGCCCGGTGTGTGCGGTGGTGGTCACGGTGACCCTGGTCCAGTGGGACGGGGTGACGCTCGGGCAGGCGCTCCAGCAACGCATTCGGTGGCTGCTCGGAGGTCGCCGTACAGGCTGGCGGGGTGGGGTGATGGCCACCGGCCCGCACGCCTGGCAGCTGCCCGGGGTGCTCGCTCCCACCGAACTCCTGCGGGTGGATGACGGCCGCGGCGGCGGGTACGGCGTGGTGTACCACCGCCGGCTGAAGACGACGACCGTCACCTGGCGCTGCGCCGCCCAGTCGACCTGGTTGGCCGATGCCGACCAGGCGGCGGCGTGGGTCGGCAACTGGGGCTCGTGGCTGGCTGGGCTGGGCCATCAGCAGATGGTGCGCCACGTCGCCGTGACGGTGGAGACCGCACCCGACACCGGCAGCCGGCTGGCCGACCATGTGGCGGCGCGGCTGGCCCCGGATGGTCCACCGGCGGCGCGGCGCATCCTGGCCCAGCTCGTCGAGGCGTCCCCACAGGCGGCGGCCGACGTGGCGACCTGGGTGTCGGTGACGCTGCACCCGTTCTCCTCACCCGCCCGGCCCCGCACGGTGAAGCAGGCGCTAGGTGAGGTCGACCGGGCCTTGCCGGGGCTGGCTGACGGGCTGGCTGGCAGCGGCGTGACCGTTCTCGACCTGGCCACCCCCGACGAGTTGGCCGCGACGGTACGCGGCGCGTTCGACCCGGCCTCGCGGGCGGAGCTGGCGCTGCTCACCGCGGCCGGCGGCGAGCCGGGCGACGCACTGCTGGGGTGGGACAACGCCGCCCCGGTCGCGGCGACAGAGTTCCGCGACCGGTACGAGCACGACGGAGCCCGCAGCGTGACCTGGGCGTGGCACGAAGCCCCACGGCAGCCGGTGTATCACGACGTGCTGTCCAGGTTGGTGTCCCCAGGACAGCATTCCAAGCGCGTGACGCTGCTCTACCGGCCGTTGCCCGCGGCGACCGCGGCACGGGTGGTCGAGGAGCAGGTCAACGTCGCCCAGTTCCGCGCCCAGTATCGCCGTGCCCGCAAGCTCGATCCCCGCGCCCGCGACATCGCCGACCAGGAGCAAGCCGTCCAAGCTGCCCGCGAGGAGGCCCTCGGCGCCGGTGTGGGCCGGGTCTGCCTGTTCGTCACCGTCACCGTCGACCACAACGACGACGCCGATGACCAGCTCGCGACGGCGGTCGCCGACGTGGAGGCACGGGCCGAGGCCGCGAAGATCCGGCTGCGCCGGTTGTGGCACAGCCAAGCCGCCGGGTTCGCCACCACTTTGCCTTGTGGGATCTGCCCGCCGGTGCTGTCGCGCCTCTGGCCGCACTAGCCGTATCCGACCTACCAGTAGCCGGAAGAAGATGCCATGTCCAGCGAGATCACAGTCGTGGGAAACCTGACCGACGACCCGCAGTTCAAGTACCTGCCTGACGGAACCGCCGTCGCCCGCTTCACTGTGGCCTCCAACCAGCGCGTGTTCGAGGGCGGCCAGTGGCGCGACGGCGAGCCGGTGTTCGTACCATGCAACGCCTGGCGAGCAACAGCGGAGAACGCGGTCGAAAGCCTGAGCAAGGGCGACCGGGTAATGGTCACCGGCCGGTTGAAGACCAACACCTGGACCACGCAGGCCGGGGAGAAGCGAAGCCGGCTGGAACTGAGCGTCGACGAGGTGGGGCCGAGCCTGCGGTTCGCCACCGCCCGACCGACCAGGACCGCAGCACCGACGGCTGCTCGGGCGCCAAGCGCCGACCGGCAGGCCAGCCAGGCTCCACGGTCGCAAGCCAACACCAGCGCCAACCCGAGCAGCGAACAGACGGCGCCCGCCGCCCTCGCCGCCGCCTCGTTTGCAGCTCCCGCCGCTGGCGCGGCCGGGGCAGGTGCCGCTGCTGCCTCTAGCCCTTCTGCCGGGCCTGTGGGGGTGGCCGCTACCGATGTCGCCGCGGCTGCTAGGGCTGCGGCGCGCACGGCCAGCTCCAAATCTTCGGGGCGGTCGCGGTGAGCGCCGGTCGCCGGCCTGCCAGTGCGGCCGTACCACCGGCGTGGGGCTGGAAACGTGCCGGTGCCGGCCGGGTCGCGCACGTGGCGGCCGGGACGGAGTACCAGGCCACCACCGTGCAGCTTGCCGGTCTGTATCCGTTCATGGCCGGCTCCGGGTCACCGGCCATTGGCGTGCCGATAGGCAGGCATCTGCTGTGGGGCGAGGTGGTCGCGCTCGACCCGCTCGAATGGTTGCGCAACGGGCTGATCACCAACCCGGGAATGTTCCTGCTTGGGCAGCCTGGTGCGGGAAAGTCAGCGCTGGCCAAGCGGCTGCTGGTCGGCCTGACCGGGTACGGGACCACCGCGTTGGTGCTGGGTGACACGAAACCGGACTACACCAGGCTGGTACGTCACCTCGGCGGGCAGATCATCCGGGTCGGGCGCGGGTTGGACCGGATCAACCCATTGGACGCGGGACCACTGCGGAACGCGCTCACCCGGCTGTCCGGCCCCGACGCCGACCAGCTACGGCTGGAGATCCGCGGCCGACGGCTGGCACTGCTGCTCGCGCTGTGCACCCTGGTGCGCTCCGCGCCGGTGTCCAACCCGGAGCAGGTGGTGCTGGCCGCGGCGGTTGATCTGCTCGCGCAGCGCAGCCCCGTCGACCCGACCGTGCCTGATGTGTTGGCGGTGCTGGAGCAGGCCCCCGACATGCTGCGCAGCGCCGCCCGCGCCAACACGATGGAGGACTACCGCCACCGCGTCGACGACCTCGTGTTCACCCTGACCCTGCTGTGCACCGGAACCCTGCAAGGGGTCTTCGACGGGCCAACCACCCGCCCGATCGACTTGAGGGCACCGGCGGTCAGCGTGGACATCTCCCACGTTGCCGCCGCCGGTGACACCCTGGTCGCCGCCGCCATGCTGTCCACATGGGCCTACGCATTCGCGGTAGTGGATGCGGCGGCGGTGCTCGCCGAACAGCAACTTGCCCCCAGACGCCGCTTCTTCGCGGTCATGGACGAGCTGTGGCGAGCCCTGCGAGGCGCACCCGGACTGGTGGAGCACGCCGATGCGCTCACCCGCCTCAATCGACAGCGCGGCATGGCCTCGTTGATGATCACCCACGGGCTTGCCGACCTGGAGGCGCTGGCCACTGAGGAGGACCGGGCCAAGGCCACCGGCTTTATCGACCGGGCGGCCGTCAAGATTCTGGCCGCCCTGCCCGCCGTCGAACTGGAGCGGGTTTCCCGGATCGTGCGGTTGACCGCCCCGGAACGCGAGCTGGTGTCCTCCTGGGCCGCATCCGAGGCGTGGCTCGGCGGGGCCATCCACCCGGGCCGCGGCAAGTACTTGGTGAAGACCGGCGAGAAACCAGGGCTTCCGATATCGATGCACCTCGTCGGCGATGAACCGGCGCTGTACGACACCGACCACGCCATCACCACCACCGCTAAAGGAGTGTCCGCATGAGTGCGTTGCGAGGGCAGGACCCGATCCATCCGCGCGGCGCCGCCGGTGGCTACCCGCTCGCCCCATGGGTAATCACCGGCGTCCTGGCCGCTGGGATCGGACTGAGCTGGCTGGCGTGGGCGGCCGGCCGGCTGGTCGCGTGGATCAGCCGGACACCGGCGCGAGGTCCCGGCTACGGCAACGAGTTCCTCTCACACCTGCTGTCCGGCGACTGGGAAAGCCTGTGGCCCGACCTTGCCCCTGGCAGCGTCGCGGCCGTGTTCGTGGCCCTGATAGCCGTCACCGTTGTTCCGGGCTCGTGGGCGTGGGCGTGGTGGCGCCGCCGCCGGCCCAAAGCCGGTGACGCCCTGCCCTCGCTGGCGCGGGCGGGTGACGTGGCCGAGCTGACACCGCTGCCGGTGGCGAAACGAGCGCAACGGTTGAGGCCAAGCCTGACGGGCCTCAAACCGGGCAATCTGCCGCCCTCAGCAACGGGTGTGCCGGTCGGTCGACTGGTCGCCGCCTCCGGCCCCAGGCCGGTGCTGCGCTCGTCCTGGGAGGACGTGCTGCTGGCAATCATGGCCCCCAGGGCCGGCAAGACGACCGCCCTGGCGATACCCCCGATCGTCGAAGCGCCAGGCCCGGTGATCGCCACCAGCAACCGCGCCGACGTATGGGCCGCCACCTGCGGTTTCCGCGCACGCGAAGGACAGGTATGGCTATTCGACCCGCAACGCATCACCTACGGCCCGCAGCAGCTGTGGTGGAACCCGCTTCGCACTGTCGCCAATGTGGAGGAAGCAACCAGGCTGGCCGAACACTTCGTCCAGGAGATCCGCAGTCCCGGTTCCGGGGACGTGTTCTGGCCGCTGGCCGCCGCCGACCTGCTCACCTGCCTGTTCCTGGCCGCCGCCCACTCCGGGGGCACGCTGTCCGACGTGCAGGCGTGGCTTGCAGACGCAACCAGCCGCGAACCGGTCACACTCCTCAAGACCGCCGGCTTCCCACAGGCCGCCCGGTCACTGCTCGGGCGGCAAAACGGCGCACCCGAAACCAGGGATGGCGTTTATGAGACCGCCCGCACCGCCGCGAGGTGTCTGGGTGACCCGGACATCATGGCCTGGGTCACTCCACCCTCCTCCGGCAGGAACCTACCGGAGCTGGACACCCGCAGCTTCCCCGCTACAAGCGACACCCTCTACCTGCTGTCCAAAGAGGGCGCAGGGGCTGCTTCACCGCTGGTCGCCGCGCTGGCAGACCAGGTGTTCCGCGCCGGAGTCCGGCACGCCGAGGCCGCAGGTGGCCGCATCGACCCACCGATGCTCGCCGTGCTGGACGAAGCAGCGAACATCTGCAAAATCGGCGACCTGCCGCAGCTCTACTCCCACCTCGGCGGACGCGGCATCATCCCGATCACCATCATCCAGAACTACGCCCAGGGCTCCGGCGTGTGGGGCGAGCGTGGGATGGCCGCGCTCTGGTCCGCGGCCACGGTGAAGCTGATCGGCGCCGGCATGGACGACGCCAAACACGCCGA